>ENA-OUVC01002363-OUVC01002363.1-marine-metagenome-genome-assembly--contig:-NODE-2363-length-10660-cov-2.487669_pt1 | contig 10660 bp, 8 predicted proteins | sample MGYA00248622_ERZ508571 | MGnify/ENA primary metagenome ERZ508571 (study PRJEB26236, sample SAMN06267175) | marine metagenome | isolation source: Columbia River Estuary | place: USA:Columbia River Estuary... | reverse complement strand
GGGCCGACGCCTTTGTTAAGGCGACGAGGGTGGACGGGATCTACGATTCCGATCCCCGGACAAATCCGCGGGCGCAACGGTTCCAGACGATCACTTATGGGGACGCTTTGCGACGGCGGTTGCAGATCATGGACTCGACCGCGTTTTCCCTCTGTCTGGACAACAACGTCCCGATCCTCGTGTTCGACCTCAACGACGAGCACGCGATCCGCAAGGCCATCATCGGTGAAAAAATCGGCACGCTGGTGAAGAACTAAATTCAATCGCCCCACCGATTCCGGTCTCCCATCGAAATTCCAAAATCCCAAATCTAAAATCCATGTCCCACCCGATCCTCAACGACGCTCAGGCCAAGATGAAAAAAGCCGTGGACCACACCCTCCACGAATTCAGCTCCATCCACACCGGTAAGGCCACTCCGGCGATGATTGAGGGCGTCATGGTCGACGCCTACGGCTCGATGACGCCGCTCAAACAATGCGCCGCCATCTCCACGCCCGACGCCCGCCTCCTCCAAATCCAGCCGTGGGATGCCACGCTCACCGGCCCCGATGCTCCCGCAGGTTCCCTGCACCCGCTGACGCGTACGCGCGAGCGTATTCTCGCTTCGTTCCGTAAGCTCGGCTTCACGGTCGCTGAGGGTCCCGAAATCGAAACGGAGTGGCATTGCTTCGACGCCCTCAACACGCCCGCCGATCACCCGGCACGTGACATGCAAGATACGCTCTATATGCCGAAGGCTTTCCGCTCCGCCGACGCCCCGCGTAAGGGTGAAGAGGCGCTCGTGCTGCGCACCCACACGTCGAGCGTTCAGGTACGCACGATGCTTTCCCGTAAGCCGCCGTTCCGGATCGTGGCCCCAGGTCGTTGCTTCCGCCGCGACGCGGTCGACGCGACGCACTCCGCCAACTTCCACCAGGTCGAGGGTCTCTGGATCGACCGTAATGTGACGCTCGCTGACTTGCGCGGGGTGCTCGATTTCTTCGTGAAGGAGACGTTCGGGCCCGACGCCGAAATCCGCCTGCGTCCGTCGTTCTTCCCGTTCACGGAGCCGTCCTTCGAGATGGACCTGCGCTCGCCGAACCTCGGCCGTCTGTCCAATCGCTGGCTCGAAATCATGGGCTGCGGTCTGGTCGACCCTAAGGTGCTCGAGCTCTGCGGGCTCGATCCCGAGGAATTCTCCGGCCTGGCCTTCGGGCTCGGGCTCGAACGTATCGCCATGCTGGTCCACGGTATCGATGACATCCGCCATTTCTACAATAACGACCTGCGCTTCCTGCGCCAGTTCGCCTAAGCCATGAAAGTTTCTTTCCAAGCGCTCTCCCGCCACGTCGACCTTTCCGGGGTCACGACCGATCGTCTCGCCGAGGTGCTCCCGATGCTGGGGCTCGAGGTGGAGTCAGTCCACACGTTCGGCCTCGCACCGCTACCCCTCGTGGTGGTCGGTGAGATCGTGTCTTTCGAAAAACACCCGTCCGCCGATCGTCTCAGTGTCTGCCGCGTCGATGTGGGCGATGGTAACCCGCGTCAAATCGTTTGCGGCGCCAAGAATTTCAAGGCGGGCGACCGCGTGCCCGTCGCCCTACCTGGTACGGTGATGCCCGGTGGTTTTGAAATTAAGGTCTCGAAACTCCGCGACGTCGATTCGGCAGGCATGCTGTGCTCGTCCGAAGAACTGGGTCTCGGTAAGGGCGAGGATGGGCTGCTCATCCTGACGCCCCAACAGCCTACTCCCGGGACGCTGCTCAATAAATTATTCGGCGCTCCGGACACGGTACTCGAGATTTCCGTCACGCCGAACCGCGGCGATTGCCTCGGTCTGCGTGGGGTCGCCCGTGATGTGGCCGCTGCCCTCAACTTGCCGTTGAAGCCGCTGACGGTGAAGACGGCCGCTGGCCTCGCCGCCGCACCTTCTGCTCACGATGCGTTCGGTTTCGTCCGCTCGTCCTCTGAGTTCTGTCCTTACTACACGCTGCGTACGTTGAAGAACGTCAAGGTGGGCCCCAGCCCCGATTGGCTCCGTCGTGACCTCGAAGCCGCGGGTCTTCGTCCGATTAACAATGTGGTCGATATCACGAACTGGGTGCTGCTCGAACTGGGCCAGCCTCTCCACGCGTTCGACGCGGCCAAGGTTTCCGGTGGAATCGAAGCCCGCCCCGCCCGCGAGGGTGAGGAGCTCGTGCTGCTCGACGGTAAGAAGGTGAAACTGGAAACGGGGATCTGCGTCATCGCCGATGCCCAGCGTCCACTCGTCGTCGCCGGTGTCATGGGTGGCACCGAAAGTGGTGTGACCAATGCCACGACCACCGTCCTGCTCGAAGCAGCTTGGTTCAAGCCCGGCGAAATCCGCCGCGTGGCCCGCCGTCTCGGCGTGTCCACCGATTCTTCGCACCGCTTCGCCCGGGATGTGGATCCCGCCGGCGTTGAACTGGCTTCGCGCCTCGCAACGGACTTACTCATCGAACTGGCCGGCGCTGAAGTGGTCGGCCCCGCCGTGGTCGTGGGCCAGCCGCCCCGCGCCGACGCCCATATCGCGCTGCCCGCCGGCTACGTGGCCGCTAAGTTGGGCACGGCCATCGCCGATGCCGATGTGACCCAAGCGTTCCAGCGCTTAGGCTTTACGGTCTCGCCGACGTCGACCGGCTTCTCCGTCCTAGTGCCGTCCTTCCGCTCCGATGTGACTCGCCCCATCGACTTGGTCGAGGAATTCATCCGCATCTACGGGACCGATAAGGTGCCCGCCGGCCGCCCCATCGCCCCGCTCCCAGGCGACGAAGATACACGTTCATCGGGTTTCACCCGCGAGGTGGCTATCCGTCTCGCCGGCGCGGGTTTCACGGAGTGCTGTCACTACACTTTGCGCGATGCCGCTGAGGTTGCCCGTACGCTTGGCGAGGCCGCGACCACGCAGTTGGCCCTCGAGAATCCGCTCACGGCCGACCAATCGCATGTGCGCGCATCGCTCGTCCCCGGGCTCACCGCCGCCCTTGCCCTCAATGTCTCGGTCCACGCCGATCCCCGCGGTCTCTTCGAGGTCGGGGTCGTCTTCCGTCCGCAAGCCGATGGCACGGTGCGCGAATTCCTCGCAGTGGCCTTCGCCGCCCCCGCGGAATCGCTCGTGCGTTCCTGGAAATCGCGCGAGGCCTTTGATGTCCTGCGCGCGAAGCGCTTACTGTCCGACGTTGCCACGCTCGCCGGTGTAACGGCTTCTCGCCTGTCCTTCGGTGTCGCCACGGGTGGTCTCTGGCAGGCCGACCATGCTTCTTCTTTAGTCGATCGCGGCCGCTCCGCTGACGGTGCCTGCGGCGTCCTTGACCTCCGCTGGACGCGCTCGCTCGGCCTGAAGGGTTCCATCGTGGCCGGCGAATTCCTGCTGCCTCGCTCGACGTTCGCCGACGCGCTCCGTATCCCGCGCTTTGAGGCGTTCTCGTCCTTCCCGCCCGCCACGCGCGATGTCGCCGTCATCGTGCCGACCACTACCGCCGCCGGCGAGGTGCTCACCCGCGTCCAACAGGCTGCCGCCAAGGCCGCCGGTAAGGAGTTCGCCTTGGAGTCGGTCAATTGTTTCGATGTCTTCAGCGGCCCCGGCCTGCCCGAGGGCACGCGTAGCGTAGCCTTCGAGATCCGCTGGCGCCACGCGGCCCGCACGCTCACCGACGAAGAAGCGAACCGCGCTATGGCCGCCGTCATCGCCGCCCTCGAGAAGGGCGCTGGCTGGACCATCCGTAGCTAATCGCCATGGCCGAAGGTTTTGACATCGACCATCTCGCGAAGCTCGCCCGCCTCAGCCTCACTCCCGAGGAGAAGGCGCTGTATTCGTCTCAGCTGAATTCCATCATCGGTCACTTTCAGGCATTAGCTCAGGCCGACCTGCCCACGTCCATCGACGATGCCCGCGTGGTTCGTGAATCCGCCCTGCGCTCCGACGTTCCCGGCCCGTCCCTCGGTGCCGAGTCGGTGACCCGGATTGCACCGGCTTCGCGTGATGGGCAAATTTCCGTCCCGCGCGTCGTGGATGACGAAGCCTAAGCCATGGCCGATATTCTCCACACGCTTTCTGCCGCCGAATTGGGCCGCCGCCTCGCCGCGGGCACGCTGACGTCCCGCGCGCTTTGCGAGGCGCTCATCGCCCGCTACGACGTCTTAAACGAAAAGGTCGGCGCATTCACGCACCTCGATCGCGCGGATGTCCTCGCCCAAGCCGACGCTTCTGATGCGCGCCGTCAGGCCGGGCAGGGCAGGGGCCCGCTCGAAGGCATCCCCGTCGCGATTAAGGATAATATCGCGGTCAAGGGGCAGCCCCTGACGTGCTCCAGCAAGATGCTGGCGGCGTTGGTGTCTCCTTATGACTCCCACGTGGCCGAGCGTCTCCGCGCTGCCGGCGCCATTCTCTACGGCCGCTTGAACATGGATGAGTTCGCCATGGGTTCGTCCACCGAGAACTCCGCGGTCCGCAAGACGTTCAACCCTTGGGATCTGACCCGTATCCCTGGTGGCTCTTCCGGTGGTAGCGCCGCCGCCCTCGCGGCCGGCCTCGTCCCGCTTTCTCTCGGCTCCGACACGGGTGGCTCCATCCGCCAACCGGCTTCGCACTGCGGCGTGGTTGGCCTAAAGCCTACTTACGGTCTGGTGTCCCGCTTCGGTCTCGTGGCCTTCGCTTCGTCGCTCGACCAGATCGGCCCGATGGCCCGCAGCGTCGAAGACTGCGAACTGTTGCTCGCGGCGCTGGCTTCGGCCGACGCTCGCGACATGACCTGCTTCGGCTCCGACGAGCGTACGCTGACCGCAGCAGGCGAGGCCAAGAAGCTTCGCATCGGCATCCCGAAGGGTTTCCTTGGTAAGGGTGTCGCTCCTGAGGTCGCTGCGGCGGTTAATGGCGCGATTGAATTCTACCGCGCCAGGGTTGTGCGATCTCTGAGGTCGAACTGCCTTCCGCTGACCTCGCCGTGCCGACTTACTACGTGGTCGCAACAGCCGAGGCGTCTTCGAACTTGGGCCGCTACGATGGCGTCCGCTACGGCCATCGTTCAGCGCAAGCGTCGACACCAGTCGAGATGATGACGAATAGCCGCTCCGAGGGTTTTGGTGCCGAGGTGAAGCGCCGTATCTTGCTCGGGACGTTCGTGCTGAGCGCCGGTTACGCCGACGCTTATTACAACCGCGCCCTTCGCGCCCGCGCTAAGATCCGCGCCGAATACTTGGCTGCACTTTCGCAGGTCGATATACTGCTGACGCCGACGGTTCCAACTCCGGCGTTTAAGGTCGGTGAAAAGGCGTCCGACCCGCTCCAACTTTACTTGGAGGATATCTTTACGATTCCGGCCAACCTCGCAGGGCTGCCAGCTCTCTCCGTGCCCTGCGGTCAGTCCGGCCACCTGCCGGTCGGCTTCCACCTCGTGGGAGCTCCGCTCTCCGAAGCTAAACTGCTCGCCGCGGGTCGCCTCTTCGAGGCCGCCCATGGCTTCGCCCACCAACAAGCCGCGCTATGAGTTCCTCCTCTGACTGGGAAGTCGTCATCGGGCTCGAGGTGCACGTCCAACTACACACGCGTGCCAAGGTGTTTGCGTCCTCCTCGTGGGGCTTCGGCCAAGAGCCGAACGAACAGGTCGACCCAGTCGTCCTCGGCCTGCCCGGCACGCTACCAGTCGTGAACCGCGAGGCGGTCGAGAAATCCATCCTCTTCGGCTTGGTCGTTGGTGCCGAGATCCCCGCGCGCTGCGCCTGGGATCGGAAGAACTACTTCTACCCAGACAACCCGAAGAACTACCAGCTCACGCAAAAGGATTTCCCGGTCGTCATCGGTGGTTCCGTGGAGATCGAGTTGCCCGGTCCCTCCCGCAATGTGATGGGCGAGCATAAGCACGTCCGTATTCACCACGCCCACCTCGAAGAAGATGTGGGTAAACTGAGCCACGCAGGTAGCGGCTCGTTGGTTGACTATAACCGCGCAGGCGTGCCGCTCCTCGAGATTGTCACCGAGCCCGACCTCCGTTCCTCCGCCGAAGCCGAAGCGTTCCTGCGTGCCCTCGTGGCGATGCTCACCCAAGCGGGTGTGGCCGACTGTGATATGGAAAAGGGCCAGCTGCGTTGCGACTGCAATGTCTCCATCCGCCATCCGGGCGCCCCGCTCGGCACGCGCACGGAGACCAAGAACTTGAATTCTATCTCGAGCGTCCGCGACACGGTCATCTTCGAGACGGCCCGTCAGATCCGTGAGCTGGAAGCCGGCCGCACTATCACGCAAGAGACACGCGGCTGGAATGCCGACCTCGGCCGCGGCTATGTGCTCCGCGATAAAGAAGACGCCCACGACTACCGTTACTTCCCGGACCCAGATATTCCCACGCTCGAATTGTCCCGCGCGACGGTCGAGCGTCTGGCGAAGCAGGTCCCCGAAAACCTCTTCGACCGTCAGCGCCGTTACATGGACACGCTGGGGCTACCATTCACGGCGGCTTCGGTGCTCGTTGCCAACCGCGAGTTAGCCGAGTGGTTTGAGCTATCCGTCGCTGCCCACCCAGCCAACCCGCAGGGCATCGCCAACCTCGTCGCCAACGACCTACTCCGCGACCTTTCCGCTGCTGGTTCGACGACAGGCTTCGACGAGGCCGCGCCGGCTCCAGTCTCCCTTTCTTCCTGTCCAATCAAGCCCGCCCAACTCGCCGGCTTGGTGAAGCTCACTGATGAAGGCGTCATCTCCAAGCAGCAGGCCAAGGAGGTCTTCGCCGAGATGTTTAAGTCTGGCCAAGATGCCGCCGCCATCGTCGACGCCAAGGGTCTCCGTCAAAACAGCGATACCGGTGAACTCGAGAAGATTATCCAAGAGGTCATCGCTGACCCGGCCGTGGCCAAGTCCATCGCCGAATACCGCGCCGGCAACGAGAAGGCTATTAATGCACTCAAGGGTCCCATCATGAAGCGCACACAGGGTAAGGCGAATCCCGGCCTCATCGACCAGTTACTCCGGAAGGCCCTCGGATGAGCGAAGCTGTAGCTGCAGAGTCGCCTTGGGCCGCTGGCCTCAAGGCCGCCCGCGATAACCTCATCCCCTCGCTGTTCATCCTCGCCGCTGCCGCTGGCTTGGTGGTGTGCTATTACCAGGTGCCCTCGGTCAAGGTCTGGCTCGATGTCGTGGGTAAGGTCAACGCGGAGAACCCGACGCTCTTTGCGATGCTCTGCACGGGCGTGACGGCGGGTTTTATTCCGTGGTGTTTCCGGATGGCTTTCCCGAGCCTCCGTCCCGCCCGTCCGGGGCTCGACCTGTTGCACAGCTTTCTTTGGTGGATGGTGATGGGGGTTTTGGTGAGCTATTTCTACGCCTTTCAGGGTTGGTGTTTCGGCACGGAACCGTCCGTGCGCGTGGTCCTGCTGAAGGTGCTCGTTGACCAATCCTTTTTCACGGTGCTCTGCGGGGCGCCCTTCAACGCGATCTCACACCTTTGGAAGGACTCCAACTGGGATACCGCCAAGTTGCGTGCCTCCATGGGCCCAGGTTGGTATCGGCGCTTGGTCCTGCCGAACTTACTCCCGAATTTCTTGGTTTGGTTGCCCGGCAACGTCATCTTCTACAGTATGCCGACCGAGCTGCAGCTCCCCGTCGCCAATTGCATCGGCTGCTTCTGGGCCCTCATGTGCGTCCGCATCGCCAAGCATTCAGCTGACCGCAGGTAGGGGCGCGACTGCGTCGCGTCCGTTCGCCTGCCAACATCCCGGTCCCCGGTCCCCCTTTTAACTCTGCCTCGGGTAGGGACAGCACCACGTGCTGTCCTCGCTGCCTCTATTCGCGGGCTCCGCCCGCGGGTAGGGGCAAGGCTTCGCCTTGACCTCCTAGACAAGGAGGGCGCGGCGAAGCCACGCCCCTACCTTCCCCTATACTCCATACTCCAGCCAACCCGCCCCCTTTGTTGTCTTCTCTGTAATCTGTACTCCGTACTCTGTCCTGCCACGCCCCTACCTGTTTTTGTCATCCACTTTTTCACTTTTGCACAGGCCTCCGGCCGATTTGCACCTTTGCACCCTTCGGCTCCTTCCCCCCCGCCCCCTTTGTTGTCTCCTCCGTAATCTGTACTCCGTACTCTGTAATCTGGCCCTCACCTTTCCACCTTTGCACCGGCCTCCGGCCGATTTGCACTTTTACACCCTTCGGCTTCCGCCCCCTTAATGTAAGGTTTCTCGGTTTAGCCACGGCCTCGGCTTGAAACCTGGGCTGGGCTGAGCGAGCCTTCCAACCCGTGCCCGATCTTTTCGGTGAAATTGAACCCGGCGTCGCCGAGGTGGTCCCGTTTGACGGCGGGGCCCGGGCCTACTCGTATTCAGTACCGGCTGCCCTGAAGGATACTTTACAGGTCGGTCAACTGGTCCGCGTGCCGCTCGGGGGCCGCACGAGTCTTGGCGTGGTTTGGAAATACCCCGCTGAAGCCCCGCCTGCTGCCAAGCTGCGCAGCATCATTTTGCTCGAGCACGAGCAGCCCGTTCTCACGCCCGATGTCTGTAAACTCGCGGAGTGGATGGCCGGCTATTACGGCTGCGGGCTTAACTCAGTTCTCGAGACGGTTCTGCCCGCCGCGGTGCGCAAAGGGGTCCGCCCCGTGCTGCGTCGTCTGCTCACGTTAATCGCCCCGCCCGATGCCGAGGCGCTTGCGAAACTCCGCCGCAAGGCTCCGCGCCAAGCCCAGGTGCTCGATTACCTTGCCGCACAAAAAGAACCCGCTGACCGCGCGAAGCTCGTCACGGGGCTCGGCATTTCCCAGCAGGCAGTGGATAGCCTAATCCGTGCGGGCGTGATCAAGGAAGACGCCAGCGTGCTCTGGCGCGTGGCCTACAATGATCCTTTCGCCGAAGCGGAATCAGTCCCCGCCGCCGGCCACACGCTCAATGTGGATCAGCTCGCCGCGGTGGCTTCAGTTTCGGAGAGTTTGGATAACAAAGCGTTCAAGGCCCACTTGCTCCACGGCGTCACAGGCTCAGGCAAGACAGAGGTCTACGTCGCCTTGATCCGTAAGGTCGTCGCCGAGGGCGGCTCCGCCATCTTCCTGGTCCCCGAAGTTGCCCTGACGCCTCAGACGGTCGGCCGGCTCCGCTCCCGGCTCACCGACCTCGGCGCCAAGGTCGTGGTTTGGCATAGTCATCTCTCCGCAGGTGAGCGTTTTGACGCGTGGATGGCGATGTCCCTCGGCCAAGCCCGCGTCGTTGTCGGTGCGCGTTCCGCCGTCTTCGCACCGCTTCCCAACCTTCGGCTCATCGTGGTCGACGAGGAGCACGAGCCTTCCTTCAAGCAGGGCGAGACGCCGATGTACCACGGCCGCGATGTCGCGGTCATGCGCGCTTCCGTCCTTGGCGCCGCTTGCGTGCTTGGTTCGGCGACGCCGTCGCTGGAGACGTGGAAGAACGCTACGGCCGGACGCTACGTGCTCAACTCGATGCCCAAGCGCGTCGATGACCGCCCGATGCCAGCCTTCCGTATCGTCGACATGCGCCGCGAGGTGTTGCACTCAAAGGGGCAGAATGTGCTCTCACGTGAACTGGTCGATGGCATCCATGAACGCCTCCGTAAAGGCGAGCAGACCATCTTATTCCTCAACCGTCGCGGGCACTCGCGCTCGCTCGTCTGCCCGGATTGTGGGGAGGCGGTGCCATGCCCACGCTGTTCGGTGTCGCTAACGCTCCACTCCACCGACCACACCGCCCGTTGCCACCTGTGCGATCACCGTGAGCCCGCCCCCGTGGTCTGCCCCAAGTGTCGCTCCCCCAAGGTCCGCTGGAAGGGCTACGGCACCCAGAAGGTCGAAGAGGTCATCCACCGCATGTTCCCCCGCGCCCGCGTGGCCCGTATTGACGCCGATACTATGGGGAAGAAGGACCTCTTTCGCCAAGTGCTCTCGGATTTCCGCGCCGGCCGTTACGATATGCTCCTCGGCACACAGATGATCGCTAAGGGGCTCGATTTTCCGCGGGTGACGTTGGTGGGCATCATCGATGCTGATTTATCGCTGCAGCTACCTGACTTCCGGGCCGCGGAGCGCACTTTCCAATTACTCACGCAGGTCGCGGGCCGCGCGGGCCGCGGCCAACTCGAGGGGGCCGTGGTGGTGCAGACGTTCCAGCCAGCGTCGGATCCGGTGCAGTTCGCCAAGCGTCTCGACTTCCAAGGCTTCGCCGCGGCGGAGCTCGTGAAGCGCTCGGAGTTTGGTTACCCACCCGAGCGTCACCTCATTCGCCACGTCTTCCGTGGGCGTAATGTTGAGAAGGTGAACTTCGTCGCTGATGCCTGGGTCAAGGAACTCGAACGCCTCCATCCTGGCATTGCCGAAATTCGCGGCCCCGCGCCGTGTCCCTTTGAGCGCGTCCAGGATCAGCACCGCGTGCACATCTGGTATTTCGTGCATGGCGTGAAATCCTTCCTCGCCGCCGCCTTACCCCTGCGCACGAAAATCCTCGGCGACGACGACGTCATCGACGTCCTCGACGTCGACGCCCAAGATTGCGGTTAAGGTAGGGGCGCGGCGAAGCCGCGCGGAGTACAGAGTTCAGAGTACAGAGTACAGAGTTCAGAGTACGCAGTGCTGAATCGAGTGGATGTCTCGGGTAGGGTTGGCACTGCGTGCCAACCTAGCTGCTTGTGCCTCCGCTCCGCGTCGTCCCTTGCCTCGGGTAGGGGCGC
>ENA-OUVC01002360-OUVC01002360.1-marine-metagenome-genome-assembly--contig:-NODE-2360-length-10666-cov-1.975635_pt1 | contig 10666 bp, 8 predicted proteins | sample MGYA00248622_ERZ508571 | MGnify/ENA primary metagenome ERZ508571 (study PRJEB26236, sample SAMN06267175) | marine metagenome | isolation source: Columbia River Estuary | place: USA:Columbia River Estuary... | reverse complement strand
CGGTTCCCTGCTTCCTGGGCTCATTGTGACGCCTGTCTTAGTCGCCATCTTCGCTCGTTAACCACGAATTAAGGCCTGCAGACTAGGCAGCATTTCATCCCTGCCCTACAATTACAAGGTGACAATGACACGCATCTTTCGAGCCCTATGCGTAGGGGCAGTCGTCGTTACTACAGTCGCCATAACTCCGCTTTCAGCCTCGGCAGCCAGCACCACTGAATACGTCATCGTGGAACGCGACGGAAGTGTCGACGTTCGCACCCTCACGCAGGCGCAAGCAGTCAAGGCTTCAATTGATCCGGCAGTGCGAATTGTGCAGCCAAATAATTCGTTTCAAATCGATGACGCCACAACAGACATCGTCACAGGCTTGTCCGTACCGTCAAACGCACAAGAAGGCGACATTGTTCCTGGTCGCTACATCGTGCAGTTCGGTAGCAACACTGCGAGTGCTGTTGCTGAGGCTTCGTTGACTTCTGGTGCCATCACCATGTTTTCGAATGCAATAAATGGTTTTGTTGCAAATCTCACTGACTCAGAAGTTGCAGCACTGAAGTCGAACCCGAACGTTGTCAACATTGAAGCTGACCGAATTGTTTCGATATCAACGGATCAGTCACAGCCTGGTTGGGGTCTTGACCGACTTGACCAGCGTGGGCTTCCACTGAACCAGAAGTATTCGTACACAAATACTGGTGCTGGTGTTACTGCGTATGTTGTCGATACGGGTATTAACAGCACGCATACTGATTTCACTGGGCGAATCAAGCCCGGATTCACAGCAATTTCTGACGGCAGGGGTGTTGAAGACTGCAGTGGTCACGGAACTCACGTCTCCGGAATCATGGCCGGCACAAAGTACGGAGTTGCAAAGTCTGCATCCATCGTGCCAATTCGAGTTCTTGGTTGTACTGGTTCAGGCTCTGTCTCAGGTCTTATCTCTGGTTTGAACTGGGCCATCACCAACCATCTTGCGGGTGTACCCGCAGTGGCAAACCTCAGTGTTGGCGCCGGAGCCAGCTCGTCATTAAACACTGCAGTCGCTAACGCAGTGGCCGATGGCATCACCGTCGTTGTTGCAGCAGGAAACAGCAATGCCAATGCGTGTAACTACTCGCCATCTAGCGCACCTTCTGCAATCACGGTTGGTGCAACTGTCCCATTAAACGATTCGCGCTCATCTTTTTCAAACTTCGGGACATGCGTTGACATCTTTGCGCCGGGTACAAGCATCCCGTCTGCGTACACAGGTTCAACTACCGCTGCAGCCGCATTGTCCGGAACTTCAATGGCGTCACCATTCGTTGCTGGTATTGCCGCGGTCTACTTAGAAACCCGCACATCAGCCACGCCCGCCGCAGTAACCACAGCAATTCTTGATTCTGCAACACGTGACGCGATTACCAGCGTCGGTCTTGGTTCACCAAACAAATTGGCGTATTCAGCATCGTTTGAACCAGCACCCACTCCAGCACCCACAACTACAACCGCACCAGCACCCACAACGACGACCACAACAGCACCTGCACCCACAACCACAATCGCGCCAGCCACGGTTCCTTCCGTTCCGCTTGCACTCACTGCAACTCCATCGTCACAAGCTGTTGCGCTTGCATGGTCGCTTCCTACATCTGACGGCCGATCAGCAATCACTGATTACAAAATTGAATATGCATTGAGCAACAGCACTGCATGGTCAGTCCTTGCGCGCACTGCCTCCACCACGAGAACTGCGAACGTAACTGGTCTGACAAATGGATCTCAATACTCGTTCCGTGTTTCGGCTGTGAATGCGGTTGGCACCGGAGTTGCAACGAATCCTATTTTTTCCACTCCGGTAGCGCCTGCAACATTGAGTGCACCGCTGAATCTCACGGGCTCAGTTGGCCGCCAAACAGCAACCCTGTGGTGGCAACAGCCTTCTCAGCTTGCTGGTGCTTCCATTACTGATTACATCGTCGAGTCATCAGTAGATGCTGGTTCTACATGGTCAACTGTCAATGACGGCGTGTCAGTCAATAGAACTCTTACTATCGCTGGCCTCTCTGCCGTCGCACATTCATTCCGAGTCAAAGCGGTGAATTCAACAGGCACAAGCCCTGCAAGTAACACAGTGGTACTCACACCTCTTGCGCTTGAGTCACCAACTGCTCCACGTTCACTTGCGGTGTATGCCTCATTTAACGGAGCAACGTTGTACTGGGCAACGCCATCATCTGATGGTGGAAGTCGCATCATCGGATATCGCACTGAGTACTCCACCGACGGTGGCGCAACCTGGACAACTTCCGAAGTTATTTCTGTCAGTCGCCGTTCAATGTCGTACACAAATCTTGTTGGCGGCGTGCTGCACAAGTTCCGTGTGTTTGCAATCAACGCAGTCGGAACAAGCGTTTCTTCCTCAGTAGTTGAATCAACCCCTGTTGCGGCCACTGTGTCATCTGAACCGCGTTACTTTGGCGGTTTCTTGTCGGGTACAAGCGCCTACTTGTCATGGACACGTCCTCTATTGACTGGTGGATCTGCAATTACGTCGTACACCACATGGATGTCAACCGATACTGGTGCAACGTGGTCAAGCATCGCTGTTACAGGTGCCAATGTTCGCAACATCCGCGTTAACAGCCTCGCGTATGGTGTGCAGTACCAGTTCCGCGTGACTGCAACTAATGCTGTTGGCGCTAGCAAACCATCCTCAACTCTTACGTTGCAACTGCGCGGCATCGGTACGCCGAATCCACCATCGTCAATACGCGCCACAGTGAGCACAACATCAATCACGCTTGCATGGTCAGCAGTTGTCGCAAAGGCAGCTCCGGTTACTGACTACATCGTTGAATATCGCACCGATACTTCTGCGGCATGGTCTACATGGAATGATGGAGTCTCAACTGCGGTAACCGCGACTCTCACGAATATGACTCCAGACGTTCCGGTTTCTCTGCGTGTGAAGGCCGTAAATACATACGGAGCCAGCCCGGCTTCAGCCATGGTGACAGTCACGCCGCGTTCTGCTGCCACTGCACCAACTGCTCCGTTATCAGTCACCACCACAGCAGGCGATACTCGTGTTGCAGTTCGCTGGATTACTCCAGCAAGTACCGGTGGTTCTGCAATTACCTCGTACACAGTTACTTCGACACCTGGTGGGTTTACCTGTACAACATCAACTAACGCATGCGTAGTAACAGAACTGACAAATGGCGAGTCGTACACATTCACTGTGACGGCAACAAACGCCGTTGGCACCAGCGTGGCTTCCGAGCCAAGTGCTCCAGTCTCTCCAGTTGCAAGTGGTTCAACAACAATGCCTGCAGCATCATGGGGACTTGACCGCACTGATCAACGGTCGTTGCCGCTTGATAAGCAAATTACGCGTGGCGGTACAGGTGCTGGAGTTTCTGCCTATGTCGTTGATACTGGCGTCTACGCCGCTAGTGCAGAATTCGGCAGCCGAGTCACGAGTGGGTTCACCGCATTTAATGATGGGAACGGTACACATGATTGCCATAGTCACGGAACACATGTGGCTGGAACTATGGCCGGAAGTACTTACGGATTCGCAACTCAGGCAACAATTATTCCGGTACGAGTTTTGGACTGCAACGGTTCCGGATCTACTGCTGGCATCGTTGCAGGAATTGACTGGATTATTCAACATCACGTTGCTGGTACTCCAGCAGTTGCCAACATGAGTCTTGGTTCTATGTCAGGTGTCGATCTCGCCATTAATGATGCAGTTGCGCGTGGTGTTGCCGACGGAATTACTTTCGTTGTGGCAGCCGGCAACTTCTATTCAGATGCATGTAATTTTTCACCATCGAGTGAAGTTTCAGCAATCACTGTCGGGGCCATTACATTTGACGATTACTTCGCTGAATTCTCGAACCGCGGTACGTGTGTTGACATCTTGGCACCAGGTGTGCAAATCGTTTCAGCCGCAATCACTAGCCCAACGGCTACTTCCAGCAAGTCGGGAACATCAATGGCAGCTCCTCACGTTGCAGGAGTTGTCGCAAACATGTTGGGCAATGCTCCGACTTTGACTCCTGCCCAAGTCGCGACCCAACTAGTCGCCACGGCTACGAAATCAACACTGACTGGCCTGCCAACGGCAACAACCAATACGTTGCTGTACCAACAACCTGCATCGGCTAATTCGTTCTCACTGTCTGCCGAAATTGATGGTTCTGCAACCGTCATAGACATCACGGCAGATGATTCTTCGATTGCTGTCTATGAAGAAGATCCAGGCGTTCCACAACCGCCGGTCGTGACAGTCCCACCAAAGACCAACGACGGTGCTGCGTCCACTCCAGTGGGTAACAAGCCAGTAGTACCCGCAGCGCCTCTAGTAGGTGGCACACCAGTCGAAACTGTGGCAACGGCGCCGTCTGCGCCTCTTGCTGCGCCAATGCGCACGAGCGCAATGACAAACATCTCCATTGGCAAGATCACGAAAGTCGGCAAGCAATTGCGTGTCACGGTCAATGCGCCAAATGGCTCAAAGGTCTCGCTCTACCGCAACGGAAAACTTGTAGGAAAAGGCGTGAAGAAGTTCTTCATGGTTCCTGTTTCAAAAGTAAAGAAGCAAAACTTCACTGCAGTGATTTCAGTAGCCGGAGCATTTGTTTCTTCAGCATCTGTGTCGCTGCCGGTCCGCTCTGCATCACTTCGTTAACTAATGACTTTCCGTCGCTCTGCGTTTGCACTCCTATGTGCCATCGCACTAGCCATAGGGATACTGCCAACGTCACCAGTGGCGGCAGTGGAGACAACCACCGACCAAATCGTGTGGCTTCCATGTGGCCAGATTGAATGCGGCAAGATCTCCGTTCCTATTGACAAAGACCTCGCCAGCAGCGGCACGGTTTCTGTCTCGCTGTATCGGCGAAAGGCCATCTCAGGTTCATCGCCCCGCACGCTGTTGCTTTTGCCCGACAGGGAATTCGGCTCAGATGCCCGCACGTTGGCTGAAAAAGCAGTGCTTACGTTCGGAACCGGCATCACAAGGTTCAATGTCATTTCAGTTGCACCACGCGGTGCAGTAGATGCCATCATGCCCGCAGGCAGCGAAACCGAAATCGGAACACTCGGTATGGCAGATGATCTCGAAGCAGTACGTGCAGCATTGAACGTAAAGAAAGTCTCAATCATGGGGTGGGGTAGTGGTGCCACAACAGCCACAGCCTTCATCATGCAGAACCCCACCAAAGTTCAAGCAGCAGTTCTCGATTCACCCATTGATCCTTCAACGTCATTGGTGAAGCAGGCACCGCAGCACATCGCCGCAACAACGTTTGGTGTGAAGACAGCAATGCGCTGGTGCGCATCGCATCTGTCTTGCCCCATGAATGCCAATGTTGCCAAAGAACTCGACTTGATGAAGACCAACATTCGGCTCGAGCGTGTTGACTCAGGCATTACCTTCGAAGCAGTTGCTCGTGCAGCTCTTCGCACCATTGTTGATGGCCATGCTCAAGAACTGTTCACTGCAATTACAGCCGCCAACAACAAAGACTCAAAACCACTCGTGGCCCTCATCGGCACTGCACCAACAGCCGCACAGGCATACGGACGCTGCGCCGATGTTTCACGTGCAGATGCCAAGAAAATTGCACGTGCCCACGCAGCAGTAAAGCCCTACAAGTTCACCATCGGTTCCGAAGCTGCGCTGTATGCGTTCTGTGCAGAGATAATCGAATCTGCACGACCGATCGGTTCAATCAAACCAGCGTCATTAGCCACTGGTGCACGAGTGCTTGTCAACATTGCTCGCGGCGATCAAGTAACGGCCCCATCTGTCGTTCGCGCAATGGCAAAGAAAATGAAGTGGACCTATGCGCCTGTATACGCAAACCGTCACTTAGTAGTGGGCTATGACAACGCCACCACAGTTGCCGCCATGAAGTTCCTCGCCGCCAAATAGGCAACGAACAAAGCCCTACAGCCCGGCGAAGTCCCGAATCAGCGCAGCCAATTCCAATGGCGTATCACCCTGCACGCTGTGGCCCGCTTCCAAAACATGTTCAACCCGCGCATGAGGCGCACGCTTCACTAACTCTGCTTCATCTTCATCAGTCACTACTGATTGCTTACGCATTCCGCGAACAAACATCAGTGGCTTTCCGTAACCAGACACCACATCCCACAACGGTGCAGTAGACGGACGCTTGTCGCCATCTTCCACAGCTGCTTTCATCTCTGGCAGTGGTGGTGCATCAGCACGGCGGTAACGCCACACCCACGAACCATCGTCTTCTTGCAATGCGTTATGCAAAATGCCACGGCGCAAACTTTCCACCGTGCGCGTTGGGTTGAACTCAATCGTGCGCTTCAGCAATTCCTCAAACGAAGGAAACGTTGCAGGTCCATTCACAAAGTCTGTGATCTGCTTTGTCTTTTCCTGGTTCACGCCCGGCGTGATATCTACCAACACCATCTTGCGCACCAAGTCGCCATGGTCGCGTGTCAACGCCAACGTGGTCAATCCACCTAATGACATTCCAATCACAGCCAAGGCATCAGGTGCCAACGCACGAATCACAGTCGCAATGTCTGCAGCATTCTGTTGCATCGGCAATGCATCTGCACTGAACCCACCAGCAGAATCTGAATGACCATGACCTGGCAAGTCAATGCACAACAACGGCACACCAAGCGCCAACGCCACGGTGTCCCAGGTATGGGCGTTCTGTGCGCCACCATGCAAGAACACAAGGCGCGGTGAACCCGTGCCCCACTTCAACGCTGACAGCTTCCTAGTGCCATCTACAGAAATGAATTCTCGGGAAACTACTGGGGGGCCGGCATATGCAATGCCATATTCCGATGCATTTTCATGAAACATCGAGAACTCGTCGTATGAGACCTTTTCAACCATGAAACGAGCGTAGTGAATAGGGGGGTCATGCAGATAGACAGAGAGTCATGGCACGTGACCATATCTATATCAATGGGCTCCGGCTCATGGCTCTTGTTGGTGTGTTGCCGCACGAGCGTGAAGGTCTGCAGCCTCTCCAAGTAGACGTTGACCTTGAAGTTGATCTGTCAGAAGCCGGCATCACCGACAATCTTGATGACACTGCCAACTACGGCGCTATCTCTCAGGCCATCGCCGAAGTAGTTCGCGATTCAACAGACACATTGCTCGAGCGTCTCGCTGCTCGCATTGCAGACCGTGTTTTGCATTTTGATCACGTGGAAGTTGCCAACGTCACTCTCACCAAACTTCGCCCACCAATTCCAGAAGACCTCGTGTCATCAGCTGTGCGCATTGTGCGTAGCCGTGTCGACATGCGCGTCCCTGCTCGCCACCGCGCCATCATCGCGCTTGGTTCGAACCTTGGCGACCGCGTTGCCTACTTGCGTTTCGGTCTCGACAGCTTGTCGAATGTCATTGCGCAGTCTCAAGTGTTCGAAACAGACCCGGTAGGCGGACCTGACAACCAAGGCGCATACCTCAACATGGTTGCCATTGTCGATACAGACCTTGACCCATTCGCGCTGCTGCGTCGCTTGCTACAAATCGAAGCCGATGCTCACCGCGTACGTGTTGAACGCTGGGGCCCTCGCACCCTTGACCTCGACATTCTCTTTTACGACGACTACACACTCACCAGTGAAGAACTCACCATTCCGCACCCACGTTTCTCAGAGCGTCGCTTTGTTCTTGAACCACTTGCAGAAGTTGCCAGCGAACATTGCCCGTCACATTGGCGTGATCGTCTACCGCAATACGGCGTCTACCCACGCGGTCCTATCGACTCACTTGTCGCACACGTCACCACTTCGTGACATCCATTGCACTTCTCGTGCCTGCCTTCAATGAGGCACAGGCCATGGCGCGCACCGCCCTTGTTATGCGCGAAGCCCTCGACGCCGGCGTTGTCACTTCTGCCACCGTTCTCGACGGCGGCTCTACCGACGGCACTGCAGAAGAAGCATTGCAATACGGCATTCGTTCTCTTCACATTCCAAGTCTGCAACCAGAACTCGGCCCTGTCTTAGGTAAAGGCGATTCGCTCTATCGCGGCGTTCATGCAGTCCCTGCTGATTGGTATGTCTTTCTTGATGCTGACCTTGGCAACATCTGTATTGATCACATCACTGCACTCACGCAACACATCGGCGAACCCAATGTCTCGTTCATCAAAGGCGGCTTTGTTCGTGTTGATGAACACGGCGAACCACGTGACATTCCCGCCGGCCGCGTAACCGAACTTGTCGGCCGTCCACTTCTTCGTCGTGCAGCACCACAACTTACATATCTTTCACAACCCCTCAGCGGCCAAGTAGCCATTGAAGGAAACCTTGCACGTTCACTCAGTTTCGTCACCGGCTACGGCATTGAAATAGCAATGCTCATCGACGTATTTCGCACCGTCGGCGCAGACGGCATCGTCGAAGCCGACATGGGCACCATCAACAACCGCTACAAGCCAGACGACGCCCTCGAAGACGTACGCGACCAAGTACTGGCCGGTGCTGCACTACGCATCATCACCATGCCCGACTACGGCCTAGTCATGCACGGCCAAGTCACCAACCGCGACTAGAGGTCAGGTGGTGGGGGCGCGCCACAGGGAACGGTCGAGCAACACATCGCTGCCCAGTTCCGCATGGCCTTGCAACACATCCCACACATCAAGAAAGTTGCGCACTTCTTCAATGTCGTGCACGCGGTAGATACCAGCACGAGTCAATGTCAACGTGTGGGCAATAGCTGCCAACGTGCCACTTAAGCGTTCGCGTGGTGGTCTACCTGTAATTGCACCAATGAAGTCTTTACGCGACACAGGGAACAACACAGGCCGTCTGTATTCCAACAACTTCGACACATGACGCAACACATCAACAGTTTGTGCCGGTGTCTTTGCAAAGTCTGGGCCCGGATCAACAATCACTTGTTGGCGTGACACACCAGCTGCTGCCAACACAGCCAACTTGTCATCCATGAACGACAACACATCAGCAACTACGTCTTCATACAGATTCGCGTCAGTTAAGCGCACCTTTGGCCTGCCACGGTTGTGCATCAGTATGTAGCCAGCGCCACGCGACGCCACTACCTCTGCCAATTCGGGGTGCAGCAACCCACTGATGTCGTTAATGATGTGTGCACCAGCATCTAATGCCGCAGCTGCCACAGCCGGACGATACGTATCAATGCTCATAATGGCGTCTGTATTAGTAGCCACCCATTCGATCACTGGCGTAATGCGTTCAATCTCTTCGTCTTCGGAAATCTCTGGCACACCCGTAATGGCCGACTGCCCACCAATATCCAGAATGTCTGCACCTTGAGCCAACACTTCACGCGTACGTTCCATACGCGCTTCCACGGTTGCATACTTCCCGGCATCAGAAAACGAATCCGGCGTTGCATTAATAACGGCCATAATCATGGGCCGATCAATATCGATTGTGAGTCCGCGAGCTACCAACTGAGGCATGCCCGCAACGCTATCTGTGATTCAGGAACAGTGCAGCGGCTTGAGTAGACGTCAGTGTCATTCAGCTGTCATCCTCATCTTCATCCTCATCGTCGTCGGAGAACATAGGGAACCACCGCGATGGGCCTGGTGGCGGTATACAAAGCAGAGGGGACGACCGTAACGGGTCTTGGACAAGCGCTAGCCCAGTAGCTCTAAGAGCATCTAGCAAAACCAATAGCGTTAGTTTTTCTGTGTCTATTCCCCGATCGGACAACTCTTCGTGTAGACGGATTTCCCGCCCGTGCAGGAAAGAAAATATCAGGGAAGTCATTGGCTGGCCTTGCCTATTTCTCTCATTGTGGGCGGGGCGACAAGCCACCAAATTGTTTGCATCATTAGCTGCACTCCTGGAGTGGAGCGGTTTCAAAAATCACATCGGCTGTTTCTTTGGCCGTAATGGCGTCAGCTGCATCAAAAAATGGTCTCCCGAACAAACGAACCCATTTTTCGAGAATGAAATTCTTGCAATATTCCATTTCGTTTTCCGGAGAGAGATCAGAGGTGATATCCATTTCCTCTGAAAGTCGCATAGATCCCCACTGTGCAGTAATCAAATAAGTTGTCATTTCGTTTCATTGTGGCGTACTAACGTCTCGTCACCAACCTCAGAATTCGAAGAAAACTGTGAGTAGATTTACTTCAGAGTTGAAAGAGAAAAGAATGACATTTCAAATATTGAGATATCACAAACCTGGTGAAGTAGCTTCGTTTGTGGGGACACGCGGGCAGAGGGCAGCAAATCTGCTCAGTCACAAGTGGGAAGAATTCATTCCACAAAACTTGCAACTGCCAAGTCATCTTCGGACTTTTGAAGAGAAGCGCACCTATCTTGACAATTCAACTTTCCCAGATGACTTAAAAACGCCCGCACTACGTTGTGCGGTGTGCGGTGCATCGAGAGGCAGGGACGACTCAAAGCATGGGAAAGACAACGCCATTTATTGGCCCTGTGGTGAGCCCCGCATAGTTCAAGTGGGTGAAGAGGTGTGGGACTCAAGCAAGTCCACCATAAGACCAAAAAGTCTTTAGTCTCGTTTATCTGAGGTGGCAGATCAATGACCAAACCCACCCTTGTTGATCAGTGCCGGGCTCTTTCATTTCATGTTCTCTCTTCAGAATTGCGAAAGAGTTGTTGGGATTAATTCGCTAGAACTTGTGGCCGTTCAGGA
>ENA-OUVC01002354-OUVC01002354.1-marine-metagenome-genome-assembly--contig:-NODE-2354-length-10677-cov-3.958679_pt1 | contig 10677 bp, 11 predicted proteins | sample MGYA00248622_ERZ508571 | MGnify/ENA primary metagenome ERZ508571 (study PRJEB26236, sample SAMN06267175) | marine metagenome | isolation source: Columbia River Estuary | place: USA:Columbia River... | reverse complement strand
GATATACTAATTGTTTTTTTCATGATTGATGTATTGGTTGAATAATTATTTATTTAATTTTTTCATCAGCATATCGCCGACTTTATTTGGATCTGCTTGCCCTTGACTTATTTTTTTTACGGCGCCAATAAATAAACCGATGAGCCCCTTTTTCCCCTTTTGGTATTCAATTACTTTGTCAGGCATACTAGCGATAGCAGCGTCTACCCATTTTTCTAGGGTGTCTGCATCATTCACTTGCAACACATTCAGTTCAGTAGCAATGGCTAAAACATCGGTTTTTTTTCCATCCGTAATTTGAGGCAATATTTTAGATGCTGCCACCGAAAAATTTAATTGACCTTCATCAATGAGTCTGATAAGATTCGCTAATGTAGTTGGTTGTAGTGCTAGTTTGTTATAATCTAGCCCTGCTTCATTTAAATAAGATTTAATGGGACCTAGCATCCAATTGGCCAAGGATTTAAAATTGATTGTGTGCTGAGCAGTAGCTTCAAAATAATGAACTGTTGCTAATGATTCACAAAGCTGAGCAGCATCGTAAGCGCTCAATTGAAACTGTGTCATTAATTTTTCTTCTACAGCAGCCGGTAAAATAGGTAGTCCTGTTTTTATTGCATCAATATAGGATTCACTTAAAACAAATGGGGCTAAATCAGGATCAGGAAAGTACCGGTAATCGTTTGCTTCTTCTTTATCACGTATTGCAAATGTGGTATCATTTGAAGCATCAAAGCTTCTAGTTTGTTGGGTTATAGTACCACCGGATTCAAGTATTTCAATGAGTCGGGCTGTTTCAAATTCAATTGCTTTTTTTACATTCCGAATAGAGTTTAAATTTTTCACCTCAACTCTAGTGCCCAATTTTTTTTCGCCTTTTAATCGTACCGATACATTGGCGTCACATCTTAAAGAACCTTCTTCCATGTTTCCATCACAGATACCTAGCCACTGCACTAGCTTTCTAATTTCAGTAACATAGGCAAATGCTTCTTCGGCACTATATAAATCAGGCTCTGTAACAATTTCAATTAAGGGGGTGCCAGCTCTGTTTAAATCTATGAGGGTATGTGTAGGATCAATATCGTGTATGCTTTTTCCAGCGTCTTCTTCTAGGTGAATTCTATTTAATTGAACATATCGCTTTTGACCCTCTACCTTTATTTGAATTTTACCGCCTGCGCAAATAGGCGTGGTATGTTGAGAAATTTGATAACCTTTAGGAAGGTCTGGGTAGAAATAATTTTTTCTGGCAAAGTAGTTTTCCTTTACAATGGTGGAGCCGCATGCAAGGCCCATTTTAATGGCAAACTCAACTGCTTTTTTATTGGTTTTTGGAAGACTACCCGGATGTCCCATTGTAATGGGGCTAATTTGGGTGTTTGGAGAAGCGCCATATGTGGTGGCATCTGAGCAAAATAGCTTGCTGTTGGTAGCTAGCTGTGCATGTACTTCTAACCCGATAACTGCTTCATATTGTTTGCTTGAGGTCATCTCAAACAAAAATAAGATTAGTTACCGGGTTATCGTACAATTGATAAGCTTATATATTGGCCTTCTTTACTTTTTTTGGAATTTTAACAGTCACTTCTTTAGTCTTTCCGTCACGTGTTAACTTTAAGGTGATGGCATCGCCTGCTTTTAAATCACTCGCTTTTTCTTGAAGCGTAGCTACATCACATATAGATGAACCATCCACAGATGTAATGATATCATTTTTTGCGATACCTGCTTTTGCAGCTGGAGAACCTTCTGTAACTTCTAATACTTTAGCACCAGAACCTTCTGTTAGATCTTCGATGCTGATTCCAATTTTTGGTCCCTCATTAAATGCAAGTGCAAATGTCTCGCCTAACTGACTCATGTCTAGTGGCATGCCTTTTGCAATTTTTAATTCGGTTACTTTGCCGTCTAATTTAGGAAGCGGGGCATTCATATCATCAGATTTGAACATCATCACTTTAGGCATGTTCGTTACTTTTGGAATACCAGTTACACCACCCATCATTTCTGGTAAATTAACACCGTCAACAGGCTTGCCATTTATGGTTATTTTTCCATTTTCTACAATCACTGTCATTTTTTGTGGGCCACTCTCTTTTCCATGTATGATGGTGGTATCCATTGTTTTTACAATAACTACTTTTTTTTCTTCTTGTGCGTTAGCGGCCGATACTAGCAAGCAAGCTGCTGTAAATAATGAAATAATTTTACTCATAGTTTTGGTTGTTTTATGGTTTCAAAGATATTTTTTTATCATCTATTGAGGTCTACTTTAACAAATTCTTTACAGTTTCAATCACTTGTGCAAGATTGCTAGGATCCTGTCCACCAGCGGTTGCTAGGCCTTTTTGACCACCTCCGCCACCTTTAATAAGCGGCGCAACGTGATCTTTAATAATTTTTTGTGCTTCTAGTCCTTTGGTACCTTGTAAGTTATCATCCACTAAAACAGCAACAGATGCCTTCCCATCTATATTGGCGGCGAGTATAACTAGTAAGTTTGTATAATTTGCTTGGAGCTCGCTACATAATTTTTTAAGGCCATCTGGGTTACTAACTGAAATAACGGCGCCAATAAAATATGTATCGCCAATGCGCATTATTTTTGATTCTAATTCTTTTTTGATTCCAACAAGTGCTAATGCCTCATAAGATTCAATGCGTTTTTTTAACAACTGCAAATCGGCAACCATTTGTTGAACCGCTTTTACAGGCTCTTTGGTGTTTTTTACAAGTTCTTTAATGGTTTCAAGTTCTGCTAATGCATCATTTACTTGCGTATTAGCGCCTTCGCCACATATAGCTTCAATACGTCTAACACCTGCTGCCACTGCAGATTCATGTTTTAATTTAAATAGACCTAACTCGCCTGTTCCGCCAATATGTGTGCCGCCACATAGTTCAATAGAGTAATTGGGATCCATCATTACAACCCGCACTGTATCGCCATATTTTTCGCCAAATAATGCCATGGCGCCCATAGCCACTGCTTCATCTTTTGTCATTTCTTTAATGACCACAGGAATATTTTCTCTAATTTTTTCGTTGACAATATTTTCTATTTGCTTCATTTCATCGTCACTCACTTTTGCAAAATGTGAAAAGTCAAAACGAAGTTGCGCCGCATTTACAAGGCTACCTTTTTGGGCCACGTGATTACCAAGTACTTGTCTTAAAGCGGCATGTAAAAGGTGCGTTGCACTGTGGTGCGCCGAAATATTTTTTCTGTTGCTTATATTTACCTTTGCTACCACAGATCCTTCTAAACTAGCTGGAAGCGCTGAAGTGAAATGAATGATTAGGTTATTCTCTTTTTTAGTATCAATCACTTCAATGCTTGAGTCATTAAATTCAAGTACACCTGTATCACCCACCTGTCCGCCACTTTCGGCATAGAAAGGGGTGGTTTCTAAAACAAGTTGAAATCCTGTCGTTCCTTTAGCAGTTACTTTTCTATATTTTGTAACCTTGGTTGTTTCTTTGGTACTTGTATAACCAGTAAATGTTTGGGAATTACTTTCATTAACAATGATCCAATCAGCAGCATCTATGGCAGTGGCAGCTCTACTTCTATTTTTTTGCTGCTGCATTTCTGCTTCAAAACCTTTTTCATCAACCGCTAAATTATTTTCTTGTGCAATTAAACGGGTAAGGTCTATTGGAAATCCGTAGGTGTCAAAAAGTTCAAATGCAGCTTTACCTTCTATAACACTACTGTTAGAGGCTTTCATGAGTTCATCAATTCTTTTAAGTCCTTTATCTAAGGTCCTTAAAAATGCATCTTCTTCTTCTCTTACCACTTTTGTTACAAATTCTTCTTGTGCTGCAAGCTCAGGAAATACTTCAGAAAATTGAGCTGCTAAAACTGCCACAAGTTTAAAAAGCAATGGTTGCTTATAATCTAGGTAGGTATAATAATAACGTACCGCTCTTCGTAAAATACGTCTAATCACATATCCGGCACCAGTATTGGAAGGTAATTGTCCATCGGCAATGGTAAATGAAATAGCTCTGATATGATCTGCTATTACCCTAAATGCTACGGCTTCTTTACTATCGCTTTGGTCATATATTTTTCCGGTGATTGTTGCTACTGTATTTATGGTGCCACTAAATACATCGGTATCGTAATTACTTTGTTTGCCTTGTAGCACGCGTACAAGACGTTCAAATCCCATACCTGTATCAACGTGTTTTGCAGGAAGTGGTTCCAGTGTTCCGTCTTTTAAACGGTTGTATTGCATGAATACATTGTTCCAAATTTCAATTACTTGCGGATGATCATTATTCACTAGGTCTCTACCAGGAATTAATTTTCTTTCTTCATCGGATCTACAGTCTACATGAATTTCAGAACATGGACCGCAAGGACCGGTTTCACCCATTTCCCAAAAATTATCTTTTTTATTTCCAAAAATAATTTTGTCTTCAGGTACTAATCTTTTCCATGCTTCGAATGCAATAGTAGACATGGGTATACCTTCTGATTCGTCACCTTTAAAAACAGAAACATATAAGCGGTCTTTATCAATTTTATATACCTCGGTGAGTAATTCCCAACTCCATGCAATAGCCTCATCTTTAAAATAATCTCCAAAGCTCCAGTTGCCTAACATTTCAAACATGGTATGGTGGTAGGTATCTACACCCACTTCTTCGAGATCATTGTGTTTACCACTTACGCGCAAACATTTTTGGGTATCTACAATCCGTTTGTGTTCAGGCTTTTTATTTCCTAAAAAATAGTCTTTAAACTGGTTCATGCCAGCGTTGGTAAAAAGGAGGGTAGGGTCATTTTTTACCACAATAGGGGCAGAAGGAACAATATGGTGTTTTTTCGAAGCAAAAAAGGCTAGAAATTCTTTTCTTATCTCGGCACTCGTCATCATAAAAGGATACAAATTTAAATATGCTAATTTTAATGGATAGGCTACTATCTTTGTTCTATATTTTTATAGCCTCAAAGGTAAGGAATTGAGCCTTTAGCTACTGATACCAACGCCCCTATGCGCAAAATAAAATATTACTATAATACCCATACCCTCCGGTTTGAAAAGCTGGAAAAGCCACTTCGAGTTCGGCTTCTACAAGTATTTGGCTTTATAGCGGCATCTATGGTTACAGGGGTTGTTATTTTTGCCATTGCTTTTCAATATATTGATTCGCCAAAAGAAAAGATTCTACGTCAGCAAAACGATGACCTGAAAGAGGGGTATGCTGTTATTGAAGAGCGCCTTAAGCAACTCGAATTAAAAATGGGCGAAATTACCAATCGGGACAATACCGTTTACCGTTCTATTTTTGAAGCAGATCCTGTTGCAGATAGTGCGCGCATTAAGGACATGGAACAGAAAAAAGAGGTTCAACTCGTTCAGCGCATGGGCTCATCTGAGCTAGTGCATGCTATTGTTGATCAACTTAATAGTTTGTCCCTTCGAATGGCTTATCAAAACAAATCTTTCAGTGATCTTATTGATATGGTTAATAATAAGACCAAATTATTGGCTGCAATTCCTGCGATTCAGCCTATTAATAATAAGCAATTGTCTCGTATTGCGTCTGGCTTTGGCTATCGGATCGACCCTATTTATAAAACTAGAAAGGCGCATTTAGGTCTCGATTTTGCTTCTCCAAGTGGAACTCCAATTTATGCAACTGCAGATGGTATTATTAAATTTGCTGGATTTTCTGCAAATGGATATGGCAATCATGTTATTATTAATCATGGCTTTGGTTATGAAACTTTATATGGGCATATGGTTAGGGTTAGTGCAGCACAAGGACAGCAAGTAAAGCGGGGCCAAGTTATTGGATATGTAGGAAGTACTGGAAAAAGTACGGGTCCGCATTTACATTATGAAGTGCATAAATCTGGCGTGCAAGTTGATCCTATTAACTTCTTTTACAATGATTTAACGCCTGCACAATTTGACAGGCTCTTAAAAATGGCTGCTGCCAATAACCAAAGTTTAGATTAACTCATATGGAACCAGGTGTACGCAAATATTTAATCCGTATTGTCAATACCATTTCCATGTTTTTATTGTGGATGGCCGTTAATTCATGCGCTGGTATTATGTATGGCGCTGCTTATTGGGAAAGTAGCTTTACCACAGCCAATCTTATTTTTTACACTTGGCTAATTGCCAGTACTGGCTTGCTTTTATGGTACTTGTACAACAAATGGAAAGATCCTATCGATTACAACGAAGTATAATTATTTATCCTTACTATCTAAAATAACGGGCGTATTTCCTTTGCCCATTACAATGACTTTTGAATTAGGTGAAGTGATTAATCCTTTCATCATTTGAATTTGTTCGTATTGTAATTGCTTGTCGTTGAGTCCAGTACTAATAATACGTTGATAGTCTGCAATACCTTGTGCTTCTACACGCTTACGCTCGGCTTCTTGTTTTTCTTTTTGAAGCACGAACTCCATTTTTTGTGCATCTTGTTCTGCTTTTATTTTTTCCTCGATTGAAGTTTTAACGTTGTTAGGTAGTGTGATATTTCTGAGTAATAATTGCTCTAATATCAAACCTCTTTTTTTGAAATCCGCCTCGATACTGCTAAATATTCTATTCTGAAATTGATCCCGCTTGGTAGAGTATAAGTCAATGGCAGTAAAGTATACAGCGTTATCCCTAATTTTTGTTCTAGTAAGGGGTCTTACAATTTTGTCTTTATAATCCAGACCAGTTTCTTTGATTAACCTTGGTGCTTCTGTGCCCACAACGCGGTATAAAACGGTTAAGTCGATGGTTACTTCTAGACCGTCCGCGGTAAGCACTCGAATGGCGTCATCCCCATCTTTTTCACCTTCATTATGTACGCCACTCATGGTATAATTCAGTGTTTTAATATCTACATTATAAACGTTTACAAGCGGGTTAACAAAACTTAATCCACTCGTAAGTACTTCGTTAGAAATTTTGCCAAATAAACTTGTAACGCCAATTTGTCCAGCATCTATTTGTTTGACACAAGCATTAAGTGCACCAATAATAATTAGTACAATACCAAAAGCTCTAATGCCCTTACCTAGTTTATTGAATTCTTCTTTTTGTTTTAGGATCAACATGCCTGCTACAAGTATGATGATGCCGATAATAATAATTGCCATGGTGTAATTTTATTTTTTATTTAGCTGCTATGGTCTTGAATTACAAACCATTTGCCTTTTATTTTTTCAAGTAATAATGTAAAGTAGCCGCTTACATCTCCCTTGCTTCTTTTCAATTCCCATTTTCCTAAAACACGGTAATGCTTTTTTTGGATTGGCGATAACGAAAGCAATGTAAACGTAAGCTTGCCCATTGATGCGGTATCTGGGTAGCCTTTTTTATAATTGTTGAGTGTGTTGTTAAACCCATAGGTAGGGCCCGATTTGCCTACAAAGAGTAAGGAATCGGAAGGGAGATAACCTTCCATAAACTTTACTAAATCTCCGTTATTCCAAGCCTTGGTTTGCGCTGCAAGTAAAGCCCTAATGGCTGTTTCATCAGATAAGTTAGCAGCTGTTTTAGCTTGTCCAAAAGTTTGAAATGTAAATGCTGAAACAAGTAAAAACAAAGTAAAAAAGCGGGAAAGCATATTGCTTTAATTTTACACTAAGCTACTACTTCTTATTGGTTTTGTAAGATAAATTAGGGGTTGTAACTTGCCGTATGTCGTACAAAAAACATTTGCAAAAGGATAAGCGGTTGGCAGTCATTTTAAAAGGCGAAACGTATGCATTAACGCTTCAAAAAAATATTCCATTAAGGCTAATGGGGAGTATTATTAGTCAGCAATTGAGTACAAAAGTGGCAGCCATTATTTTTGATCGTTTTGTAGACTTGTATCCGGCTAAAAAACCTACCATACTAAAAGTGTTGGATACGCCAGTAGAGACCCTTAGGGGCATTGGTATCAGTTATGCAAAAATCAATTACATCTATGCAGTGGCAAATTTTTGTCTCGAACATAAAATCACAGATAAAAAATTGCAGGGGCTTTCAAACCAAGAAATCATTGAATTGCTCACTCAAATAAAAGGGGTGGGCAAATGGACGGTAGAAATGCTTTTGATGTTTTCACTTGGTCGAGAAGATGTATTTGCAGTTGATGATTTAGGCATTCAGCAGGCCATGATAAAGCTCTATCATTTAGACCCCACCCATAAAAAGCAATTGAAAATAGATATGCTAGAAAGGTCAAAAGCGTGGAGCCCTTACCGGACCTATGCTTGTTTGCATCTTTGGCGCTGGAAAGACAATCCATAGAATGGGGCATTAAACTTTTGTTCAATACGGAAGTCCAAGTGTTTACCTTTATATTATGGCATTACACCTAGATGATACCAGTTTACTCGCCCAGTTTCAGCATCCTTCTACTAAAGAAAAGGGGTACACCGGTATTGTAAAAAAGTACCAAGAGAAGCTTTATTGGCATATCAGACGTATGCTTGTAGACCATGAGGATACCAATGATGTGTTACAGCAGGTACTTATTAAAATATGGAACGGGCTAGAAAATTTTAGAGAGGATAGTAAATTATTTACCTGGATGTACCGGATTGCCACCAATGAAACCCTCACATTTATTGAAAAGCAAAAAAAGAGAGCAACTGTTTCTTTAGATCAAGATGGAGATGGATTTCAGGATAAAATAAAGGCAGATTCTAATTTTAATGAAAATCAATTGATTTGGAAACTACAATTGGCTATCAAGAGCCTTCCTGAAAAACAACAGCTGGTTTTTAATTTACGCTACTATGATGAAATGCCTTATCATCAAATGAGTGAGTTGTTAGAAACATCGGAAGGTGCTTTAAAAGCGAGTTATCATTTAGCTGCAAAAAAAATAGAAGAAATTATAAAAAATAATTAAACCCTTTTCAAAAGCGAAAGTCTATTATTTACCCATGCATCAAAACACTGACATACAAAATGAATTAGAAACGATAAGTCCATTTTGGCAAACATTACATGCTACGATGCCTTATCAAGTGCCTGCTCAATATTTTGAGGAGCTGCATGGTATTGTTAGAGCAAGTATCGAAAAAGAAGCGGTTTATGCTGAGTTAGCGTCTATCGCGCCACTTTTAAATACGATTCCAAAAACAAATGTGTATCAGCAGCCGGAAGTAGTACCACAAAAATCTTTGCCTTTATTTCGTTTTGTAAAATGGGCTGTAGCTGCCGTGATTATTGGTGTTATGGCGATTAGCGCTTTTTTATACAATAACAAAGTTGAGCAATTTGATTACGCGGCTTATAGTACAATGGATCATAATCAACTAGTACAAACAATGAGTGACTCTACACTTTTATCATACATAGATGCACACGAAACACTCATTACAACACCTGATATTTCTATTCCGGAATATGATTTAGGAACGAGCACCTCATTAATTGAACAAAGTTCAGATCAAGCACTTGTAGAATATATAGAGTTAAGCAATTAATTAAAAATTAAAAATAGTAATTATGAAAAAGATCGTTTTATCTTTCTTATTTTCTTTCTTTGTTGTAGCTATAACTTTGGCACAGCCACCAGAAAGACCGATGGGTCCTCGCGGTAAAGGTCCAAGACCAAGCAAAGAAAATGTAGAAGCTTTAAAAGTGGCTTTTATAACCAAGCATTTGAATTTAAATGCAGAAGAAGCACAAAAATTTTGGCCTGCCTACAATGCTTGTTTCGAAGAATTAAAAAAAGCACGTCAAGAAAAGAAAGACGACGTTTTAGCTTTTGAAGAAGCGGCGCTCAACATCAGAAAGAAATATAAAAACGACTTTAAAAAAGCATTGGGTTCTGATGAGCGTGTAAACAAAGCAATGGGCGCAGACCGTGCATTTATGAGCATGATCAAAGATGAGCTTCAGCATAGAAGAGGTGAGCAAGGTCCTCAAAATAATAATAAGGGTGGTAAAAAGGGTGGCAAGAACAAAAAGGGAGGAACACCACCACCGCCACCAGGTCAAGAACCAAGTATTTAATTCGCCGCCCAAATGGGGGTTTTAATATCATGGTAAAACAAGAAGGTCCAGCCTTCTTGTTTTGCTTTTTCTAGCCATGCGTGCCGTAATTCCATACATTTTTTCCCATCATAATCGTACTTAGCTACAAACCTGCTTTTCATTTGCTGTAGTTGAGGTGCGTCGTCTCCGCCAAAAAATACCGTTTGATTGTCTTCAGTGATCCAAAACACCTGATGAAACTTGGAGTGGGCTCCCGTTACTTGGAATTTAATTCCGTCATCAATTTCGCCTTCATCACTATCTAGCCAAACAACTTTACTAAAATCCTGTAGCGGTAAAATATCTGAAGGAATATAAGAAGCCGATCCAATACCCGTGGCAAATTCAAATTCCCGTTTTTGAATATAATACGTAGCGTATGGGAAACTGATGTAGCGGGCAGTATTGTCGATATTACTAAATGTAGTTCCACCTGCATGGTCTTTGTGTAAGTGGCTCATAAGTACTTTCGTAACAGAAGCAGGCTTGATGCCCGCTTTCTCTAAATTTTCGTGTAATTGTAATTGGCCAGCTGGATTTGTATAGCCAAGACCCGTGTCAATTAAAATAACATCTTTACTGGTAATTACAACAAAGGGTTGAATTTCTACTAGTATGCTTCCAGGAGGTCTGCTTTGAAGAATTTCGCTACTTGTATCAAATGGTA
>ENA-OUVC01002353-OUVC01002353.1-marine-metagenome-genome-assembly--contig:-NODE-2353-length-10680-cov-3.792323_pt1 | contig 10680 bp, 8 predicted proteins | sample MGYA00248622_ERZ508571 | MGnify/ENA primary metagenome ERZ508571 (study PRJEB26236, sample SAMN06267175) | marine metagenome | isolation source: Columbia River Estuary | place: USA:Columbia River Estuary... | reverse complement strand
CCTGTGCTCTGCGGCATTTTTTTCGCAGAATCCCTGTCGGTCATGCTCCAGGTAGGCTATTTCAAATACACCAAAAAGAAATTTGGGGAGGGGAGGCGCATCTTTAAAATGGCTCCGCTACACCACCATTACCAGAAAATGGGGTATCACGAAAGCAAAATTGTCACCCGTTTCTGGATTGTGGGCATTGCGCTGGCCATCATCACTATAGTTACCTTAAAAATTAGATAATATGTCTTTGTTGGTTGTTTTAGGGGCAGGAGAAAGCGGCGTTGGTGCTGGGGTGTTGGCCCAGGCACAAGGCTACGAAGTCTTGGTTTCCGATCAAGGCGCTATCTCGGCCAAGCACCAGGAGACATTAAATCAGCGGGGTATCGCTTGGGAGCAAATGGGCCACAAACACCCCGATTTAAGCAAGGCAGACCTTGTGGTTAAAAGCCCAGGCATTCCGGATACGGCTCCTTTAGTGGCACAATATATAGCTCAAGGTGTTCCTGTAATTTCTGAAATTGAGTTAGGTGCCCGATACACCGATCGACCTATCGTGGCGATTACGGGCTCCAATGGCAAGACCACCACAACACTCTTAACCCATCACTTGGTGGTGAGCGACGGTGTTTCGTGCGGATTGGCCGGCAACATCGGAAATAGTTTTGCCGCTATGGTCGCCCAAGATCCTCAGCCGATGTATGTGCTTGAGTTGAGCAGTTTTCAACTCGACGGCATTCAAACCTTAAAGCCTCATGTAGCGGTGATTACCAATATTTCACCTGACCACCTGGATCGTTATCAGTACGACATCAATCGCTACATCTCGGCTAAGTTTCGCATCGCCATGAACCAAACAGCCGAGGACTATCTCATCTACGACGCGGATGATCCTGCGCTGAACGACTATATATCCAAACACATTTTGGCGTCCACACTGATCCCTTTTTCTGCCCTAAGGGTACTTGATTTTGGGGTTTGGATGGACCAAGGAACTATTCACGTAAAATTACCTCAAGCATATTATACTATGGAAGTTGATACCCTGGCATTAGAAGGCATTCACAACATCAAAAACACCATGGCCGCCTCTGCGGCAGCCAGTCTGGTGAACATTCGAAAAGAAACCATCCGACAAAGTGTGCAAACCTTTCAAGGGGTGCCCCACCGTTTGGAGTCGGTCCTTAAGATACACCATGTCCACTACATCAACGATTCAAAGGCGACCAACGTCAATGCGGTCTACTATGCCTTGGAGAGTGTTAAAACTCCGATTGTGTGGATCGTTGGCGGGGTGGATAAGGGGAATGATTACATGGAATTGATGCCGTTGGTCCGCGAAAAAGTAAAGGCGATTGTGTGTTTGGGATTGGACAACCAAAAAATCAAAGACACATTTTCCAACGTGGTGGATTTGGTGGTGGAAACTTATGACATGAATGAATGTGTTCAAGTTTGCTATAAAATCGCTGAGCGCGGAGATACGGTATTGCTTTCTCCTGCTTGTGCGAGTTTTGATTTGTTTAAAAACTATGAGGACCGCGGTGATCAGTTTAAAGCGGCCGTAAAAAATCTGTAGTATGGGACCCTTGTCCACTTTATTTGCCAAGATATCCGGAGATAAGACGCTTTGGGCTTTGGTAGCCTTTATCGCTGCCTACTCATTTTTGCCTGTATACAGTTCCTCGAGCAATCTAGCTTATGTGGCCAACACCGGTTCCACCACCACCCATTTATTTAAACACGCCGCTATGCTGGCGATTGGTTTTGGGATCATGTTTGCGGTTCATCGAGTTCCGCTCAATTACTTTAAAGGGCTTTCCTTTTTGGGAATGCCCATCATTATTTTATTGTTGGCTGTCACCCTTACTCAGGGCAGTACGATTGATGGGGCCAATGCGAGCCGTTGGATCAAAATACCCGGAATTGGACTCAGCTTTCAAACCTCTACGTTGGCCTTGGTAGTGACCATGGTTTATGTAGCCCGCTATTTGAGTAAATTAAGGGACACGAAGATCTCTTTTGCCTCCTCACTGGTTCCCCTTTGGCTACCCGTAGTTACTGTAGTCGGATTAATTTTTCCCGCCAACTTATCTACGGCCCTGATGATCTTTATGCTGGTGATGTTGTTGCTCTTTGTCGGGGGGTACCCGCTGAAGTACCTGGTGGTGATGACTGCCATAGGGGCAGCCGCAGGGGCGCTGTTCATCATTTTGGCCATGAATTTTCCGGATATGTTCCCCAACCGTGTGGACACTTGGGTCAGCAGAATTGAGTCCTTCTCTAGCGATGAAATCACGGAGGCGGATTATCAGGTGCAACGAGCCAAAACGGCTATTGCCACCGGAGGAATTTTTGGTTTGGGAGCGGGTAAAAGCGTGATGAAAAACTTTTTACCCCAGAGTTCTTCGGATTTTATTTTTGCGATTATCGTCGAAGAGTACGGAATGGTGTTTGCCGGATTTTTGGTGCTCTTGTATCTGTTGGTGCTGCTGCGCATTGTTTTGATCAGTTACAATGCACCCACGGCTTTTGCCAAATTGTTGGTGATTGGGCTCGGACTTCCCATTGTCTTCCAGGCGTTTATCAATATGGGTGTAGCAGTAGCCCTTTTACCGGTTACCGGTCAAACACTGCCTTTGATCAGCAGTGGAGGAACCTCCATTTGGATGACCTGTTTGGCCTTAGGTATGATATTAAGCGCCAGCCGAAAAGACCAACCATCTCCTGCGGAACAGGATAGTGATCACCCCTTAAATGTATTGAGTGAAGAAGTCTAAGTACATAGTGTCTGGTGGTGGAACGGGCGGGCATATTTACCCAGCCATCGCTATTGCAGATGGACTCAAATCCGCCCAGCCTGAAGCGGAGGTGATCTTTGTAGGAGCGCTGGGTAAAATGGAGATGACTCGGGTGCCTCAAGCAGGATACCAGATTCATGGGCTTTGGATAGCGGGACTCTCCAGAAAGTTGAGTCTTAAGTTGATCCAGTTCCCGCTGCAGGTAGTAGCTAGCTTGATCAAGTCAGCCTGGATTCTGTGGCGCTTCAAACCCAAAGCGGTTATTGGGACGGGGGGGTTTGCCTCGGGCCCATTGCTTAAAGTGGCAGGCTGGATGGGTATTCCTTATTTCGTACAGGAACAAAATGCTTTTGCAGGCAAAACCAATCAGTGGTTGGCCGCTGGGGCACAATCAATTTATGTGGCTTACCCGGGTATGGAAAAGTTTTTTCCCGCCCATAAAACGGTGCTCACGGGAAACCCAGTACGCGCCTCGATCCGGGTAGGTGCTCAGGAAAGAGCGCAAGGTTTGGCTCACTGGGGCTTGAATCCAGACAAAAAGACTCTGTTGGTCTTGGGGGGGAGTTTGGGCGCCCGAAAAATTAATGAAATCATCGCGGATCATTTACCGCTATTTGCTGCGGCCAATATCCAATTGCTTTGGCAGTGCGGCGCCTTGTACAAAGACCAGTATGTGCCCATGAGTCAGGAACACATGGCGGTATTGCCGTTTATCGATCGAATGGACTGGGCTTATGCCTGTGCGGATATGATTATCTCCAGAGCTGGTGCGGGAACGGTTTCTGAACTCGCCTTAGTGGCCAAACCAGTCTTGTTGATTCCTTCGCCCAACGTCGCTGAAGATCACCAGACCAAAAATGCGCAGGCCATGGTGGATCAAGGGGCAGCGTTGCTTTTGGCAGAACGAGATTCGGAGCGATTTGCCGAGGTATTTACCCAGTGGATGGCTGATCCAAAGGCAGCTGAAGCTATGGGGGCGCGTCTAGGTCAATGCGCCTTTAAGCAGTCTACTCAACATATTGTCCAACACATACTAGCACAACTCCATGATTGATCTCTCCTCCTATACATCGGTTTATTTCCTGGGCATAGGGGGCATTGGGATGTCTGGACTTGCCCAGTACCTCAAGGCAGAGGGGTACCAGGTAGCGGGCTATGACCGAACACCCTCCACAATCACGGCATTATTGGCGGATCAGGACATCCAGATTTCCTTTGACGATCACGTCGAGGCATTGACCTCAGATTATCTAAACCCAGCCACTACGTTGGTGGTCTATACGCCGGCTATCCCACAAAACAGTGTGTTGTTGGGCTATTTTGCAGCACAAGGGTATACGCTGATCAAACGGGCAGCTCTTTTGGGTGCAGTGACCCGTCCCACTTTTTGCTACGCTGTGGCAGGTACCCATGGGAAGACAACTACGTCTAGTTTACTAGCCGCTATGTTGGTGGAGGCTCAAAGTCCCTTTACCGCGTTTTTGGGTGGGGTGGCCAATCAATTTCAAAGCAATTACATCAACCATGGAAATCAGGTCAGTTTGGTGGAGGCTGACGAGTTTGATCGCTCATTTTTGCAGCTTACTCCTCAGGCGGCTTTGATCACCAATATTGATCCCGATCACTTGGATATTTATGGAGATCGCGGTTCTTTTTATCAGGGATTTGCCGATTTTGCTGATCTATTGTCTACCCCCAAAAGATTGGTGGTTCACGAGTCCGTTACGGGTATAGACCTGGATCAAGCCGTGATCTACGGCGAGGGCCCCAGTGTAGATTATCGGTTGTTAAATCACCGAGTGGTCGAGGAAAAAATATATTTCGACATCCAAACCCCCCAGGGATATTGGGCGGATATCAGTTGGCACCTACCTGGAGTGCACAACGCGTTGAATGCGCTAGGCGCATTGGCTTTGGGTATGGAAACAGAGCTAGATCCGAAAGCATTGATTCGCGGCATTGAAAAGTTTGAAGGAGTACAAAGGCGGTTTTCCATAGAAATTAACCGGCCTGAATTGGTGATGGTGGATGATTACGCCCATCATCCAACCGAAATAGAGGCCGTGTATCGCGCTGTGGCACAAACCTATCCAGATCGACGTAAAACAGTCGTTTTTCAGCCGCATTTATTCACGAGAACCCGAGATTTCGCCCAAGAGTTTTCCGATGCATTGGGTCGTTTCGATCAGGTGATCCTCCTGGATATTTATCCCGCTCGAGAATTGCCGATACCGGGCATCGATAAAGAATATTTGTTGTCGCTGATGAATCATTCCCAAGCAGTTGGTTGTTCAAAGCAGGAGTTAATCCCCTTACTTCAGGAGGTAAAACCAGAACTATTGGTTGTTTTAGGAGCTGGTGATATCGGGGTGTTGGCTCAAGAAATTAAAAAGAATTTGCGGTGAAAAAGTGGATGAAAATAGTGTTGATTTTGGTGGTAGGTTCCTGTTTGGTAGGGAGCTATTGGTGGTCGCAATGGAAGCACCCGCAACCGAAATGGTCTGATCTTCAGTACTCATTTACCCCTGGAGAAAATCATTACACCAACACAGAAGTGGTTAATAAATTGTTAATACAAAAATGGGCCGCTAACCCAAACGCCCCTAAAGAAAAATTAGTTTTGAGTAAGCTCGAAAGTATGCTCTCTCAGGACGCTATGCTGGAACAAGCCGAGGTCTATGTGACTGTAGATGGGCAACTTAGGGCGGAGTTGACGCAAAAACAACCTTGGGCCAGGGTGGTAGATAGTACGCGTGCGTATTATATAGATCGCAGAGGTATGACCATGCCGCTTTCTGGGTTGCACACAGCCAGGGTGCCCCTAGTGACCGGGGAAATCAACCCACAGACCATAAAGGCCTGTCATGAACTGTTGTCTTTTGCTAGACAAAACAAGGTGCTCCGCGAGCAATTGATCGGGGTGCACATAGAAAAAAACGCCCAATTCACCTTGGCACTAGCTACTGTGGATTACCAAGTGCACTTGGGAGATTTGAGTGATTTAGAAGGTAAAATGGCGCGTTTTGTAGCCATTAGTAATAAACTTGCTCAGGACACGGTTCCTGCGCGTTACAAGAAAATTGATTTATCGTTTGATCATCAAGCAATAGGGATAAAATAGTATATGGAACAGGGGCATTATTCAGTAGGATTAGACATTGGAACCACCAAGATTGTGGCCATCATAGGTCGCGAGAATGAGTACGGTAAATTGGAAGTCCTCGGAGTGGGTAAATCAAAAAGCTTAGGGGTACACCGAGGCGTGGTGAACAACATCACCCAGACCATACAGTCCATCCAACAAGCAGTGACCCAAGCTGAGGTTGACTCAGGGCTTAAAATATCCAATGTGGTTGTGGGTATCGCCGGACAACACATCAGAAGTATACAACACGCGGACTACATCACCAGGCCAAATTCAGAGGAGGTGATTTCTGAGGATGATTTGGATCGTTTGACTAGGCAAGTGCATAAATTGGTGATGCTCCCTGGGGAAGAAATCATCCATGTTCTGCCACAGGAGTACAAAGTAGACGGTCAAGCAGAAATCAAAGAGCCCATCGGCATGTACGGTGGACGTCTCGAGGCCAATTTCCACGTGGTCGTCGGTCAGGTGTCTTCGATCAGAAACATCGGCCGTTGCATCAAGAGTTCTGGCCTAGATCTGTCGGACATTACGCTAGAGCCGGTAGCTTCAGCCAACGCAGTCTTAAGTCAGGAGGAGAAGGAAGCAGGTGTCGCCATGATCGATATAGGTGGAGGTACTACAGACTTAGCGATTTTTAAAGATGGGATTATTCGCCATACGGCAGTGATTCCCTTTGGTGGAAACGTGATCACTGAAGACATTAAAGACGGCTGCTCCATTATTGAAAAACAAGCAGAATTGCTTAAAATGAAGTTTGGTTCTGCCTGGCCTGGCGAAAACAAGGACAATGAGATTGTGTCTATTCCAGGGCTTCGCGGTAGAGACCCCAAAGAAATCACCTTAAAAAATCTGTCCAAGATCATCAACGCCCGTGTAGTGGAAATCATCGAACAGGTATTTGTGGAGATCAAAAATTACGGGCACGAAGATCCTAGAAAGAAATTGATTGCAGGGATTGTACTCACCGGCGGTGGTAGTCAATTAAAGCACATCAAACAGTTAGTCGAATACATCACGGGCATGGACACCCGCATCGGTTACCCCAACGAACATCTAGCTGGAGATTCCAACGAAGAAATCACCAGTCCGGTATACGCTACTGCGGTAGGTCTGTTGATGCATGCGATCCAAAAGGACCGTAAAAATCGTCCAGAGATTCAGCCGATGACTGATCCATCGGTAGGACAGGAACAATTATCCTCTTCGACGGAGGGTGATGACCTTCCCGCTGAGGCAATAGACGCCACAGCTAGCCCTGAGTCAAATCAGGAAACAGCCGCCCCTAAACCAGAGAAAAAAGAGCGCAAGTCCACGTTTGACAGCTGGATTGAACGCTTTATTACTTTTTTAAACGACGCAGAATAACACACCGAAATACAGCCCCCTATGAACGAGTCCTTTTCCGACCTAGACCACATTCAATTCGATCTTCCCAAACACCAATCCAACGTGATCAAAGTCATCGGCGTGGGCGGTGGTGGTAGCAATGCTATCAATCATATGTTTGAAGCGGGAATTAAAGGTGTCGATTTTGTGGTGTGCAATACTGACGCGCAAGCCTTAGAAAATTCAGCGGTACCCAATAAAATCCAACTGGGTATTTCATTGACCGAAGGTTTAGGTGCTGGGGCAAATCCTGAGGTGGGTGAAAAAGCAGCTCAAGAAAGTGTAGAAGACATCCGCGCGATGCTGGATACACAAACCAAAATGGTGTTTATCACTGCGGGTATGGGTGGAGGTACAGGAACTGGGGCAGCTCCTGTGATCGCTCGTGCTGCTAAGGAAATGGATATTTTGACCGTGGGCATCGTCACTACCCCATTTTTGTTTGAGGGTAAAATGAGAAATGACCAAGCCCAAGCGGGTATTGCCAAACTCAGACAGAGCGTTGATTCTTTGATCATCATCAACAACAACAAGCTGCGTGAGGTATACGGAAACCTCGGGTTTAAGGCTGGGTTTTCTAAAGCGGATGAGGTGTTGGCTACTGCGGCCAAAGGTATTGCTGAAGTGATCACCCACCACTACACCCAAAACATCGACTTGCGCGATGCCAAAACTGTGCTGGCCAACAGCGGTTCAGCCATCATGGGTTCCGCTCGCGCTACGGGTAAAGGCCGCGCTTTAGAAGCTATTTCTTCTGCTTTGGATTCTCCACTGCTCAACGACAACAAGATCACTGGCGCCAAAAACGTCCTGCTATTGATCGTTTCAGGCACCAGCGAGATTACCATCGATGAAATAGGTGAAATCAATGACTACATTCAGGCTGAGGCTGGCCAATGCGCCAACATCATCATGGGGGTAGGTGAGGACATCAACCTGGGCGAATCCATCGCTGTGACCGTTATTGCCACTGGATTCAATCCGGAACAACAAAATGAAATCGTCAATACGGAAGCCAAAAAAATCATCCACACCCTGGAAGACGAGCAGCGTGTGAACCTCAACCTAATGGGCCAAGCCACCACTGTTGAGCCTCCGATTTATTTTGACCTAGAGTGTGAGGCAGAGATCGTGGCGCCTCAGGCGGCCGATGAACAACCTGAGCCTTTAGTAGCGCACATCCAAGATGAAGTAGTTGAAGAGGAGTTGGTTGAAGAGCCAACAGCTTCACTTTTTGATACCCCACTTTCTGAGGTCACTCCTGAGGAGCCTGTAATCACCCACGTCTTGGATTGGTCTGATGAAGCTGCTGCTTTTGGATTTGATCTTTCAGACGAACAGCTAAAAAGTGATCAAGAAATGGTTAGTGAGGATGCATTGATTCCAACCACCGAGGCGTTGCGTCTCCTGGAGGTATATGATGTTCAAGTAATAACTCCTGAAGTACCCACTGCTCCAGTAGATGAGGTTGATCAGGAGGCCTTCGAGCAAGAAATGGAGTTTCAAATAATTGAAAAGTCCTCTGCTTCAGCTCCTTCACTGGTGGAAGAAGAACCCGTTTTTGAGGAACAGACGTCTTTGTTTTTTGATTTGACCATCGAAGAGGTACAAGCTCCGAAAATATCCGTACCTGAGGAACTTACCTCAGCACAGATTTGGAATTTAGAAGTCATTGATGCGGAAATAGTCGCCCCTAAAGTACAGCGCCAAGAACCAGCACCCTCAGCCTTTATAAGTGAGGAAGCACCGGCCAAAAGATACAGCTTGGAGGACTATATGGAGTTGGAACAAAAACTTACCCAAGCCCAACCTGAACCTAAAGAAGCAGAGGTGGCTGAACTACCTGAATTTCAATTTGAACACAAAGTGATCGAAACCCCTTTGGCTCAAGAATCTTCGGTAGAGATTGATCCTATGGAGAGTCCGATTGCTGATCTGCTGAAAGCGAGAACAGAGGAGCGCAAACGACAGTTTAAAGAGTTTAACTACCACTTCAATAACAGCCTACAGCGTATTGATGAAATCGAAAAGGAACCCGCGTACAAACGTCAAGGTATTTCTTTGGATCAAAATCCAGTAGAGGCCAAGTTATCACGCACTACGCTGTCTGCTGACCCCAATGAGGAAGACCGTTTGCGCACCAACAATTCTTTTTTACACGACAACGTAGACTAAACCCCGAGCATTGTCTTGTTTTTATTAACTTTGTGGCCCAAAACAAACCACATGACGCTTCAAGACAAAGTAATGGAACAGCTTAAGGACGCTATGCGTGCTAAAGATGCGATCGCCCTTCAGGCACTGCGCGCGATCAAGTCAGCTCTTTTGTTGGAACAGACTTCTGCGGGCGCTTCTGCAACACTGGCTGAAGATGCTGAGCTCAAGCTTTTACAGCGCTTGGTCAAACAGCGCAAAGATGCTGCTGCCATGTATCAACAACAGGGACGTGAAGACCTTGCCGCGACCGAGTTCCAAGAAGTAGCCGTGATTGAACGCTTTCTGCCTGCCCAGCTTACGGCAGAACAAGTAGCGGAGCATATTAAAAACATAATCACTGAGCTAGGCGCTACATCTATAAAAGACATGGGGAAAGTCATGGCGGCTGCCAACCAGGCACTAGCTGGTCAGGCTGAAGGAAAGCTTATCGCTGAACAAGTAAAAACACTGCTCGCATAAACGGGTATAAAAATTTTGGCTGCGTAGTTCAACTGGATAGAATATCAGATTTCGGCTCTGAGGGTTGGGGGTTCGAATCCCTCCGCGGTCACCACTAAATGTTTAAAAAAGAGCGCCAAGTTCACTTGAGCGCTCTTTTTTTTGGACCATTGCCTAGGGTAATACTTCAGAATTGTAGAATCCTGAAGCTTTTTTACAGGTGGATAAGGCAAAATTTTACATTTGCCCAAAAAATCAAGATGGTCCACATCAAAACTGTTTCGAGCCACGAGGAACTTGTCGGTATAAAAAAATTACTAGAAGCTAATCTCAAGCAGAATTTGAGCCCAGAGGAACGGGCTTCGCAGGGTTTTGTCACTTGTGACTATTCCATTGAATTTTTAACAACCATTCAACAGAAGCATCCGTCGATCATTGCCGTGGACCAGGGTGAGGTCGTCGGATACGCCTTAGTGGTTACCCGCGATAGTAAACACTTGCATCCACTTATTGAAGATCTTGTCGACAAGTTCCCCCAATACACCTACAACAACACCCCCTTGGACCAACTCAACTTTTGTATGGTAGGCCAGCTTTGTGTCGGCAAATCCCACCGAGGTCAAGGACTCGTTCAAAGACTTTACCACGGGTACAGAGACCACTACAACCACCTCTTCGACTACCTGATCACTGATGTCGACA
>ENA-OUVC01002352-OUVC01002352.1-marine-metagenome-genome-assembly--contig:-NODE-2352-length-10681-cov-3.153716_pt1 | contig 10681 bp, 9 predicted proteins | sample MGYA00248622_ERZ508571 | MGnify/ENA primary metagenome ERZ508571 (study PRJEB26236, sample SAMN06267175) | marine metagenome | isolation source: Columbia River Estuary | place: USA:Columbia River Estuary... | reverse complement strand
GCCGACCTTGCATACGCATGGCCAACTGCAGAACTTGCAGTAATGGGACCACAAGGCGCAGTAGAAATTGTGTACCGCCGTGAACTGCAACAAGCAGCCGACCCCGTTGCACGTCGTGCAGAACTGGTGAACGATTACACCGAGAAGTATGCCAACCCATATAACGCTGCAGAGCGTGGCTACATCGACGATGTCATTGACCCAGCAGAAACACGCATCAAGCTCATTGCTGGTTTGAAGATGTTGCAAACAAAGCGCGCCGAACTTCCACGTCGCAAACACGGAAACATGCCGCTGTAAGAAAAGCATCATGACCACTTCATCTTTTTCCATTTCACCGGCACCAACCGATGAAGAGACCGCAGCAATTGTTGCTGCCATCGAGGCCAACACCGCAACTGGCGGAATGGTGTCGTCTCCGCTGCGCAATCGCGAGAGTGCATGGAAGTTCAGTGGCCGCTGGTGGGCACGTCCGGGCACATCGCGTCGCGACCGCCCCTGGTACTAAGCCACTTACATATGACGCAACTGCCATTAGGCGATATTCGCGTTGTTGATATTTCTACAGTTCTCGCTGGCCCCAACTGCGCGCGTTACCTTGGCGACTTTGGTGCCGATGTCATCAAAGTAGAACGCCCCGATACCGGCGACTCACTACGCAACATGGCGTGGCGCGACCCGCGTGATGGCACCGGGTTGTGGTGGAAAATGGTGAACCGCAATAAGCGCACCATTGCACTCGACCTCAAAGATGAAGCCGACTCCGAACTTTTGTTGTCGCTTCTCGACGACGCGCACGTGTTGGTAGAGAACTTTCGGCCCGGCATTTTGGAGCGCCTTGGCCTTGGCCCCGATGTTCTTTTAGCGCGCAACCCGAAACTCGTTATTGTGCGCGTCACGGGCTTTGGGCAAACAGGCCCCTATGCACAACGTGCAGGGTTTGCATCTATTGCTGAATCGATGAGCGGCCTTGCTGCCATTAGCGGCGAAGAAGGTCGCGCACCATTACTTCCGCCTATTGCCCTCACCGATGAAATTACTGGTCTCGCTGCAGCATTCGCCACAATGGTTGCGTTGCACTCAGATGTTGGCCAAGTAGTTGATGTCAACTTGCTGGAAACCATTTTCCAAATGATGGGCCCGTTGCTGAGTGTGTATCAACTCACTGGCGAGCAACAACAACGCTTGGGTTCTGGCATTCCCTACACCGTTCCACGCGGCACCTTTGAATGCTCAGATGGCAAGTGGGTGGGCGTCTCTGCTTCTAGTGACACTGTTGCTGCTCGCGTGCTCGACATTCTTGGCGTTGCCAACGACCCACGCTTTGCCACCTTCAACTCACGTGTTGAACATCGCAAAGAACTCAACGAGCTGCTCATTGCGTGGTGTGCCGCGCGCCCACAAGCAGAAGTGATGCGCATCTTTGAAGAGGCCGATGCCGCCATTGGCCCCGTATACGACATGGCCGACATTGCTCAAGACCCTCACTTTGCTGCACGTCAAATGATTCAACATCTTGAAGGAACACCCATGCAAGGGCTCATTGCGCACCTCTCACAAACACCAGGTGCGTTGCGCTGGCAAGGTCGTGCTCAAGATGCCGACGGAGACAGCATTCGTCAAAACGGTTGGGGAACTACTTCACGCTGACCAAAGTAGACCAGGTAATGCTGCGCATGGGGTCGCTCAACGCATTCGGATAATGCGTGAATGAAATTTTGTATGTTCCAGCAAACGGAAACACAAATTGCGATGTGCCAAAAGTGGCACTCTTTTTCGCCCGTACAATATTTGTGGTTCCAAATACGCCTAACGGACTTTGCAAACTCCACGTCAGAATATCACTCGGTGAAGATTTGTAATTAATTGTCAACGTACGAGCACCAATACGCGCTCCCGACAAACTCGCCACAATTTTTTTCTGAACCGTCTCGATTGGCGTGACCCGTTGCAGTTGCAGTTGTTTTGTAGGTGCAGCGGAGGTTTTCACCTTCACCCCAAATACCCACCACGGTGAACCAACATCGCCCGATGGGTGCCCGTCATCGAAGGTGAACTTTTGCTTTGCTGCATACCAACCAGGCGTCATGTTGCTGAGGTCGGCTTCTAATCGCGTGTTGTCGCTCACCGCAACTCTCCGCATTTTCCCTGCGTGGTTCACACCTAATTTGTCATAGACAAAAAGTGCATCATCAGCTTCAGTTCCAGAGCCGGTTTCTCCTACCAGCACTGCAACCACTGGTGCCTTGCTCACGACAGAGTTAGGTAGTGGCGTTTTGCCAATGATCGATGAGTGCTGGGGCACTGGGCGCACGCGTAACGGTTCTGCTGCCCCAACTTGAGGCACCAGAACCGTTGCGAACACACAACTTGTGAGAGTTGCTATGAAAAGAAACTTAGAGCGCATCGGCTGCCGAGAGCACTCCACCGATGAACAAGCGGAGTTGTTCACCCTTTGTCAAAGCAGCTGATTGAGCAGTATTCAAGGTGCGTGCGAAGTCGCCCGACTTGTCGAGTTTGCCAGAAGCAACAATTTTTCCAGTCGCGTTGCGCACTACTACTCTTTTGCCCGCATGCACTGAAGATGCATCGACCATGAAAACTGCCTTGAGCTTTGCGCCTACACCAGTGGTTCGTGCTTCAAAATTTCCATACAACGGCAATTTCGCTGCATTGACTGCGGGCGTACCCTGGCAGTAATACTCATCTGCGGCAACAGCTTTTGTTGTTTTATTGCCATCGATGTAACCAGTTGTTGCCGCAACAATTGTCTTTGCGCCAATGGTGACCTTCGGGGTATTCCCTACAGTTGTCCAGTCGTCGAGAAGAGTTGTTTTCACCGTGTCGGTAGCTGAACAAACTGGTGCAAGTGTTGCAGTTGCCGACGGTGCAGTTGTTGTTACGCCCACGCCTTGGCCGGTGACATCGCAATACTGAATTTGGGGGAAATACACCTCAACATGTGTAGATATTCCTGCGCCGGTATAGGTGTATTTGCTGCTTGCTTGAAGCGCCGACAACTTTGGCAATTTCACTGCCAAGGAAAACATCTGTGTATTTCTCGCCGTCATGCCACCGTTCGCTGCTTTGAGATTGAACCCCGAGTAAACAATTGACTTAATTCTTTTCGGGGTTGCGGTTGCTGTAGCGGTGTCTGGGTTGGCTTCCGTCTTCAATTCGGTGGTGTAACCCACTCCATCAACTGCACGTACTTCAGGCAAGATGTACTGCCCGGCGGAATCCTTTGGCATAAACACTTCTAACGAGGTGGTGGGGTACGCGCCATCAGGGTTCGCAGCGGTCTTTGGCCCACTGCATCCGTGCCCGGGGGCAAACGACACGATGTAGGTGGGGTTGCCGTCTGCAGTGGTATCTACTCCGGCTCCGCTCATTCCCGCCACGTACACAGCAACGTGTGCGTTTGCGGTACCTGAACCAATAATCGATGTGGCAACAATGCCGCCAAGTGCCAACAACGCACTAACAATACGACGTGATTTCATAGTGAGCTCCTATTTTGAGGGGTTACCCACTATGTCGCTTCACTTCAGGCAATAGTTCCTCAGCGTATTAAATTTTCATACCTACAGGGCAACTCACGCCCGTGCCACCAATGCCGCAATATCCATTGGGGTTCTTTGCTAAATACTGTTGGTGGTATGGCTCGGCGTAATAAAAAGTTGCAGCCGGAGCAATTTCAGTGGTAATTGCTCCGTATCCGGCAGCCTTTAACTGCTCTTCATATACGCCACAGCTCTGTTGCGCGCTTTTCAGCTGCTCTGCACTCGTTGTGTAAATCGCACTGCGGTATTGCGTGCCCACATCGTTTCCCTGACGCATGCCTTGTGTGGGGTCGTGCGCTTCCCAAAACACTTTGAGGAGCTGTTCGAAAGTAACTTCAAGAGGCGTGTAGGCAACTAACACCACTTCGGTATGCCCGGTAAGACCCGAACACACTTCTTCATAGGCAGGGTTTGGTGTGTAACCACCGGCATAACCCACTGCAGTGGAATACACACCAGGTGTTTTCCAAAATACTCGCTCCGCTCCCCAAAAACAGCCCAAGGCAAAAACTGCAGTTTCTGTTCCACTTGGCCATGGCCCCACAAGAGGCGCATCGAGTACAAAGTGTTTTTCGGGAATCGGCATGAACTGGTCGGTTCTGCCCGGAAGCGCATTCGCTTCTTCCACCATGAGTGCTTTTTGCCTGCCAAAGTTCATAGAGCAGATGCTAGACAAGGTCTATGCCTGCTGCGTCACCCACCGTCTTTTTTGGTCACGGAAGCCCCATGAACGCCATTGAAAACAATGCGTTCACCAACGATTGGGCCGATTTCGGTGAACGTTTTGTTTCGCTCAATTCTTCCCATCTAAAGCGCAGGGAAAGCGAGAACGTGCGCAGCGAGACCCCCGTCTACCCCAACGCAGTTCTTGTCATTTCTGCGCACTGGACCACCCAAGGTATTTGTGTTTCAACAAACTCAAAGCCACGCACCATTCACGACTACTCAGGTTTTCCGCCCGAGCTCTCACAGGTGGAATACCCCGCCCCAGGTTCACCGGCGCTTGCCCAACACGTCATTAATTTATTACGAGAGTTCGTTGCCCCCGAACCCATTTGTGCCACCACTAGCTGGGGTCTCGATCACGGAGCATGGTCCGTGCTGCGGCATGTATTTCCCAAAGCGAATGTTCCTGTGGTGCAAATGTCTATTGATATTTCAAAGCCCGCTGCATGGCACCTACAAGTGGCCCGCAAATTACAAAAGTTGCGCGAATATCAGGTGCTCATTGTGGGCAGTGGCAACATTGTGCACAACTTAGGTGCCATCAACTGGTCTAATGATGCAGAACCACATCCTTCAAGCATCGGCTTTCACAAATACATTGTGGAAGCAATTGAAAACAACGACATTGATGCCATTGTGAACTATGCAAGCCACCCCGATGCGGCGTACGCAGTACCTACACCTGAACACTTCTTGCCACTGCTCTACGTTCTCGGTGCACGGCGCCCCAATGAAGCGCCGCACACCGTGACCGATGGGTTTGTGTATTCATCGCTGTCTATGTACAGCGTTGCTTTTGGCTAAGTAACTGGAATAGTTCTTACTTCGGCAGCGCCGCTACAACTTGAATACGAACTGATCGCGCAGTTGCCGCGGTCTTACCCACTTTGGCAGTTTTCACCGTGAGCAAACATGTGCCGGCTTTTTTCGGTGCAACAAGCGTTGTTGACTTCGACAACTTGCATCCACCAGAAACCGCATACTTTGCTGCACCCTTGGATCCAGGAGCTAAGAGCTTCTTCACAGCAACACTCGAGCCAACTTTCACCATGCGCACTGGTTGTGTTTCCACTGATGCCCCCGACTGAAGTGCTTCACCTGCTTGTGACACGGTGAAGGTGTACTTCTGCCAAGCGTCAAGACCCTTCACCACACATGATGTTGTTGTTGACGTACAGGTTTTACCACCGGGTGACGCCGTCACTGTGAAGGTCGCATTTGTTGTCACCGCATTTGAAATCCATGACACTTCAACACTTCCATCACCTATTGCTTTCGTTCCCGAGATGAGAACGCTTGCAGGTTGCTGAACCGGTTGTGGAACGGGAATTGCTGCCACTTGTTGCTGTTCTTCCTCACGCTCCTTGCGTTGCTCACTTGGCGTCGGTGCCGCCGGCGGGGGCACATCAACCGCGGCGTCAAGAGTTCCATCACGGTTCAAGCGTGCAATTCGCACGTTGATGTCTTCAGAAGAGCTATCTATCGCAGCAAAGATGAGCCGCCCTTCCTTGTCGGCTTCAATGGGGGAAACCGAGTTGAGTGGTACATATCCTTTGTATGTCAGAACTCCGTCTGTACCAAATGTTGTATCGAGTACGCCAGCCACGCTGAAGCGACGAATTGATACTTCCTGAATTTCTCCTTCTACCTCGTCATCAATCCATGCGCTGTTCACCACGTACATTTCTTTTGTCGTAGGAGATAAAACAACGCCGTCACTCGGGCTCAATTCAAGTGAGACAAACGCGCCGCGTATCTTGATTGCAGGATCAAGTGCTCCATTTGCGGTGAGTGCAACCACGTCTGATATTTTTCGCCCGTCCCAGTCACAATCATCATCGTCAAGTAGTTCGCCCACGCTGCGCATCACTACTACTTGTCCGGAGTCGGCCACTTCGTATTCGGTCCATGTGCAAACAGAGTCGTCAGTTGGTGCTTCGTCAACCTGGGCAAAGCCCCCAACACCATATGAAGTATCGAGTGCCTTCGTGCCTGGCAACAAGCGCACAAAACCATAGATACTGTTCTTCCATGCCGGAACATAGTCGTTTCCAGCGCCATCAAACTTGAGGTTGGAACTCCAGTTGATACTAAGCCCAGTTCCTCGGGGGCTCATAAAGCGCTCTTGCAAAACTGACCTTCCACTTTGTGTTTTGGTGATCGTACCGATAGCCGGCACTGTCCGCAGCCTGCCTGAGATTTCCTCCACCATGTTTCCCGGAATGTAGATGGTGTTGTTAGCGCCCAATATCGGGCCCACCTCTGGGGTCCACGTGTTGCCATTCACAGCTGCTTCAGTCCGCAGTGATGCAGGCATCTGTTCGGTCTGCACAGACGATGGGCTGCCATCACTTGCAAGATCAATCAGTGCATCAGTTTTTGTCTTCGCAATAGAGAGCCCCGTGACGAGAGCTTGTATTTGACCTTCTTGGTCAACACGAACATCACTCAGCTTTGGCCGTGACGAAGTGTTTTGGGCATAAACAATTCGCGATGCATCTGCAACATCACACATACCAAGTGTTGAGTTGCATGCAACAAGACCGCTGGTGTCTGTCTCATAATCGTTATAGAAGGTAACCAGCGCAAGGCCTGTGGGCGCAACTACTGGTTGGTTGTAATAAATGTCTGATCCATCTTCCGATGTATCGAAGAACGAGAAGTGAGTAACAGCAGTCCATTGCCTGGAATCGGTATTGAGTACGCCACGCACTACAGAACTATTTTGGTAGTTGTTTGTGGTAACAATAAGTTCTGGGAGTACCTCCACCTCATTTTTCATACGAACGCTTTGCGTTGAGACTGAATGAACACGGGAGGTTCCTTCGGTGGCCGCAAAGATGCCGTTGACTTCACCTTCTCCTCCGTCAAGTAGATCGTCTATCTCTGTTGTAGTGCCTTTGACTCCCCGCTCATTAAAGAAAAAATCAAAGCCTGCTACCGGGCCTGGGCAATAATCATTAGGTGCGCAGTCAGTGAGGTCTGGGCCACGATAAACACCAGCCAACGCTGATGTCACTCCATTGGAAATTGTTGAATTCAGTGACGTATCTACAAGAAGTGGATCCCAGTTGTCGTGTTGCGCATCGGGAATCGCATTGACTCCGCCGTTGGCCACTTTGGTATCAATTTGACCACGGGACGTGAGGGAAACAATCTGTTGTGTTTCGTTCCCGTACCGCTTGAGCATGAGTGCATCTGCCGCAGTTCCCCGCCTACCGACAACAATTTCAGAAATGCCTTCAGGAGCAACTGCTTCAAGAGCAATGACGCCCGCATCGCCGTAGTTAGCGTTCGGTGTAGAGCCACCAAATGTGAAGGCACGAATTTCGTTGACTTCTTTCCAGTTGTTCTCTTCAGGGCTGGCACCCGAGTTCGGAATCTCCACATAGTTTTGCATCCACAGCAAAAGATTTCCCTGTGAATCAAAAAGGATCTTGTTCACCGAGTAGTCCTTCAGTTCAAACTTGACGAACCCTCCTTCGCCAAAAGTTGTATCGAAGGTTCCATTACTCAGCAGCCGAGCCTGTACCAAAGTGTTGATGGGTTCACCTTCAATAGTGCCGCTCTCATGAAAAGCAACATTCGAACTGCCGTCGCCGTTGCGGTGAAGAGTCAAGTTACTTCGGATCCGACTCGTTAAGCCGGCGAGGGGAATATCAATAAAACCAGAACCGTCGGTACCAAACCCGCCCACCATGGCGTTGCGTTCACGTGGAGCACTGGTATCGCTCGAAACAGTGTCGCTCGTTGTGTCTTCGCTCGCAGGTGAGGAACCTGATCCACACGCAGAAACCACCAGTGCCCCCGCCACGAGACCAAAGAGAACCCGTGATACAGGTCGTTTTCCAAAAGTATGTTTCATGCTGATTCCTTTGAGCGGCCAAATGGCGATGACATCAAGATTAAATTGATATTTAAATGATAATCCTGCTCGTCCAGCATGAGTAGTCAGGTCTATGCGCCAACGGGTGCCCTCTTTATTCACCCCACGGCATAAAGTAGGTGTATGGAAATTGAAATGATCGTTGAAATCGCTCAGGGTTCGCGCAATAAATACGAAATGGACCACGAAACTGGCGCTATTTGGCTCGACCGCACACTCTTCACAGCCACGCAATACCCCCTCGACTACGGCTTTTTCCCTCATACCTTGGGTGAAGACGGCGACCCGCTCGACGCCCTCATCTTGCTCCCTCAGCCCACTTTCCCTGGCTGCCACATGTGGGCCCGCCCCATTGGTGTGTTCTGGATGACCGACGAAAAGGGGCCCGACGCCAAAGTGCTCTGTGTGCCATCGCGCGACGCTCGCTATGCGCACTACCGCGACCTTTCCGATGCTCCCGATTTCCTTCTTGCCGAAATCGCCAACTTCTTCGAGGTCTACAAACTCATCGAACCCGACAAGTCAACAGAGGTTGGCGGTTGGAATGGAGTTGTCGAAGCTGAAAAGGAAATTGCAGCGGCTATTGCCCGCTACGTTCCTTAAGTCATGAGCGTTCGCGGCAAAGCTTTTATTGCAGGGGCTTACGAACACCCGCTGCGCACCATCCCCAACAAAACAGTGCAGCAAGTGCATGCAGAAGTTGCTGCAGGCGCACTTGCCGACGCTGGTCTTTCCTTTTCCGATGTCGATGCGTATTTCTGCGCAGGTGATGCACCAGGTTTTGGTGCGCTGTCGATGGCTGAGTACTTAGGTCTCGAACTCACACACATCGACAACACAGAAACCGGCGGTTCTTCATACCTCTTACATGCGCAACATGCCGCCGAAGCCATTGCCGCTGGTCATTGTCATGTTGCACTCATCACACTTGCGGGCCTACCTCGCAGTTCAGGTGCAGGTATTGGTGGCGCTGGTCGCTTTGGTTCTGCTCCTGAAGTGTCGTTTGAAAATTTCTTCGGCCTCAGCATTGTTGCTGGTTATGCAATGGCAGCGCGCAGGCACATGTATGAATTTGGCACCACAAGCAAACAACTTGCTGAAATTAAAGTTGCCGCCGCAAGTCATGCACAACACAACCCCAATGCGTTTTTGCAAAATGCAGTAACCATTGAAGAAGTACTGCAATCGAAAATGGTGGCCGACCCATTACACATGCTCGACTGTTGTGTGGTGACCGATGGTGGTGGTGCACTCGTTGTGGTGTCACCAGAAGTTGCCCGCAAACTTTCTCGACAATGTGTTCCTGTGCTTGGCACTGGCTTTGCTGTGAAACACGTGAACAACGGTCGCATCGACCTCACTCACACCGGTGCAGTGGTGTCTGGCCCGCGCGCATTTGCCGAAGCTGGCCTCACGCCAAGTGATATTCGTTATGCCTCTATATACGACAGTTTCACCATCACGGTTCTCACCACACTTGAAGACCTCGGCTTTTGTGAAAAAGGAAAAGGCGGTGAGTTTGTTTCCAACGGCGCACTGCAAGCACCATTTGGCAAACTCCCCTTCAATACCGATGGTGGCGGGCTATGCAATAATCACCCCAGCAACCGTGGTGGTATTACCAAAGTCATTGAAGCAGTACGCCAGCTTCGCAACGAGGCACACCCTGCCGTACAAGTACCTAACTGCCAATTTGCACTTGCACATGGCACTGGTGGCAACCTCGCCACCCGCATGGGTTCAGCCACACTCATTCTTGGGCAAGAGGTATAGCAATGTCGTTCTTGCCACTTGCCGATGTTGAAATAAACAATGAAACACAGCCTTTTTGGGATGCCCTGCGCAACAACACGCTGATGCTGCCGCGTTGTACCGCTTGCCAATCAGTCGTGTGGTACCCACGTGCGCATTGTCCGGTGTGTTTTTCTGCCGAGTTGCAATGGGAAGAGATGTCGGGTCGCGGCACTATTTACTCGTACAGCATTGTTGCCAAAGGTAATGGCCGCTGGAAAGAGTCGGGCCCCTACGTAGTTGCTTATGTTGAACTTGCTGAAGGCCCGCGCATTCTCACCAACATTGTTGGGGTTGCACCGAGCGAAGTACACATCAATATGCCAGTGCACGCGGTGTTCGACACCGGCGACGACGGCCGCGTGTTACTGCGCTTCACAGCCGCCTCCTAGCCGCGCTATTGGGTGTGATTAATAAGCCTTCGTAGACTTTTTGTTAATACTGCGTTTACGCCCTGTTTTGATGCCATTCGGAAAGACCCGAGTGTTTATGATCATGTCAACGGCATATTTGCCGTAAAACCACCACCTAGACACCGGGAGAAAACCTTGACTCAACGTCGTTCAAAGAAATGGTTACCGCTGGTAGCCACCCTCGCACTCGGAGCAGGCCTTGTTGCTTGTGGCAGCGATGACACCTCTACTGAGGCAACAGATGAAACTACTGCAGAAGTCATCACCGATGACACCGCAGCAGGTGAAACCGATACCCCTAC
>ENA-OUVC01002349-OUVC01002349.1-marine-metagenome-genome-assembly--contig:-NODE-2349-length-10688-cov-3.628499_pt1 | contig 10688 bp, 10 predicted proteins | sample MGYA00248622_ERZ508571 | MGnify/ENA primary metagenome ERZ508571 (study PRJEB26236, sample SAMN06267175) | marine metagenome | isolation source: Columbia River Estuary | place: USA:Columbia River... | reverse complement strand
TCTGACGCCATCCTTGATGATCTATTAGCCCAAGATCCAAAGAGCCGCGTTGCGGTTGAAACCATGCTTACAACTGGACAAATCCACGTTGCAGGTGAAGTTACAACAAATGGCTTTGCCGACGTTATGGCACTTGTTCGCACTGTTGTTAACGAAATTGGTTACGACAGCTCCGAAAAAGGCTTCGATGGAAATTCCTGTGGCATCTCAGTTTCAATCGGTGCTCAGTCACCAGACATCGCACAGGGTGTTGACGATGCATTCGAAGAGCGCGTTTCAGGTTCCGAAGATCCATTAGATCGCCAAGGCGCTGGTGACCAAGGTCTTATGTTCGGTTACGCATCTGATGACACACCAGAACTAATGCCACTGCCAATCACAATCGCTCACCGTCTAGCTGAGCAACTAACTTCAGTTCGCAAATCTGGCCAGATGAGTTACCTTCGCCCAGACGGTAAGACTCAAGTAACGATCGAGTACGACGGCGATCGTCCAGTACGTCTCGATACAGTTGTGGTTTCATCACAGCACGCAGAAAACATTGATCTAGACAAGCAACTTGCGCCAGAAGTTCGTGCAAATGTTGTTGAGCCAATTCTTGCCAAATTCGACATTGATACAACTGACTTCAAGCTATTGGTTAATCCAACTGGCAAGTTCGTTGTCGGTGGACCGATGGGTGATGCTGGGCTAACTGGTCGCAAGATCATCGTTGATACTTATGGCGGTATGGCACGTCACGGTGGTGGCGCGTTCTCCGGTAAAGATCCATCAAAGGTTGACCGCTCTGCAGCATATGCAATGCGTTGGGTTGCAAAGAACGTTGTTGCAGCTGGCCTTGCAAAGCGTTGTGAAGTTCAAGTTGCTTACGCAATTGGTAAAGCACAACCAGTAGGTGTTTTCGTTGAAACTTTCGGAACCGGAACAGTTCCAGAAGAAAACATTCGCCAAGCAGTATTGAAGGTCTTCGATCTTCGCCCAGCTGCGATCATCGCTGACCTAGAACTTCTTAACACCAGCGTTGTTAAGTACCGCCCAACAGCTGCTTACGGACACTTCGGTCGCCCAGGATTCACTTGGGAACGCACCGATCGCGCCGAAGCACTTAAGGCCGCAATCTAATTCCAAGCAATCTCCCAAAAGGCCAGGCAGCAATGCCTGGCCTTTTGTCTTGCATTGATGTCAGATAAGAGTGAAAGACTGTTCCAGTGAGTGACGATCAACTAAGCCTGGTCCCAGGCAAAAAAAAGCGAGTTAAGGCAGAAGTTCCGATTGCCAAAATTGCACCCGTCGCCCACATCATCATCGACAGCCCACTCCCACACCTTGATCGTGTATTCGATTACGCAGTGCCTGAGAAGTTTTCTGATCTTGCTCAACCAGGCGTTCGAGTCCGCGTCCGCTTTGCAGGAAAACTAACAGACGGCTGGCTTATCTCGCGTTCAGATGAAAGCGATCACCCAGGTACCTTGGCTGCACTAACTAATGTGATCTCTCCAGAAGTTGCGTTAATCCCTGAAGTACTTGAATTGGCAAAGTCGGTTGTTGCCAGACAAGCGGGCACACTTTCAGATGTCTTGCGAAGCGCTATCCCAAATCGTCACGCCACTGCCGAAGCAACAGTCTTCGCACCCGCGCCAAAAGTTTCCGACATTGAACCAACTGCTTGGGCTGATTACACCGGGGGAGCTGCGTTAATTAAACGAACTATCGCCGGCGATGCACCTCGCGCAGTTGTCACAACTGGTTGCGATGACGCGGCAGTTTTAATTGCGCAGTATTCCGTAACAGTTTCGGCGAACGGTGGAAAAGTAATTATTGTTGTTCCGGATCGTGCCGCCATTGATCGAGTCGTTGCACCACTTGTTTCGCTTGGCTGTCCGAAATCCGCAGTTGCAATCCTGGCAGCTGATGATGGCCCAGCCCAGAGATATCGCAGTTGGCTTTCAGTACTTCGTGGTACCGCAAGCATTGTGGTTGGTACTCGCGCTGCCGTTTTTGCGCCAGTAAAAGACTTAACTGCAATTTGTGTTTGGGATGACTGGAATGACACTTTGTCCGATCCACAAGCTCCGTATTGGCATGCTCGCGACGTTGCAGTTCTGCGTAGCGCACAACAAAACACTGCACTAGTTTTTGCTGGCGCAACCATGTCAGTTGAAACCTGCTCGCTTATGCCGTGGATGGCACACGTTGCAAAAAGCCGAGATCAACTGCGAAACGAATCACCAAAAGTTCGAAGCGCTCTGGATGAAGCGGGTACCAAGATAAATCCAGCAGCAAGCGGTTCGCGAATTCCTTCGACAGTTATGCAAGGAATGAAGACAGCACTAACTAAAGGTCCAGTTTTAGTTTTAGTCTCTCGCCTTGGTTATTCGCCGCGCATAGTTTGTGACACCTGTCGAACATCAGCGCTGTGCTCAGCTTGCAATGGTCCATTAATGCAGACTGCTCGTTCCAGTGCGCCAACCTGTCATCTGTGCGGTCACATTGAATCCAAATGGAGTTGCAAGAAGTGCAAAGGAAATTCAATTCGCGCTGCTGCTGTAGGTAGCGAACGTACTGCTGAAGAACTTGGCCGAGCCTTTCCTGGAATTCCAGTTCGCTCATCAACTTCAGATCACATTTTGCGTACCGTAGATTCCCGTCCAGCGATTGTCGTGGCAACAGCCGGCGCTGCGCCGATTGCGCAAGATGGATATGCAGCTGCGATTTTGCTTGATGGCAATGCCATGTTGTCTCGTCCTGAACTAAGCGCCACTCAAGAAACTTTTGCCAAGTGGAATGAGTGCGCATCACTGGTTCGCCCTGATGGAGAAGTGATAGTTGTCGCGGACTCTGAACATCCAGCCGTTCAAGCATTGATTCGTCATGATCCAGCCGGCTTTGCCCAGCGCGAACTTGAACAACGCGCTCAGGTTTCGCTGCCGCCTGCAGTTCGTCTAGCTGCGCTTACTGGAGAGCAATCAGATATTGATGACGCGCTGTCAATGCTGGAACTGAATCCAGAAACCTTAGTTCGTGGTCCGGTGCCTGGCAAGGACAACCAAGTTCGAATGCTGGTGTCTTGTGATCGCAAACTTGGCATCGAACTTGCCTCGCAGTTAAAGGCAATGACTTCGGCGCGAAGCGCTAAACATAAGGGCGGACCTGTAAACGTTCGGATTGACCCGATAAACCTCTAAACTTGAGTTAACGCAAAGCTCATTGAAGAAGGTGTGACATGACAGTAAAGCCAGTTCGGTTGTTCGGCGATCCAGTGCTCACCACACCTGCACTCGTTGTTACAACTTTTGATAAAGAACTTCGCCAACTAGTGGCTGACTTAACCGCCACCATGCAAGAAGCCCCAGGTGTTGGATTAGCGGCACCACAGATTGGTGTTTCGCTTCGAGTTTTCACTTACGACGTGGATGATGAAGTCGGTCACTTGATTAATCCAGTGCTAGATCTTTCAGATGAAGAACAAGATGGTCCAGAAGGCTGTCTATCCATTCCTGGCCTGACTTTCGATACCAAGCGCGCTATGAATGTGGTCGCTAAAGGCATGAACATGTATGGCGAGCCAGTAACCATTATTGGTAGTGACTTAATGGCACGTTGCGTGCAACATGAAACTGATCACTTAGATGGCGTTATGTTTATTGATCGCCTTGATACCGAGGCTCGCAAAGAAGCTATGAAAGCAATACGCGAGACTGAATGGTTTGGCGACATGTCACCAACTATCAAAGTCAGCCCGCATTCAATGATGAACGGTTTTTCATAACGTGCGGATCGCATTTGCGGGCACGCCACTTGCAGCCGTGCCAACGCTAACTGCACTGCTGGCATCTGATCATGAAGTTGCATTAGTAGTAACCAGACCTGACGCGCCAGCCGGACGAGGTCGCACGCTAACTGCCAGTCCAGTTGCCGAAGTTGCTGGTGTCAGCGGCGTTCCAGTCTTGAAAACTTCGCACTTAGCCGAACATAAAGACAAATTTTCCGATGTGGATTGCGTAGTAGTTGTGGCATTTGGCGCCATGGTGCCAAGAGAGCTACTAGATGTTCCAAAGCATGGCTGGATCAATGTTCACTTTTCCTTGTTACCGCAATGGCGCGGCGCAGCTCCTGTTCAGTATTCGATTTTGAGTGGCGACGAATTCACCGGAGTAACGACGTTTCGAATTGATGAAGGTCTAGACACAGGCCCAATGCTGGCTTACTTAACAACACAGATCGCGCCAAATGAGACTTCAAGTGAATTGTTGGATCGACTTTCGATCGAAGGCGCGCAATTAGCGCTGGCAACTCTTTCTGGAATCGAAAATGGTTCGATCCTGCCGTTGCACCAACCAATTGATGGAATTTCAAGCGCCCCAAAGATCACAGTTGTAGATGCGCAAGTTCGTTGGAGTGATCCAGCCCTTGCCATTGACCGCCGAATACGCGCGGTCACAAAAGAGCCTGGTGCTTGGACCATGTTTGGCGACACTCGCATCAAATTGCAACCCGTAACAGTTTCACCGCACGTTACAGATTTAGCACCAGGTGAAGTGCAAATGCGCGATGGAGAAGTCCTAGTTGGTACCGGCAGTCACGCCGTTGCACTGGATCAAGTACAAGAAGCAGGCCGGAATCTAACAGATGCAAAAACTTGGTTTAGTAATCAAAAATCCGCAGTGGTGTTTGAGTGAGTAATTCTGGCACCACTCGACGCGCAGCCTTCGATGTTTTGCAAGCCGTTCATGACAAAGACGCCTATAGCAATTTAGTTTTACCAGCAGTGCTCGATGAATTAAAGGTTTCTTCACGAGATGCAGGCCTTGCAACGGAAATTACCTACGGTGCATTACGTCGTCAGGGAAGCCTGGACGCAGTAATCGATGCTTGCGCTTCCCGTACTGACACCATGGACAGCAAAGTGCGAAATATATTGCGCGTTGGTGCCTACCAATTACTTTTCATGCGAATCCCAGCTCACGCTGCAGTCGATGAGACCGTAACGCTAGCTCGCGAAGTTGCCGGCATGGGCGTATCAAAGTTCGTTAACGCCGTACTTAGAAAAATCTCGGCCAGCACTTGGGAAGAGTGGTTAGAGACTTTAAGTGAAGGCAAAACTCCAGTTGAAGTTTTAGCTCTTGAATATTCATATCCAGTTTGGGTTATTCGCAGCCTTGCTGATGCCTACAAGTGTGACTTGGATTCAATTCGAGAAGTTCTTGCTGCTGGAAATGAACCAGCCCTAGTTTCGTTAGTTGCTAAACCTGGTCAAGCAGATGTGACTGAGCTACTTGAGTTACCGCATGTTGAACCAGGTCGATGGTCACCGATTGCTGCAACTATGTTGCGCCCAAGTGGACCTGACGAGAAGTGGTCAACGCGTCCAGGTGACATTGATGCAGTGCGAGACAACCGAATTGGTGTGCAAGATGAAGGCAGCCAACTCGTTGCACTTGCGGTAGCCAACGTTGAAGTTGAAGGCACGCAAACTCATTGGTTAGACATGTGCGCAGGACCTGGGGGCAAAGCAGCAATCTTGGCCGGCCTTGCAAGTGAAGCTGGCGCAGACTTCACTGCGCTAGAACCAATCCCAGCTCGCGCCCACTTAGTTTCAAATTCATTGTGGAATGCACCAGGGGACCATCAAGTTATTGAAACTGATGCTCGGGAGTTCAATCCTGATCATCAGTTTGATCGCATTCTGGTTGATGCGCCATGTACTGGTTTAGGCGCACTTCGTCGTCGCCCCGAAGCTAGATGGCGCCGCCAACCAAGTGACATCCCGCCACTAACTGCCTTACAGCAAGAGTTGTTGGCAAAAGCTGGGGAACTCGTGCGCGTAGGTGGGGTAGTCGGCTATGCAACTTGCTCGCCACACTTGGCTGAAACTGATGCAATCGTTGCCAACTTCTTAAAGCGAAATCCGAACTTTGAAACCGTGGATGTTTCGCCAGTTCTGCCACAACTAAACCTGCCAAAAGGCTCAATGAATCTGCGACTTCGTCCAGACGTCCATCACACAGATGGCATGTTCTTAGCCCTATTGCGCAGGACCGCATAGCCCGATTGGTTTGGCTAGGCTTAAGCCGTGGGTCTACGAATTTCGCCGAGCATACTTTCTGCTGACTTTGGCAACTTAGTTGCTGAATGTCAGCGAGTTGCTGATGGCGCCGACTGGTTACACGTTGATGTCATGGACAATCACTTTGTCCCAAACCTGACCATTGGCCCAGTAGTTGTTGAATCAATCATTCGCGAAGTTTCAACCCCAGTTGATTGCCACTTAATGATCAACGATGCCGATCGTTGGGCACCGGGATACGCCGAGCAAGGCGCAAAAAGTGTTACCTTCCATGTGGAAGCGGCAACTAACCCGCGCCAAGTTGCCAGAGACATTCGCAATCATGGAGCTCGCGCTGGAATGGCAATAAAGCCAGGAACCAAACTTGATCACTACGAAGATTTGTTTCCAGAACTAGACATGATTTTGATCATGACCGTCGAACCAGGTTTTGGCGGGCAATCTTTCATGGCAGATCAATTGGGAAAAATTAAGCGGGCCCGCGAACTGGTGAAGAACCTTGGTCTAGATATTTGGATTCAAGTTGATGGTGGCGTTGCACTAAGCACCATCGAACAATGCGCCGATGCTGGCGCAGACACATTTGTTGCTGGCTCTGCGGTTTACAACACAGCTGACCCGGTTGAAGCAATCGCTAACTTACGTGCAAAGGCACAAGGTGCAACTGATGCCTCGTGGTGGTGCGGAAACTAATGTCTTCCGACACTTTTATGTCACGCGCGATTGAACTGGCCGGCAAAATTGATTTGTCACGCGACGTCAATCCAAGAGTTGGCGCAGTAATTGTTGATACCGCCGGGAACATCGTTGGCGAAGGTTGGCACGAAGGCAGCGGCACTGCGCACGCTGAAGTTATGGCAATTGCCCAAGCCGGATCAAAATCAATTGGCGCAACTTTGTATTGCACTTTGGAGCCATGCAATGCGCAAGGTGTAACTGGCCCATGCGCGCAAGCTGTTATTGCTGCCGGAATCACCAAAGTTGTAGTTGCACAGACTGATCCACACCAGGCAATGTCAGGTGGCGTTAAGACTTTGCAAGATGCTGGGATTGAAGTTGAAGTTGGTTTGCTGCAAGAACAGGCAACAGCACTAAATGCATCTTGGAATTTTGCGCAGCAAAACAATCGTCCTTGGGTGATTTGGAAAACTGCAACCACACTTGATGGATTTGTGGCAGCCGAAGACGGTACTAGCAAATGGATCACAGGTGAACCTGCGCGAGAACGAGTGCAAGAGATTCGCGCAAGTGTTGGCGCAATCCTGACTGGCACTGGAACCGTGTTAGCTGACGATCCATTGCTAACCGTGCGTTCCTTGCCAGCAGACAAGCAACCGCTTCGCGTAATTGTTGGCGACCGCGACTTGCCAGCTGATTCCCAAATCTTTACTGGCGAGAAACCTGCCATTCGAATGGCCGGAGATCTCTCGAAGGTAATCACCGAACTTTGGCAAAGCTATGGCGTGCATAGTGTTTTAGTTGAGGCTGGATCACATGTCTCACAATCACTATGGAGCGCAAACCTTGTTGATGAGGTTTACTGGTTCCAGGCACCTGTGATCCTTGGATCTGGAAAGCCAGCAATTGGAAGTTTTGGCGTAAATACCCTTGCTAATGCGTCACGATTTCCCGAATACCAAGTAGATCGTGTTGGATTAGACCTACTTGTGCATTTCACTACTCGTTAAGGCGGAGCATGTTTACTGGAATTGTCGAAGAACTTGGTCGCGTTGCCGCGATTCAGGCTCTGCCGGACAACGCCATCCGCATCACGATTGAAGGACCAACTGTCCTAAGTGATGCCAATTTGGGCGACTCAATCTGCGTAAACGGCGTTTGTCTAACAGTTGCTGAGCAAAACGGTGACCAATTTACGGCCGACGTAATGAGCGAAACCATTAACCGCACCACGATCGGTGATTTGCTTGCTGGCTCGCAAGTAAACCTGGAACGTCCCGTCACACTTGCCACTCGCCTTGGTGGACATTTAGTTCAAGGTCACGTTGATGCAGTTGGCGCAGTTTCGGCACGCGAACATTCCGAAAACTGGGACGTTGTAACGATCACGCCACCAAGAGATTTACTTAAGTACGTAGTTGAAAAGGGAAGCATCACAATCGATGGCACTTCACTTACGGTTTCTGCGGTAACTGATTCAACTTTTTCGGTTTCCTTGATTCCCGCTACTTTAGAAAAGACCACATTAGGTATTCGCCAAATTGGTGATCGCGTGAATCTTGAAGTTGATGTCTTGGCAAAGTACGTCGAGAAGTTAGTAGCTGCGCAATGACCAGACTAGATTCCATCGAAGATGCCATCCTTGCGATTCGCGAAGGCAAGCAAGTTGTAGTTGTCGACGACGAAGATCGCGAAAACGAAGGCGACTTAATTCTGGCTGGCGTGAAAGCCACCGCAGAAGCAATCGGTTTCATGAACCGCTACACATCTGGCGTAATTTGTGTGCCGATGGAAGGCGAAGCCCTAGATCGCCTCGGCCTGCCACCAATGACGCACATAAACGAAGATCGTAAAGGCACTGCTTACTCAGTAAGTGTTGATGCGCGAGATGGCATCGAAACTGGCATCAGCGCCGCTGATCGATCCAAAACTATTCGCGTACTTTGCGACTCAGCAACTGAACCTTTTGAACTAACTCGTCCAGGTCACGTATTCCCACTTCGCGCTATGCCAGGTGGCGTACTTCGTCGACCTGGTCACACTGAAGCAGCTGTTGACTTGGCGCGCTTAGCCGGATTACGTCCAGCTGGTGTTATTGCTGAAGTAGTTCATGATGATGGCTCGATGATGCGCGCTCCTGCACTTCGCGAGTTTGCTGACACTCACGGCTTAATGATGATTTCTATTGCAGATTTAATTGCGTACCGTCGCAAGAACGAATCACTCGTTGAATTAGTAGCCACTGCGCAACTTCCAACAGAATTCGGTGTCTTCGACATTTGCGGTTACCAAGGAATTCTCGATGGCCTAGATCACGTAGCAATGCGAATCGGTGACCTTGGCAATGGGGAAGACGTTTTGGTTCGCGTTCACTCTGAATGCTTAACCGGTGATGCCCTAGGTTCACTTCGCTGCGACTGCGGCCCACAGCTAAAGGCTGCAATGCGAGCTGTTGCCGAAGAAGGTCGCGGCATCGTGCTTTACATGCGTGGCCATGAAGGTCGCGGCATTGGATTGCTGCACAAACTTCGCGCATATGCATTGCAAGACGATGGCGCTGATACCTTGCAAGCAAATCTTGATTTAGGACTACCAGCGGATTCCCGCGATTACGGAACTGGCGCGCAGATTTTGGTTGACATGGGCGTTAAGTCAATGCGCTTACTTACCAACAATCCAACTAAGCGCGCTGGCCTTGAAGGTTATGGCTTAACGATTACTGAGCAAGTGCCAATCGAAATTGAACCAAATGATTTCAACATGGCGTACTTAACTGCAAAGCGTGACTCCATGGGTCACAATCTGCATTTCGGAGACGTGAAATGAGTCGCGCTGGAATCCCAGAATCAGTAGTCAATGGATTCAATGGTTCCCGCGTTGTAATCGTGGCTTCCTCATGGCACACCCAAATCATGGACGGTTTGATCGCCGGGGCTAGCAACATCATTGAAGGCGCAGGAATTACCCCTGAGATTCATCGCGTGCCAGGTACCTTCGAACTTCCAATTGCGGCCAAAGCAGCAGCCCTATCCGGAGCCGACGTTGTAGTTGCCCTTGGCGTAGTAATTCGAGGTGGCACTCCGCATTTTGATTACGTTTGCTCCGCCGCTACCGATGGTTTGACCCGCGCTGCCCTTGATACTGGAGTCCCAATGGGCTTTGGTGTTTTGACTTGTGACGATGAAGCCCAAGCTCTAGATCGGGCTGGGCTTCCTGGCAGTTCTGAAGACAAGGGCGCCGAAGCAGCGAGTGCGGCCATGAATACTTGGACGGTTTTGCGCACTATTCACGGCGACTAAACTTGCTTGTGTGAAGACATTCGATGAGCTATTTGCTGAGCTAACCTCCAAGGTTGCTGCAGGCGATACCAACTCTGGAACCGTTGCGGCAATTTCCCAAGGCGTTCACACAGTTGGCAAGAAAGTTGTTGAAGAAGCAGCTGAAGCTTGGATGGCCGCAGAGCACGAAGACAAAGAGCGCGCTGCCGAAGAAATTTCACAATTGATTTATTGGACTCAAGCCCTCATGATCGCAAGTGATGTTTCACTTGATGACGTGTACCGAAAGTTGTAATCATGTTGCGCGTTGCCGTTCCAAACAAAGGTCAGCTTTCTGATCCAGCCCGTGACATGTTGCGTGAGGCCGGCTATGCCGCAGCTGCCAACAGTCGCGAACTAGTAATTCAAGATCCAGAAAATGATGTTGAATTCTTTTTCTTGCGCCCACGTGACATTGCAACCTATGTAGGTCGCGGCACCCTTGATGTTGGAATTACTGGTGAAGACTTACTTGCAGACTCAGGTTCACAGGCCACAACAATTTTGGAACTTGGTTTTGCGCCATCCACATTCCGCTTGGCTGCGCCAAAAGGAACAGCCAAAGCTGCCAGCGATCTTGCGGGAAAGCGCATCGCGACAAGCTACCCAACTATCTTGAACAACTG
>ENA-OUVC01002348-OUVC01002348.1-marine-metagenome-genome-assembly--contig:-NODE-2348-length-10691-cov-3.229037_pt1 | contig 10691 bp, 9 predicted proteins | sample MGYA00248622_ERZ508571 | MGnify/ENA primary metagenome ERZ508571 (study PRJEB26236, sample SAMN06267175) | marine metagenome | isolation source: Columbia River Estuary | place: USA:Columbia River Estuary... | reverse complement strand
CCTCCTCAAGTTGTTGCAGCAAATGTCTGTGATGCTGAAGCCGCTTGGCGCGGAGCATTTATTGCACATGGTTCACTGACAGAGCCAGGTCGCTCATCATCGCTTGAAATCACATGCCCAGGACCTGAAGCAGCACTTGCTCTTGTGGGTGCCGCGCGTCGTTTAAATATTGTTGCTAAAGCTCGTGAGGTTCGCGGAGTTGATCGTGTTGTGATTCGTGATGGCGATGCCATTGGTGTTCTGCTCACACGACTTGGAGCACATGAAAGTGTTCTTGCTTGGGAAGAGCGTCGTATGCGCCGTGAAGTTCGCGCTACAGCAAATCGTCTTGCTAACTTTGATGATGCAAACTTGCGACGCTCAGCACGTGCTGCTGTTGCGGCCGCTGCTCGCGTGCAACGCGCAATGGAGATTCTCGGACCTGAAATACCTGATCATTTAAAGGAAGCAGGCGAGCTTCGCATCTCTCATGGTCAGGCAAGTCTTGAAGAACTCGGCTCTCTTGCAACTCCACCGATGACTAAGGATGCAATCGCAGGTCGTATTCGTCGCCTACTTGCAATGGCAGATAAGCGCGCACAAGAGCTCGGCATTCCAGATACGGAAGCAGGGCTATCACCTGATTTATTGGGTGAATAAACGGTGAAGAGTGGCCCTTCGCACGCGTAGCAACTGACCGGTAGCCATCTGCAGGCTGATAGACTTCGCACCAAGCCCCCAATGTTGTGGTGTTACAGATAGCCACCTATATGCGGGGCAATTCACTTTCTAGAAGAGGTTTTACAATGATTAATGTCGGAATTAATGGTTTTGGACGTATTGGCCGCAACTTCTTTCGCGCAGCGCTCACCAACCCAAATATCAATATCGTAGGTATCAACGACCTTACAGATAATGCAACTCTTGCTCACTTGCTCAAATACGACTCAATCTTGGGACGCCTCGGACTTGAAGTCTCACACACAGAAGACACTATTACTGTCGGCGGAAAGACCATCAAGGTATTTGCAGATCGCGATCCAGCAAACCTTCCTTGGGGCTCAGTTAAGGCAGATATCGTCATTGAATCAACAGGTCACTTCACTAAGGCATCAGATGCCCAGAAGCACATCACAGCAGGAGCGAAGAAGGTAATCATCTCTGCACCTGCAACTGATGAAGACATCACCATCGTGATGGGTGTGAACCATGAAAAGTATGACCCAGCGAACCACCACGTTATTTCTAATGCATCATGCACAACAAACTGCCTTGCACCAATGGCGAAGGTTTTGGATGAGAAGTTCGGCATCGTCCGCGGTCTCATGACAACAATCCACGCATATACAAATGACCAGGTAATCCTTGACTTCCCACATAAGGATCTGCGTCGTGGACGTGCAGCAGCTACCAACATCATCCCAAGCTCAACAGGTGCTGCAAAGGCGATTTCACTCGTTCTTCCACAGCTCAAGGGCAAGCTTGATGGTTTTGCAATGCGCGTTCCAGTTCCAACAGGTTCTGCAACAGACCTCACAGTTGAACTTGCTAAGGAAGCAACTGCTGCGGAAATTAATGCAGCGATGAAGGAAGCAGCAAATGGTTCACTCAAGGGATTCCTTACCTACACAGAAGATCCAATTGTCTCTTCAGATATCGTGACGGATCCTTCTTCATGTATCTTTGATGCAGGTCTTACCAAGGCAATTGGAACAACAGTCAAGGTTGTCGGTTGGTATGACAATGAATGGGGTTACTCAAACCGCCTCGTTGACCTTGTTGGTTACGTTGGTAAATCTCTCTAATGTCTTCATTGGCTGACCTAGATGTAGCAGGTAAGCGCGTATTCCTACGGTGCGATCTCAATGTTCCTTTGAAAGAAGGAAAGATCACAGATGATGGCCGTATTCGCGCTTCACTTCCGACTATCAATGCACTCCTTGCACAAGGTGCCAGCATTGTTATTGCAGCTCATCTAGGTCGACCAAAAGGCGAAGCAAAGCCTGAACTCTCACTAGCTCCTATTGCTGTGCGCCTTTCTGAACTACTGGGAAAGCCTGTGCAATTTGCTGGAGCAATTACTGGCGCAGATGTAACAGCGAAAGCTGAGGCGCTCGGCGCTGGTGAAGTTCTTCTTCTAGAGAACATCCGCTTTAGTGCGGCTGAGACTTCTAAGGATGAGGCAGAGCGCGCAGCATTTGCTCAAGAATTGGCGCAGCTTGCCGATATCTACGTGGGCGATGGCTTTGGCGCAGTTCACCGTAAGCACGCATCAGTATTCGATTTAGCAAAGCTACTTCCGCATGCAGCAGGAACACTTGTTGCAGCAGAGGTGCAAGTTCTCAAACAACTCACCATTGATCCCGTTCGCCCCTATGGCGTTGTTCTTGGTGGCTCAAAAGTGTCAGACAAGATCGGTGTAATTTCAAATCTTCTTGGCAAAGTCGATGTTATGGCTATTGGTGGCGGCATGCTCTTTACATTCCTCGCAGCTCAAGGCAAAGAGATTGGTTCATCCCTTGTTGAACGTGATTTGGTAGATACCGTCAAGGGCTTGATCAAGCAGGCGGAGGATTCTGGTGTGAAGCTCATCCTTCCAACAGATATCGTCGTTGCTCCAACATTTTCAGCCGATGCAACACCAACACTTGTAAGTGCAGATGCAATCCCTGCAGATCAGATGGGCCTTGATATTGGACCAGAGTCAGCTGCAGCCTTTGCAGCTGAGATCAAGAAATGTAAGACAGTATTTTGGAATGGCCCTATGGGCGTCTTTGAATTTCCTAACTTTGCTCATGGCACGAAGGTTGTTGCGCAAGCGTTGACTGAGGTCAAGGGCATCTCCGTCGTTGGTGGCGGTGATTCAGCAGCTGCCGTACGCGCACTAGGCTTTGCAGATTCAGCATTTGGTTACATCTCAACAGGCGGGGGAGCTTCCCTTGAATACCTTGAGGGTAAGGAACTGCCAGGACTCACAGCTCTCGATCTCTAAATCTTTATTCTCAGTACAAAGAACATCTACAAAGGAGTAATACATGCGTAAGCCACTCATGGCCGGTAACTGGAAGATGAACCTCAATCACCTTGAGGCCATTGCAGTTGCACAAAAGCTCGTGTATTCACTCGATGACAAGGATTATGACGCAGTAGATGTTGCAGTCATTCCTCCATTTACTGATATTCGCTCTATCCAGACTATGGTCGATGGCGATCGCCTCCGTCTTCAATATGGCGCACAAGATCTCTCACCTGATGCCTCCGGTGCCTTCACAGGTGATATCTCAGGTTCCATGCTTGCAAAGCTTGGCTGCACATTTGTTGTCATCGGCCACTCTGAGCGCCGTGCGATCCATCATGAAGATGATGCTCTCGTTAATCGTAAGATCAAGGCAGCACTTGCCCATGAGCTCACACCAATTTTCTGTGTGGGTGAAGAGCTTGCAATCCGTGAATCAGGAACTCACGTATCGCATGTCATCCGCCAAGTGCGCGCAGGTCTTGAAGGTTTCCATAAGCCAGAGCTGAAGAAGATTGTGATTGCCTATGAGCCAGTATGGGCAATTGGAACAGGCAAGACAGCAACACCTGAAGATGCACAAGAAGTCTGTGCTGCTATCCGTGAAGAAGTTGAGCAGATTGGTTCATCTGAGATCGCTGCCAATATGCGCATTCTCTATGGCGGTTCAGTGAAGTCAGCAAATATCGCTGAAATCATGAAGCAGCCAGATGTTGATGGAGCACTTATTGGGGGAGCAAGCCTTGACCCTGAAGAGCTCGCAAAGATTGTTAAGTTCCACGCTCAGGCGTAATTCAAGGCTTTCTTGCTCATTCGGGTATCCTGTACCCCTACCTCTAGAGGAGTTCTACGCATGGCTTTAGCGCTTTCAATCTTTCTGATTATCACCAGCATCGTGATGATTCTTCTCGTCCTTCTCCATAAGGGCAAAGGTTCTGGACTCTCTGATTTATTCGGTGGCGGAATCTCATCAAACTATGGTGGTTCATCAGTTGTAGAACGAAACCTTGATCGCCTCACCATTGTTGTCGGCGGCCTCTGGTTTGCAGGCGTTGTTGGTCTCTCTCTCGTTTTGAAGGGTTAATCCATGGCAAGTGCAATTCGCGGAAGTCGTGTCGGCGCAGGCCCAATGGGCGAGGCAGAACGTGGCGATCAGATTGAGCGCGCATCGGTTTCATACTGGTGTGCCAATCAACATGAGGTGCGTCCATCATTTGCCGTCGAAGAGACCGTTGTCATTCCTGATCAATGGGACTGCCCAAAGTGCGGACTTCCAGCAGGACGCGATAAGAGCAATCCACCCAGTGCAGTTGTAAACATTCCTTACAAGACTCACCTTGCCTATGTGAAGGAGCGCCGCACAGATAAAGAGGGCGAAAAGATTCTTGAGGATGCTCTTCGTAAGCTACGTGGAGATGATCTCGACTAAAGAAGTTTTAGAGAGATCTAGCTGCGGCTAAGATTTCATCAATACCCGCTTTTCGATTCTGCAGATGCAGACGAAGGAGCGGGTATTTTCTTGTTGCAAGTGCTCGGTTATCACCGATAGCTTGCGCAAAGAGCAGTGTGCGAAGGCTGAAGTCACGCCCAGGAATCGCGTAATCGATAGACGTCTCACCGGTAATTTGTAAGAAGGATCCGTTCTTCTGGCCACCTTTATGGAATTGACCAGTGGAGTGCAGAAAGCGTGGACCCCAACCAAATGTCGTTGGACGAGCTGATTTCTCAGCCAAGATTGCTCGAAGTTCTGCAACCTTTACATCATCACGACGATCGAGGTAGGCCATGATGGCGATATAGCCGCCATCTCTCACATCTTCGATAAAGGTTGCCAGTGCATCTTTCAAAGATTGCCCATCTCCGAAAATTTCTACGGACTTATTCGTACACGCTGGAGTGAGTGCGGGAACTACGTTATTCCATTCAGTAAGAGCTGAAGAAGTTTGTTCTTTCGCCTCAGTCACATTCGGCTGATTGAAGGGATCGAGTTTCAGCGCTGCGCCCATGAGAGCTGTTACCCATTCCCAGAAGATGAAGTGAGCACCGAGTGGGCCTTCAACAATTAAATCTGTACCGCTTCCTGCAAATGCCACAGTGAATGAGCCACCAACCCGAGCACGTGCTGAATCTTCTGTGGCAATCGGCAAGCGTCCGATTCCATCTTTTCCAGTTGACTCTGCGATGAGCTGCTCAATCCAATCGGAGAGTCCAGGAACGTGTGATTCTGCATCGGTGAATGCAATGTATTGCTGTGCTTGTGTCACAAGCAGGTATGCGACATCAAGGATTGTTTGGTCATGATTGAGAAAGTCATTCTTCTCTGCACTTGCATCTTTCAAGATTTGGTCAACAGGTGCGCCAATCAGTGCTGATGGAACCAAACCAAAGGCACTTAAAACGCTAAATCGTCCGCCCACATTGGGATCGGCATTGATCACTGCATAGCCTGCAGATCGCACTTGGATATCCAAGGGAGATCCTGGATCTGTCACAAATAACATGTGGTCCGCTGGGTTTAATCCAGCTGATTCGAACTGCCCTTGAAAGAGTGCGCGCTGTGAAGCTGTTTCGATGGTCGAGCCCGATTTAGAGCTGACTACAACAAGAGTGTGTGCAAGATCTGTGCCTATGGCATGGCGTGCATAGTTGGGATCTGTTGAATCAAAGATGAAGATATCTTTCTTATAGGTCAGGGCAATGACCTCAGGGCCTAGTGAAGAGCCGCCCATTCCACATAAGACAACGCGTGAGTGCGATGCAAATCTTTTTGCAATCTCATCTATCTGGGGGAGTAGTTGTTGCGACGATTCTGGAAGATCAACCCAATTAAGGCGAATCGCTGCTTCAGTAGATGCCTTTGAACCCCATGTGCTTGCATCCTTATTGGCAATACGAGGATGTGCTTCACGCAGCTTGCGATAGATCTCGCTCTCGCGATCAATGGCCGCAAGGGAAGGACCAGAAATCTTCATTACGCAAGCGCCTTCTTTACATCTGCAACGACGCGATCTGAAGTCAGGCCAAACTCAGTGAAGAGCTTTGGAGCAGATGCAGATGCACCCCAATGATCGAGAGAAATGATGATTCCTGTGTCGCCCACATATTCGCGCCACCCGAGTGCGATACCTGCCTCGATGCTCACGCGCAGTGAAGAGGCGGGAAGAACAGATTCACGATATGAGAGGGGTTGTTCGTTAAACCACTCAAGACATGGTGCGCTCACAACGCGAGTTGCAACGCCTTCTGCTTCCAGTGCGATTTGTGCATCGAGTGCGATTCCAACTTCAGAACCAGTAGCAATGATGGTGACCTTTGGAGCAGATGATGCCTCTTTCAAGATATATGCACCCTTATCGACTCCTGAGAGTGCGCCATGCGTTGTGCGATCGACGGTGCGAAGGTTCTGGCGAGAGAGTAGGAAGCCTGCAGGCTTATTACGCTTGATGACTGACTTCCAGCATTCGGCTACTTCATTGGCATCTGCGGGTCGCAAGACTGCAAAGTTTGGAATCGCCCGAAGTGCTGCAAAGTGCTCAATAGGTTGATGTGTTGGACCATCTTCACCCACACCAATGGAATCGTGTGTCCAGACGAAGATGGATGGAATATCCATGATTGCTGCAAGGCGCACAGAAGGGCGCATGTAATCGCTAAATACTGCGAATGTTCCGCCGAATGAACGCGAAAGACCATGCAGCGTAATTCCGTTAATGATGGAGCCCATTGCATGCTCACGGATACCGAAGTGAATGATGCGTCCATAGGGATCGGCGTTCTTCATGGCACTGGTTGCAGGAAGGAATGAATTGCCACCTTCAATAGTTGTCATGTTGGAATCTGCCAGATCTGAAGAACCACCCCAAAATTCAGGAAGTGACTTTGCGATTGCATTGATGACATGACCTGATGCTGTGCGAGTTGCAACATCTTTTCCTGCTTCAAAGGTAGGAAGTGTTGCCTCCCACCCTGCAGGAAGTTCGCGAGCGACAAGGCGCTTAAGCAGTGATGCGCGATCTGGATGAGCCTTCTGCCACTGGGCAAACTTTCCATCCCACTCTTTACGAACGGCAGCCCCTCGAGTCTTAACCGCGCGTACATGAGCAAAGACATCATCGGGCATTGCAAACTTCTCATCGGGATTAAGGCCTAGCTCCTTCTTAGTTGCTGCAATCTCTTCGTCACCGAGTGCTGAACCATGTGATTTCGCAGTTCCGCGGAGTTTGGGCGCAGGCCACGCGATTGTGGAATGCATGCGAATGAGTGAAGGCTTTGTGGTCTCTGCTTTAGCTGCAATCATCGCCTTATCAAGGGATTCTAGATCTACATTTCCATCGGCAAGAGTCGGTACATCTTGAACATGCCAGCCATAGGCACGATATCGAGCAGCCACATCTTCAGTAAAGGAAATGTGAGTATCTCCTTCAATAGAGATTCGATTGTCATCATAAATTAAGTTGAGATAGCCAAGTTCTTGTGTTCCAGCAAGTGAGGAAGCTTCTCCAGATACTCCCTCTTGAAGATCTCCATCAGAACAGATAACCCAGATGGAGTGGTCAAAAAGTGATGTGCCAGCAGCTGCATCAGGATCAAGAAGCCCGCGTTCATAACGCGCTGCCATTGCAAAGCCAACAGATGTTGCAACACCGGCGCCTAATGGACCCGTTGTCATTTCAACCCCTGCAGTGTGGCCAAATTCTGGGTGTCCTGGCGTGAGCGAGCCCCATGTTCTAAAGGATTGAATATCTTGCATCTCAAGTCCATAGCCGCTGAAGAAGAGTTGGGTGTAGAGCGTCATGGAGGAGTGACCGCATGACAAAATAAAACGGTCGCGACCTAACCACTGTGGGTCTGATGGATCATGAATGAGATGGCGCTGAAAGAGGTTGTAGGCAACAGGGGCAAGAGCCATCGCTGTTCCTGGGTGTCCATTACCGACTTTTTGTACTGCATCCATGGCGAGTGCGCGCGCGTAGGCAACTGCGCGGTCGTCGAGTTCAGTCCAACCAGCGATCTTCGTCATTTTCTTCTCCTTATGCGGGTTTACGTACTACAGATAGACGGACGCGCCACGCTGCGATCCAGACCAATACAGAACCAAGCAAGTGCATTACTACAAGCTCCTCGGGTACACCGAGGAAATATTGGATATAGCCGATTGCTCCTTGGCCAATTGCGAGAACAATAAAGATAATGAGCCAACGCTTGGTCTCATAGTTCAGCTTTCTAGAAAAGAGGAAGTACACGGAGACAATCATCAACAACCATACTGATGCGCTGTGGATACGCGTAATAGTTGTGATTGCAAAATCTAATCGTGGCGCATCAACATCTCCTGCATGTGGACCGCTGCCTGTGACAAGAGTTCCGATAGTGATTGCAATAAATGCGAGATTGATATGAGCAAGAGAGACCCTGGAGATTCGAACCTCAGTCGATGAGGTGCGCACACTTGGATGATGTCTACGTGAGTGCAGTGATGTTGCAGCAGCGATCAGAAGAATAGATAGAAGCAGGTGTGAGCCGACAGCCAAAGGATTGAGATCGGTCAGAACTGTGATGCCACCTAATACGCCTTGGCCCAGAATTCCTAGTACTTGTGTGGCGCCAAGAAATCTCAAGTCGCGACGGCCGGATCGAAATATTGCAATGACTGTTGCAAGGGCTGCGAAGAGAAGTGCGAAGGTGAGCAGTCTGTTTCCAAATTCAATCCACGCGTGCAATTGGCCTTCGGCCTGTCCGGGCACTGGTGTGTAGGAACCGGGAGTGCACTCTGGCCATGTTGGGCAGCCAAGTCCTGAGCCAGTTACTCGAACTGCGCCTCCGGTAATGACGAGTGCGGATTGGAGAAAGAGAAGGAGTCCAGTCAAGGCAGGAAGGAGCTTGCTCGCTGCACTTCTTGTTCTACTCACGCTGCGTAGCCTATGACCTCAAGGGGCGCGCAGGGGATGGGTCCAAGTGGCGAGGCGGAGCGAATTACGACACAATAGTGTTGTGAAAATCGATGATCTCAGCACCCGTGACGCTGTTGCTCGCTCGGTTCTCGAAAATGGCCCATCGACTGCCGTCGTTCTCGGTGAGCGCCTTGGCCTTACACCGGCTGGCATTCGCCGCCACCTCGATCTCTTAGTTGCAGATGGAATTTTGGAGGCTCGTGAGCCTCACCAAGCTCTGACACGTGGTCGTGGTCGCCCATCAAAGGTATTTGTCATGACCGATTCAGGTCGAGAGAAGTTTGAACATTCCTACGATGACTTAGCTGTAGCTGCTCTGAAGTTTATGTCAGCACAATCTGGCGAACATCTTGTTAAAGCATTTGCACAATCTCGCGCCGATGATATCGAGCGTAAGGGGACTGTGGCTCTTGCTAAGAGAAGCAACAAATCTGAAGCGTTAGCGACATTTCTTACTGAGCAAGGATATGCCGCCAGCATTGAGAGCCGCCCGCTAGGTGAGCAACTCTGTCAACACCACTGTCCGATCGCCCACGTTGCTGCAGAATTTCCTGCGCTCTGTGAGGCAGAGACTGAAGCTTTCTCGCGCATTTTAGGAACTCACGTTCAACGTTTAGCAACTATCGCTCACGGCGATGGTGTCTGCACCACCTACATCCCCAATACTGCAAAAACCAAACCATCAAAGAAAATAACTGCTGGAAAGGCACACTCATGACAACAGCACACCCAGAGCTCGAAGGCCTCGGAAATTACGAATACGGTTGGTCAGATAGCAATGATGCGGGCTCTAATGCACGTCGTGGATTGAACGAAGAAGTTGTTCGCGATATCTCATCTAAGAAGAGCGAGCCACAGTGGATGTTAGACCTGCGCCTCAAAGGCCTTGCACTCTTTGATAAGAAGCCGATGCCGTCATGGGGATCAGACCTATCAGGAATCTTCTTCGACACAATTAAGTACTTTGTTCGCTCCACAGAGAAGCAGGCAACAACATGGGATGACCTGCCTGATGACATCAAAAATACCTACGACCGCCTAGGTATTCCTGAGGCTGAGAAGCAGCGCCTAGTTTCAGGTGTTGCAGCGCAGTATGAATCAGAGGTTGTTTATCACTCTATCCGTGAAGATCTTGAGAAGCAGGGCGTGATCTTCCTTGATACAGATAGCGCTTTGAAGCAACATCCTGAGCTCTTCAAAGAGTATTTCGCAACCGTTATTCCAGTTGGCGATAATAAGTTCGCAGCGTTGAATACCTCTGTCTGGTCTGGTGGTTCATTTATCTATGTTCCTAAGGGTGTTCACGTTGATATCCCACTACAGGCTTACTTCCGTATTAACACAGAGAATATGGGTCAGTTCGAACGTACTCTGATTATTGCTGATGAAGATTCATACATTCACTATGTAGAAGGCTGCACAGCACCTATCTACAAGTCAGATTCTTTGCACTCAGCTGTAGTTGAGATCATCGTGAAGAAGGGTGCTCGTGTTCGTTACACAACCATTCAGAACTGGTCGAATAACGTCTATAACTTGGTAACAAAGCGCGCAATATGTGCTGAAGGTGCAACGATGGAATGGGTCGATGGAAACATTGGTTCAAAGGTCACCATGAAGTATCCAGCTGTGATGTTGATGGGTCCACATGCAAAGGGTGAGACTCTGTCTCTTGCTTTTGCAGGCCCTGGCCAGCATCAGGATTCTGGTGCGAAGATGGTTCACGCAGCCCCCTACACATCATC
>ENA-OUVC01002345-OUVC01002345.1-marine-metagenome-genome-assembly--contig:-NODE-2345-length-10701-cov-3.038968_pt1 | contig 10701 bp, 7 predicted proteins | sample MGYA00248622_ERZ508571 | MGnify/ENA primary metagenome ERZ508571 (study PRJEB26236, sample SAMN06267175) | marine metagenome | isolation source: Columbia River Estuary | place: USA:Columbia River Estuary... | reverse complement strand
AAGCCGAAGCTCGATCTGACTATAGTCGGCCGACAGGATCACATTGCCGGGTTCGGCGACAAAAGCGTCCCTGATCTGGCGACCGGTTTCGGTACGAATGGGGATATTTTGCAAATTCGGATCGGTCGATGACAGCCGCCCGGTTTGTGCGCCAACGAGACTATAGCTTGTGTGCACACGGCCGGTTTTCGGGTCAATCTGCTGCTGCAGGCTGTCGGTATAGGTTGATTTCAGCTTCGCCAGTTGCCGCCAATCGAGAACCTTGCGTGCGATGTCGATGCCCTGCCCCGCCAGATCTTCCAGCACGGTCACATCAGTCGAATATTGCCCCGACTTGCCTTTTTTGCCGCCCTTATAGCCCATTTTTCCAAACAGGATTTCGCCAAGCTGCTGCGGGCTGCCGATCGTAAAGGGCTGTCCGGCGAGGCCATGAATTTCCTTTTCGAGCAGTTCCATTTGCGCGGCGAATTCGGATGATAACCGCGCCAGCACCGTCCGGTCGACTTTAATGCCTAAACATTCCATCTGCGACAGGACGGGCACGAGCGGGCGGTCCACCAGTTCATAGACGCTGGTCGCCTTTTCAGGGCTCATCCGCAACTTCAGGTGATGCCACAACCGCAGGGTTACATCGGCATCTTCCGCCGCATAGCAGGTCGCATCAGACAGCGGGACGGCGGCAAAACCAATCTGGCTTTTGCCCGTTCCGGTGACGCTTTTATAAGAGATGCATTCATGCCCCAAATGCGTTTTGGCGAGTTCATCCATGCCATGCAACTGACGGCCTGCATCCAAGGCAAAGCTCATGACCATCGTGTCATCATAGGGCGTTATGCGCACATCATGCCGCGCCAATACCGACATGTCATATTTCAGATTCTGGCCAATTTTCAGCACGCTTGGATCGCTGAGCAGTGGGCGCAACCGTTCCAAAGCTATGTTCATCTCTATCTGAACCGGCTTTTCCGCGAACATATCTGTGCCGCCATGTGCCAGCGGGACATAACATGCCTCCCCGGGTGCGACAGCTAGGCTGAAGCCCACAAGATTGGCGCTCGCGGCTTGTAAGCTGTCTGTTTCGGTGTCGAAACCCAACGTCCCTGTTTCACGGGCGCGGGAAATCCAATGGTCCAGCCGAGCAACATCCGTGACGCATTCATATGTCGACACATCAATTTTGGGCATGGCGGGCGGTAAAGCGGCGGTGCCCGCTGTGGGTGCGGATACGGGGGCATCGCCCTTGATTGCGGCCTTGGGGTTGCCGGCAATCGCCTTATTGGCAGCAGCGGTATTTGCGACATGCCCGATACGCTTCAAAAGCGAGTTGAACCCGTGATGCTCCAAAAATGCGGCGAGCGGTTCTTCGGGGATTGTCCCTAATGTCATGTCTTCAATCGCGATGGGCAGCGGGCAATCTTCTTTCAAAGTCACCAGCACTTTCGACAGACGCGCCTTGTCCGCATGCTCAATCAAGTTATCGCGCATTTTGGAGGGCTTCATCGAAGGTGCGGCGGCCAAGACGCTTTCGAGGTCACCAAATTCCTGAATAAGCTTCGTCGCCGTCTTTGGCCCGACGCCGGGGACACCGGGCACATTGTCGACGCTATCGCCCATCAGCGCCAGCACATCGCCAACCCGTTCGGGCTCGACACCAAATTTTTCGTATACTTCCTCGGCACGAATGCGTTCGTTTTTCATCGTGTCGAACATGTCGATGGATGGTTCCACCAACTGCATCAGGTCCTTGTCGCTGCTGACGATGGTCACATGCCAACCGGCGGCGGAAGCTGCCCGCGCATAGCTTGCGATCATGTCATCGGCCTCGACATCATCCTCTTCGACCAACGGCAAAGAAAACGCCCGTGTCGCATCCCGGATCATCGGGAATTGTGGTCTTAAATCCTCAGGCGGGTCGGGCCTGTGCGCCTTATATTGGTCATAGATCCGGTTGCGGAATGACTGGCTCGATTTATCGAGGACAACAGCCATATGTGTTGGACCATCCGCTTGGTTTAGGTCGTCCGCCAGCTTCCACAGCATGGTCGTATAGCCATATACCGCGCCAACTGGCTCGCCATGTTTGTTGGTGAGCGGGGGCAGCCGGTGATAGGCCCGGAAAATATAGGCGGAGCCATCGACGAGATAGAGATGCTTTTGGTCTGACATGGCCGAGCGATAGCAGCCCGTTTTGACCAAGTCTTTTCCTAATTTGCAGCGACGGTGTTGGCACCCTTTCTGCAGGCGATTGCGGTGGAACTACGCGCGCGACTTGCGCCACAAAAGAAGACCGCTGGCGATAATGATCGCGGACCCGGCAAGCGATGTCATGTCTGGCCAATCGCCAAAAACCAATATGCCGAGCGCGAGTGCCATCAACAACTGGACATATGTCATCGGCGCGATGTCCGCGGCCGACGCGCGGGTCGTTGCCATAAAAATCAACCAGTGCGCAAAGCTAGCGGTGACCGCCACGACGGCACAGCGCGCCACGATGGTCCAGTCCGGCATGCCGACATGCAATGTCGGAACGCCCGAAAAATGACCCAAAATCGCTGCCGTCAGGATAAATGGCACGGCAAGCGACGCGACCAGAAATTGCATCAAAATTGGTGTCCCTGCCCCAGCGACGGCGCGATTGCCCATCATCAAAAGCGCCATCGACATCGCCGCTGCAAGGGGCAACAAAGCAACCCAACCGAGTTCCGCAACATTGGGCCGCATGATGAGAAGAACGCCGCCGAACGCAATGAATGTGGCCGCCCATTTGGTCACATTCGTCCGTTCGTGCAGAAAAATGGCGCTCAAGACCGCAGTGATCATCGGGCTTGTAAAACCAATTGCCGTAGCCTCAGCCAATGGCATGACGAAGATCGACAAAAAGAAACAGATGGTTGCCATGGCCACCGCAAATCCGCGCAGGATCTGAACTTTGGGCATGGGCAAAGCAAATCCCTGCCTGCCTTCCTTGAGGTACAGCAACGTGCCCAAGCCGACCGCACCGATTGAATAGCGCAGCGCCGCCACGGCCGTACCGGGCCATGCACCGGCGATCGATTTGATGACCGCATCGCCCAAGGACAAAAGAGCAAAGCCGCAAACGGCATATAAAAGACCCGAACGGGCCGACGATGCGTGCACTGGATTTCCCTCGATTAACGCGTTCTCTTAAAAGTGTTTGCCCGGAATGCAAAGCGGCAGAAATTTGTGTCGGGCAACCCAAGAAAAGCAAACTGTTACCGATTTATTTACCATTTGTCGGTAGCCAGAAATCCTTAGTCCATAGAATATCGGAGCGGGATAACGTGAGCGCATTTGGGAAGAAACCAGGCTTGTCTGTAGGGCGCTCATCATTTGGCGTGGCGCGCCCAATGACCGGCGGTGGGCCCTCGATTGCGCAACAGCCAGATTACCCGCAAACGCCAGGCGGTGGCGAACAATTTCCACCCATTGAATCGATAAACTTGCCCAGCGGCAGTAACGGCAGTCCACAGACCGCCATGCAGGAAGCGATGTCGCGCTTGTCAGACCGCGCAAACAACGCGGCACCCGTCGATGAAGGTCCCCAAGGCTTTGAAGCTTCGGTACACAAAATCAAAGAACAGGTTCTCCCGCGTCTTTTGGAGCGTGTGGACCCCGAAGCGGCGGCATCGCTGAATAAAGAAGAGCTGACCGAAGAGTTCCGTCCAATCATTCTTGAAGTGCTCGCCGAACTCAAGCTGACGCTTAACCGCCGCGAACAATTTGCTTTGGAAAAAGTGCTCGTCGACGAACTGCTCGGCTTTGGTCCGCTTGAAGAGTTGCTCAGCGATCCGGACATTACCGATATCATGGTCAATGGCCCGTTGCAGACCTATATCGAAAAAAAGGGAAAGCTGCAGATTGCGCCGATCCAGTTTCGTGACGAAGAGCATTTGTTCCAAATCGCGCAGCGCATTGTGAACCAAGTCGGTCGCCGCGTCGACCAAACCACACCTTTGGCTGACGCCCGACTGAAAGACGGTAGCCGCGTGAACGTCATTGTTCCCCCGCTATCACTGCGCGGCACCGCCATTTCAATTCGTAAATTTTCCGAAAAACCCATCACAATTGACATGTTGAAGGGCTTTGGTTCGATGAGCGAACCCATGGCAACGGCATTGAAGATTGCCGGGGCAAGCCGGATGAATATCGTCATTTCGGGCGGTACGGGTTCGGGTAAAACGACAATGCTGAATGCTTTATCCAAAATGATTGACCCCGGCGAGCGCGTTTTGACGATTGAAGATGCCGCCGAACTTCGCCTTCAACAGCCGCATTGGCTCCCGCTTGAAACACGCCCTCCGAACTTGGAAGGCGATGGCGCAATCACCATCGGTGACCTTGTGAAGAACGCACTGCGTATGCGCCCTGACCGGATTATCTTGGGCGAAATTCGTGGTGCGGAGTGTTTCGACCTCCTCGCCGCAATGAACACCGGTCATGATGGATCCATGTGCACGCTCCACGCCAACAACCCGCGCGAGTGCTTGGGTCGTATGGAAAATATGATCATGATGGGCGACATCAAAATACCCAAGGAAGCCATTTCGCGGCAAATTGCGGAATCGGTCGACCTTATCGTTCAGGTGAAGCGTCTGCGTGATGGTTCACGTCGCACCACCCAGATTACGGAAGTCATCGGCATGGAAGGCGACGTCATTGTGACGCAGGATCTGTTCAAATTCGAATATCGCGACGAAGATTCTGACGGCAAAATTCACGGTGAGTGGGTCCCGGGCGGCGTTCGTCCCTATACGCTGGAAAAGGCACGGCAGTTCGGATTTGACCAGCCGTTCCTTGAGGCGTGCCTCGGCTAGGGTCAGGACCTAAAGCCCTTTAATCGCCAACGCGGCTGCCAATACCGTCATCAGCACGGAAAACACCGTAATTCCGGTCCAGGGCATTATACCGACTTGATCGAGCTTAGTGCGTTTATGGCGTCGTCGGTCCGCAACGCTGCTAATCAGCACCAGCAATGCCGACGCTGCGGACAAAGCTGTCCAAAAATGGTCTTGCAAATGCATCAGGGTAAAGCTGCTCATTCCGAAAGGCTCGCGGTCATTCTATTCACAAAATCTGGGCTCAGCGATTGCGCGGCGGTTTTGATGCACGGGAATTTGCTGCCGAACTTCCAAAATTTTATCGAGATTGAGATCAACAAAAGCCAGTCCGGGGGTGGTTCCCATATCCAGGACGACCTCTCCCCAAGGATCGACCACAAGTGAATGGCCGTATGTCTCGCGGCCATCTTCATGTACCCCGCATTGCGCTGCTGCAATCACGAAACATTCGCTTTCAATCGCCCGTGCCCGCAGCAACGCGTGCCAGTGCGCCGCGCCGGTCGGCACTGTAAAGGCCGATGGCAGCGTGATGATATCCACGCCCGCTTTTGCATAGGCGCTGAACAAGTCTGGAAAACGCATATCGTAGCAAACCGCCAACCCCATTTTGCCCAATGGCGTGTTTAAGATTACGGGGGTGTCGCCGCCGACATAGGCTGAAGACTCGCGCCAACTTTCGCCAGATTTCAAATCCACATCAAACAAATGGATTTTGTCATAGCGCGCGATAATTTCGCCATTGGCCGAGATGACGATGCTGCGGTTTGCGAGCCGTGGTCCGGCACCATGCACCACCGGAATAGATCCCAAGTGAACCCATATGTTATGGCGAGATGCAACTTCAGCGATGTGTTCAATCGACTCGGTCTGCGCCTCTTCACATATGTGCAAGCGCGCTTCGTCGCGCCGTCGGTTTATCATTATCGACATTTCGGGGGCAAAATACATGACGGCCCCGCCCTGCGCAGCCGCTTCAATCGCCCCGATCATCTCCGAAACGTTCGCCGCTGGTAAAACGCCGCTCGTCATCTGGTGCACCGCTACGCGCAAGGCATACCGCCGTTACTGCACCCAACCGCAGCATGATTATGAAGAAACATGGCCATCCAAAATGGTTCGCAGTATTGAATGAAAAATGCAACAGTCCGGAAAATAGAGACACATTCGAAAACGGCATGGATTCCGGACGTGTCCGCAATCATGATAACGGGAAATGCGACCATGGTACAAAAGCTCAACGTCTTGGTAACCGGCGGCGCTGGATATATTGGCAGCCACGCCGTGCTCGCGTTAATCGACGCTGGTCATCACCCTATTGTTATCGATAATCTTGTGACTGGCTTTCGTTGGGCCGTGGCTGAAGACGCCGGGTTCTATTATGGTGATATCAGCGATTCAGAGTTGGTGACAAAAATCATTCACGATGAACATATCGACGCAATCATGCACTTTGCGGGATCGGTGGTTGTGCCCGAATCTGTTGAGAACCCCCTCAAATATTACAACAACAACACTGCAAAAAGCCGCAGTTTGATTGAGACGGCCATTTCATCCGGCGTCAAACACATGATTTTTTCGTCGACCGCGGCGACATATGGCATTCCCGAAACCAGCCCAGTGCGCGAAGATATGGCGACCCAGCCCATCAATCCGTACGGAACATCGAAATTGATGACTGAAATGATGTTGCGTGATGTCGCGGCGGCGCATGATTTCAACTATTGCGCGCTGCGTTACTTTAACGTCGCCGGTGCCGATCCGCTTGCGCGCACGGGACAGTCAACCGTTGGCGCAACGCATTTGCTAAAAATCGCGGTTGAAGCTGCCCTCGGCAAGCGGGACAGCGTCAGCGTTTTCGGCACGGACTATGCGACCGAAGACGGGACGGGCGTGCGCGACTATATCCATGTCAGCGACCTCGCTGCGGCGCATGTTATTGCACTTGAAGCATTGGTAGCTGACCCCGAACGGAGCCACACACTGAATTGCGGATACGGCCATGGCTATTCGGTGATGCAGGTTCTCGACGCTGTCGACCGCGTGACCAACAAGAGATTGGACCGCAAAATGGAAGGTCGGCGCGCCGGAGATCCTGACTCGCTGATTTCTGACAATCGGGCAATCAAGGACCGCTTTGGTTGGGAACCGCGCTACGACAATCTGGACCAAATCGTCCAGCACGCGCTCGCATGGGAACGCCGCCTGACAGATATTCAAGGCGGCTAAGCCCTCTCTTGCGCTTTGGCGTCAATCGACCCATATCCAAAATATGGAAAATCACTCTCACGGAAATCCGTCCACTTGGTACGGCACCACCATATTGTCTGTGCGCAAAAACGGCAAAGTCGTCATCGCTGGTGATGGCCAAGTCTCCATGGGCCAAACGGTCATGAAGCCCAATGCCAAGAAGGTCCGTCAGCTGCATGACGGATCCGTCATTGGTGGCTTTGCCGGCGCGACCGCCGACGCATTTACGCTGTTCGAGCGGCTTGAGCGCAAATTGGAGCAGCATCGCGGCCAATTGATGCGCGCTGCGGTCGAATTGGCCAAGGATTGGCGCACCGATAAATATCTGCGCAATTTGGAAGCGATGATGATTGTCGCGGACAAAGACGTGACATTGATCCTGACGGGCAATGGCGATGTGCTTGAACCCAATGATGGCATCGCAGCAATTGGGTCTGGTGGAAATTACGCCTTATCAGCGGCACGGGCGCTCGCGGATTATGAGGCAGATGCCGAAAAAATGGCGCGTCATGCCATGAAAATCGCGGCTGAAATTTGTGTTTATACCAACGACCAACTGACCGTTGAGACGTTGGACAGCGCCGCATAACGCGGCAGCGACTTGAACGGCACCAGCAACTTCCCATCTAGGCAGTAATGAAAAACGCTCTGACACCCAAAGCCATTGTGGCTGCTCTCGACGAACATATTATTGGCCAGGCCGACGCGAAACGTGCGGTCGCGGTTGCGCTGCGTAATCGCTGGCGCCGCCAGCGTCTCGGCGCGGATTTACGCGATGAAGTGACGCCCAAAAACATCCTGATGATTGGCCCCACGGGTTGCGGCAAGACCGAGATATCGCGCCGCCTCGCCAAACTTGCGGATGCACCGTTTATCAAGGTCGAAGCGACCAAGTTCACGGAAGTCGGCTATGTCGGGCGGGACGTTGAGCAGATCGCCCGCGACTTGGCTGAAGAGGCTGTGCGTCTTGAGAAAGAACGCCGCCGCGAACATGTGCGTGAGGCCGCCGAAGCCGCAGCGATGGAACGAATTCTGAAGCCGTTGGCGGGTGATACCGCGAGCGAAGCCACGCGCGAAGCATTTCGCCAGCGCATTCGTGATCGGCACATGGACGATGTCGAAATCGAGATTGAAGTATCGGACAGTCCAACCACGCCGATGGAAATTCCCGGCATGGGCGGCAATGTCGGCATGATCAACCTTGGCGAAATGATGGGCAAAGCCTTTGGCAAAGACAATCTGAAACGCCGCAAAATGAAGGTCCCCGATGCTTGGACCAAGCTCGTTGAGGAAGAGTCCGAAAAGCGCCTTGACCAAGACGACGTCAACCGCGCAGCTTTGGCCGACGCGGAAGCCAATGGCATCGTGTTCCTCGACGAAATCGACAAGATTGCCGTGTCGGACGTGCGCGGTGGATCCGTGAGCCGTGAAGGCGTCCAGCGCGATCTGCTGCCGCTGATCGAAGGCACGACAGTCGCCACCAAATATGGTCCCATGAAAACCGACCATGTGCTGTTTATCGCATCAGGCGCGTTCCACATTTCAAAGCCAAGCGACATGCTGCCTGAATTGCAGGGTCGCTTGCCCATCCGTGTTGAACTGCGCGCATTGGAACATGCCGACTTCGTCCGTATCCTTTCGGAAACCCGCGCCAATTTGCCGCAACAATACACTGCACTGTTAGCGACGGAAGAGGTCACGCTGGAATTTAGCGATGATGCGATTGATGCCATCGCGCGCATTGCGGTGGACGTGAATTCAACCGTTGAAAATATCGGTGCACGGCGGCTGCAAACGGTCATGGAAAAGCTGCTGGAAGATATCAGCTTCGATGCCGAAGACCGCAAGGGTGACGTAATCGTGATCGACGCGGACTATGTGCACAAGCAGCTATCGGGCATCGCAAAAGATACCGACCTATCCAAATATGTGCTTTGACGCTTTTGGCCTAAGCGGATTGTAAGAACAAAAGGAGCGTCAGCGCGAGCTTGCAGCGTCTGCATTCGCAGACTGAGGCGCGACCACAAGCTTCCACGCCTTGTCCTTAACGAAATAGCGTTTCGCCAGTGATTGCAAGATCTCGGGCGTCACGCTGTTATAATCACTGTAAAGCGTACCCAGTGCAGTGAAGCGTTCGGGATCATATGTCGATCCCTTGAGCTGGTTGAGCCAAAATGTGTTGCCTGACGCCGCGCGCTCAATGGCTTGCTTCGTCGGTTCAACCGCACGCTGAAGTTCATCGGCGCTCACCGGATGGGCTATCAAATCAGCAGCAACCGAATCCGCGAATGCAAAAAAGCGGTCCACGTCAGTTGGTTTGACCTGCGTATAGGCCATCAAATATCCACCGCTGTTGAAATTGACGGGCCAATTGGCCGCCATATCCGGACTGTAGCTTGCTGCCTGCTCGGCACGGAACTTTTCAAACAGCCGGTCACGGAAAATGGCGGCTAACGTTTCCAGCTGCCGTCCTTCGCTGATGCCAGCAATGCCGCCGCCCGTGGGCCATGCCATCACCGCTGCGGCCTGATCACGCGCACCGCGATGCGTCAGCCTTATGGGGATCGCGGTCGGGGCTGGGAACCGGACATCGCGCGCTGCCGCAGCGACGAGCAAAGGTGCGCGCGGCGATAGCGCACCAAAGCTTTTTTCCAAGGCAGCAACAGCCGCTGCCTTGTCGAAGTCCCCAAAGAGCAGAACCTCAACGGGTCCCTGCGCCAGCAATGGCTTCCAATATGCTTCGAACTTTGCGGCATCGACTTTCGCAACGTCCGCCGGTGCCGCGGCTTTCCAACGTGGATCATTGTTGCGCAGCAGATATTCCAAATCACGCTGCAACACCGAGGTCGCCGACATTTCGAAACTCGCATAACCCGACGTCGCGAGCGCCTTTGCCCGCTCAACCGGCGCAGGGTCCCAGCCGGGATGCTCGATCTTTGTCGCAATTAAGGTCAACTGATCCGCAAGGTCATCAGGCCGCGTATTTGCGCCAAACTGGAACGCATCATCATCAATGGAGAAGTTGAGTTCAATGCGCCGCCCATTGACCATCTGGTCAATTTCTGTGCGCTTAAGTTTGCCAATGCCATTTTCCGGCAAAACAATCGGCCCTGCCCACAGCAAGCTGCCATTGTCAGGGGTAACGGCTTGGTAGCCGCGACCAAAACGGACGAGCACGCGAATCTGGCCGCTTTCGGCCTTGTTGGGATACAGCAACGCCCGCACGCCGTTCGACAGTTCAAGCCGGGTCATCTGCAAGCGGGAGATTGTCTCTTCGCTCACCAACTTGCCGGGTGCGCCAAGCTTCGGCAACGCCGCAAAGCCAAGGGTGTTTTCGGATAAACGCGCAGTCGTATTTGCCGATACGACGGCGTTCAATGCCGCAAGCGCACGATTGTCTGCGTCCGCGATCGGCGCGGGTGACGACAGCATCAGTCGTGTTGCATCGGCCATGAAAAGCTTTTGGGTCGACGCCAGCAGCCGCTGCGGCGTGAACTTGTCCTTCATGCCTTCATAGACCTGAACAACCGTTTTTGGCGCAGCCACCGTTTCCCGAATATCAACGGCATTGACAATATCGTCCGCTTGCTTGGCG
>ENA-OUVC01002339-OUVC01002339.1-marine-metagenome-genome-assembly--contig:-NODE-2339-length-10720-cov-2.131448_pt1 | contig 10720 bp, 10 predicted proteins | sample MGYA00248622_ERZ508571 | MGnify/ENA primary metagenome ERZ508571 (study PRJEB26236, sample SAMN06267175) | marine metagenome | isolation source: Columbia River Estuary | place: USA:Columbia River... | reverse complement strand
GTTGGGCATCCAGAACATATTAATTTAGGTATCGCAATTGATTTGCCTAAGGCCGATGGATCAAGGCAATTATTAGTTCCATCAATTAAGGGCTGTGAAGATTTAGATTTTGCACAGTTTTGGTCAGCATATGAAGATGTGGTTCGAAAAGCTAGAAGCGGTGCCTTAACGGTTGAAGATTTTGCCGGCACCACACTCTCGCTTACAAACCCTGGCACGATTGGAACAGTTCACTCAGTCCCAAGATTGGTGCAGGGACAAGGATTAATTCTTGGTGTTGGCGCACTTGATTATCCAGCTGAGTTTCATGGCGCTAACGAACAAACACTTGCTGATCTAGCAATAAGCAAGGTGGTAACAATAACTAGTACTTATGATCACCGAATTATTCAAGGCGCTCAATCTGGTGATTTCCTTCGCCGAATCCATGAAATATTACTTGGAGAAGAAAACTTCTACGATGAAATATTTGAAGCCCTTCGGATTCCATATGTGCCAATCCGCTGGGTTGTCGATATGCAATTTGGAAAAGATGATGATGTCAGTAAGACAGCTCGAGTACAAAAATTAATTGATGCGTATCGCACTACTGGCCATTTAATGGCTGATATTGAGCCGTTAGCTTATGTTCAAAGATCTCACCCAGATTTAGATGTTGTAACTCATGGTTTATCTCTTTGGGATCTAGATCGCGAGTTTGCAACCGGCGGCTTTGGTGGCAAGTCGTTTATGAAATTACGCAGAATTTTAGGAGTGCTCCGCGACTCATACTGTCGCACTATTGGTGTTGAGTATATGTATATTGCTAATCCAGATGAACGTAAATGGATTCAGGAGCGTATTGAAGTGGGTGCTCCAAGAACAGCCCGCCAAGAACAACTTAGAATTTTACGTAAATTAAATAGCGCAGAAGCATTTGAGTCCTTTTTGCAAACTAAATATGTAGGACAAAAACGCTTTTCATTAGAAGGTGGTGAATCGGTAATTCCACTGCTTGATGCGATGATCTCATCAGCAGCTGATTCTGGTTTAGATGAAGTGTGTATTGGAATGCCACACCGTGGCAGGCTTAATGTATTGGCAAATATTGGTGGTAAATCTTATGGGCAAATATTCCAAGAGTTTGAAGGAAATTATCACGACAACGAGGTGCATGGATCTGGTGATGTTAAGTATCACTTAGGAACCAAGGGAACATTTACCGCTGAATCAGGAGCGACTACCAAAATTTATTTAGCGGCAAACCCATCCCACTTAGAAGCGGTAAATCCGGTACTTGAAGGAATTGTTCGCGCTAAACAAGACAAATTGAGAGCTAAAGCTGGTGATACAACAATTGATGAACAATCTTCCTATCCAGTTTTGCCCGTTCTTTTACATGGTGATGCCGCATTTGCAGGGCAAGGAGTTGTCTCTGAAACACTTTCACTTTCACTTCTTAAGGGATATCGAACAGGTGGAACTATTCACATTGTTGTGAATAACCAAGTTGGATTCACTACCTCACCGCATGCGGCTCGTTCATCAACTTATTCAACTGACATTGCAAAAATGATTCAGGCCCCGGTCTTCCACGTTAATGGTGATGATCCAGAGGCATGTGTTCGTGTAGCACGCCTTGCATTTGAATATCGACAGGCATTTAACAAAGATGTTGTGATTGACATGGTTTGTTACCGCCGCCGAGGACACAATGAAGGTGATGAGCCAAGCTTTACTCAACCACTTATGTATAAATTAATTGATGCAAAGCGATCAACTAGAAAGCTTTATACCGAGGCATTAATTGGTCGTGGCGATATAACTGTAGAAGAGGCAGAAGAGGTTCTACGTGATTATCAGCAACAGTTAGAGGGTGTATTTACCTCAGTCCACAACACTGAGCCAGAAAGTGACCCAAACTGGAAAGCACCAATAGTTCCTGCCCCACACACCGTGAATACTGCAGTATCTGAAGCTGATTTAAGAAAAATTGCAGCAACTCAATCTGCATTCCCATCTGACTTCACAGTTCATCCAAAATTACTACCACAATTGTTAAAGCGAACTGAAATGTTAGATGAAGCAACAGTTGACTGGGCAACGGGTGAAATGTTTGCATTTGGCTCACTTTTACAAGAGGGCTATCCAATCCGTATGAGTGGACAAGATGTTAGACGTGGAACATTTAGTAATCGCCATGCAGTAGTTGTTGACAAAGAAACCGGAAAAGACCTATTCCCACTTAGATCTTTAGTTAAAGATCCTAATCAATTCCATATATATGACTCACTCCTTTCTGAGTATGCAGTAATGGGATTTGAATATGGTTACTCTGTTGAGCGTGACAATGCCTTAGTTATCTGGGAAGCCCAATTTGGCGATTTTGCTAATGGTGCTCAAACAGTTGTTGATGAATTTATCTCATCCGCACTGCAAAAATGGGGCGAGCGTTCTTCTCTTGTTTTATTACTACCTCATGGTTATGAAGGACAAGGACCGGATCACTCCTCTGGCCGAATTGAAAGATTCTTAACATTATGTGCTGAACAAAATATGACAGTGGCTCAGCCATCAACTCCTGCTTCTTACTTCCACTTGTTGCGTTGGCACATGAAGAATCCAGCACGCAGACCATTAATTGTTTTTGAACCAAAATCTATGTTGCGCTTAAAGGCTGCAGCAAGTGGCTTAAAGGATTTTACCTCTGGAACATTTAAGCCATTTATTGCAGATGACAAGGTTGGCAATGCAACTCGATTAATTTTTGCCTCAGGCAAGGTTTACTATGACTTAATTGCTGAACGTGAAAAATTAAATGAGCACTCAACAGCAATCGCAAGAGTAGAACAGCTATACCCATTACCGATTGAAGAAATGATTGCTGAAGCGAAAAAACATTCGAAGGCAACCTTGCTATGGGTGCAAGATGAACCAGCAAACCAAGGACCTTGGCCATTTGTAGCCCTCGCTGCATCTGAAGCATTTGTAGCTCATGAAGAGTTATCTGGTCGCACATTAAGAAGAGTTTCGCGACGGGCGACCGCAAGTCCTGCAACTGGAAATCATCATTTGCATGAAGAAGAACAAAAAGCGTTGTTGATGGAAGCCTTCACTCGCTAAAGCTTTTTAGTTTTGCCTTTGTGATATCTACCAATAACTCGACCAATGATTTCTTCGCGGGGAACATCGCCCCATTGACGTGAATCTGTACTGGCATCTTTGTTATCGCCGTGCACAGTTACAAATGATCCAGTGATGCCTGCAATGCGTTTAATGAATAAGGAAGCTGCTTCGGCTCGCGAATCTAGGGGGCGGCGAAGGACTATTAGTTGGCCCACGTGGATGCGCATGCTTGGGGAGTACCAGACCAGTAACCAGTCCCCATCGTTAAAGGTTGGGGCCATCGAGTGCCCAGAAACTCTAACTGTGCCAAATTTGCTCACGAACAGTAGTCTTGCACATAAGTTGTTGGCGTTGTTTGCGTAATTCCGCGAATGAAGGCACAGATATAGCGCTCTTGAAGGAGAGAAACTAATGAAGTTGTTCCAACCAAAGACAGTTGTACTTGCACACTGCGATCTTCCTTGTGGAGTTTACGATCCAGCACAAGCAAAGATCGAAGCACTTTCAGTTAAGGCGTGCATGGAAAAGTACGCAGCTAGCAGCGATGCAGATTTTAAGTCTCGCTCAGTTGCAATTAAAGAAGAGCGTTCACACCAAGTAAAAGAGCACCTATGGGTTTTGTGGACTGACTACTTCAAGCCAAATCACTTTGAGGCATATCCTCAACTACACACACTATTTAACGATGCAACAAAACTTGCTGGCGCAGCTGGCACAAAGGGTACAAATGATGTTGCTGTTGCAGATAAGTTGATCGCAAAGATTGACGAAATTGCAGAAATCTTCTGGGCAACTAAGAAGTAGTACTCGACTTTATTGACTGAGCAGCGGTTCGGGCGAGGAAAGATACTCGCTCAACCGCTGTTCTTTTTATTACAGCAGATGCAACAAGTCTTTCACCTTCATACGCTTCACAGATAAATGTAATTTCACGGCCATTTACTTCAGTGCAATTCGCAGAAGTTCGCAGCTCTCCGCCAATTGCAATTCCACCGTGGAATTCAAGTGCTAAAGAAGTTTCAACAGTTGATTCGCCATTTTCTAAATGTTCTGCAATTGATGCAATCGCCGCACTCTGCATTGCATTAATGATCAAAGAATTAGCTAAAACTGGTAAATCACCCACACCAATTGCAACTGCTGTGTCACCTGGGCGAACAATCATTGTAGAAAAAGCGACTGCTCCGACTAATTCTTCAACAGGAACCAACATATGAATTAAGCCTCTTCGTTAGGGAAGCGGTATTCCTCAGTATGTTCAATATGTATTTCGCGAGATTCGATTGTGCCATCTTCATTAATTTCAATCGAGATCTCAGTCATTCTAAATTCGCGAACAATATCTGGAGCGCTGTTCTTTGAAAGATTTAGGAGTTGCTGATGAATTTGTTCGTGCAGATCTTCCGGCGCGCGTTCGTTACAGGATCTACGCAGCACTGATTGCATCAGAGAGCGAACATTTCTTTCGTGTTCAATTTCGGCAGTGCACTGTGGACACTGCTGTACGTGAACTTCAATGCTCGCAATTTGTGCGGAATCGGAGAGTTCGCCATCAACTAAGAGAATTACGGATTGAAGGACGTCTACACAATCATTGTGTTCAATATTGCTCATGATGCGTCCTCCTCATCTTTACCGGACTTTGTGGAGTAACCGAGTTCTTTTGCATACTCAGTTAGCTTCTCGCGCAGTTGTTTACGACCACGGTGCAATCGAGACATAACAGTTCCTGTTGGGACACCGGCAATCTCTGAAATTTCTTTGTATGAAAAACCTTCTACATCCGCTAAATAAACAGCGATACGAAACTCTTCTGGAATCTCTTGCAGCGCGCGCTTGATATCGCTATCTGGAAGATTTTCTAACGCTTCAACTTCAGCTGACTTACCTTGATCACTTGTGTGTGATGCCGCGTCCGCTAATTGCCAATCTTCTACTTCACCGGCGCTTAGTTGTGGGCGACGTTGATCTTTTCTGTATGTGTTAATAAAAGTTGTTGTAAGAATGCGATAGAGCCACGCTCTTAAATTAGTTCCGGGCTCAAATTGGTGGAAAGAAGTAAACGCCTTTAAGTATGTATCTTGTACTAAATCTCGTGCGTCATCAGGATTTCGTGTGTAACGAAGCGCAGCTGCATATAACTGATCTGTGAACGCAAGAGCATCGCGCTCGAACCGATTGGTGCGATCGGCTGCGCTCTCTTTTACTAAATCAGTAGATGACATCGCCGTAAGGCTATCGCTTTGTGGCGCTCACGCGCATGGCGAAGCGCGCAAACGATGCGAAGCGCTCACGCGCATGGCGAAGCGCGCACTGGCGCTAGAAGAGAGTGTCGGGTTCGCCCAAAGTAATCGGCTCAATTAAACGGGGGGAGTTATTGCGAACCAGATTTACTTCCGAAGAAACCGGACGAGCAACCAAACCATCATCTGGTTGTGGGTTATTCATCAGGGAAATTAAAAGTTCGACATCGTGTTGGCTCGGATCAAGCCATGCATCCCATCGATCGCGCGGCATCATTACTGGCATGCGGCTGTGAATCGTTGCTAAATCGCCAACTGCCTCTCGCGTAATGATTGCAGCGCTTTGAATGATTTCACCTTCCATGCTCTTCCAAGTTGACCAAATTCCTGCAATTGGAAGTGAACGCGTTTTAGATGAAGAAATATAGAAAGGTTGCTTTGGTGAGTATTTACCAAGTGCAGTTGCCCATTCGTAATAACCATCTGCCGGAACCAAACATCTCTGTGTTCTAAATGCATTTCGAAATGTTGGTTTTTGGTGAATAGATTCAGAGCGTGCATTTATTGCGTGTGATTGCGAAGCACGTGCTTCTGATTCACTCTGATGCCAATGAGCCATGATTCCCCACGACGCAATTGATAACTCTCTTTGCTCTGCAATTGTTTGGGATGCACGAACAATATAAATCGGATTAGTCGGTGCGATATTCCAAGTAGATGGCAACTCTTCGGCAGGGGTTTGCCCACCAACGCCGAACTCTTCTGCCAGTTCGGAGGTGTTCAGCGATTGCGCATAACGGCCGCACATAGAGATACAGGTTATCGGTAGACTCCTACGTATGACTGACAATGCGATGTGGCCTGCGCCTTTTCGTGGATCAAAACCAGTCAATGCGCGAGTCGTAATCCCTGGTTCTAAATCAGTAACCAACCGCGCATTAATCCTTGCAGCTCAAGCTACATCGCCATCTATCTTGCGTAGACCACTAGTTTCTCGCGATAGCGAATTAATGGTCGCAGGACTTCGTCAACTTGGAATTGATGTGCAAGAGATAGAAGTTGAGAGCGCAAATACAAGTGCAACAAATTCAGGCACAACAAATAACGCAAGCTCAGCAAAAGAGTTAGCGTGGAAAATTACGCCAGCGCCATTAAAGGGACCTGCTGCAATTGATGTTGGTAATGCCGGAACAGTGATGCGCTTTTTGCCTCCACTTGCAGCCCTTGCACAAGGTGCAATCTCTTTCGATGGCGATCCGCGTTCTCATGAACGTCCACTGGGTCCAGTAATTAAAGCGCTTGAAGAACTTGGAATTTCAATTGATCACGGCAATCGTTACAGCTTGCCACTTTCATTAGTTGGAACAGGAAAAATTCCTGGCGGAGAAATTGATATCGATGCAAGCGCGTCCAGCCAATTTCTCTCTGCGCTTTTGTTAATTGGTCCGAGCACAGTCAATGGAATTACCGCTCGCCATGTTGGCGGTGAATTGCCATCGATGCCACACATTGAAATGACTGTTGAAATGCTCCGCGACTTTGGTGCCACTGTTCATGTTGATGCGGCTAAGAAAACTTGGCGCGTCGAACCCGGTGCGCTACACGGCAAAGACATGGTGATCGAACCAGATTTATCTAATGCCGCTCCTTTCTTATCTATTGCGATGGTCTGCGGTGGTTCCATCACTATTGCTGACTGGCCACAAAAAACAACGCAACCAGGTGATCAATTAAGAACACTGCTTCGCGACATGGGCGCGCAAATCTCACTGAATGCAGATGGACTAACACTGACTGCTAATTCTGAAAAGTCCGCTCTTCGTGATGCACCAAAGATTGTTGGTATCGATGTTGATTTACATGATGTTGGCGAACTAACACCATCTATCGCAGCACTGGCAGCCCTTGCAGATTCACCATCACACCTGCGCGGTATTGCACATCTGCGTTTGCATGAAACAGATCGACTTGATGCGCTTACTCGTGAGATTAATTCAATCGGTGGAAAAGTTACAGAAGAGCACAGCGCACTTCACTTTGAACCATCAACACTTAGCGCCGGAGTTTTCCAAACATACGAAGACCATCGTCTTGCTACAGCAGGTGCTGTAATTGGTTTAGTAACACCAGGAATTGAAGTTGAAAACATTGCAACAACGCGCAAAACCTTGACTGATTTCCCTGGACTCTGGAAGAGCTTGGTTGAATAGTGAGCAGACTGCTCACTTGCTCCGTGAATTAGTGGAAATGGTAAAGCCAAGTAGTTTCGTGCGAGAATTGCACCAATGAGCAAACGCGTTTATGACGAAAGCGATGCACGAATTCGCCCTGCACGAAGCACTCGTCCGCGTACTAAAGATCGCCCATCTCACGATGATGCAATTAGCGCCCTTGTAACAACTGTTGATCGTGGACGAACCACATGTATTACAGAAGAACGCATAATTGTTACGGCGATGAAATCCCGCGAACTTGGACCTAAGTCTGTGGTCGTTGGCGACATCGTGAGTTTGGTTGGAGATGTAAGTGGAAACGAAGGATCACTTGCTCGCATCGTCGCAGTTAACCCACGCAGAAATTCATTGAGCAGAACTGTTGATGATGCTGCAAAAATTGAACGCACAATCGTTGCAAACATTGATTACTTAGTAATTGTTGCCGCTACCGCAAACCCAGAACCACGTCGCGGGCTTATTGATCGATTCTTAGTCTGCGCATTTCACGAAGGCATCTCACCAATACTTTTAATGACAAAAACAGATCTAGCTCCACTGCCTGATTTTATTGAAGAGTATCGAGCACTCGGTGTTCACATTGTTTCTACATCGAGTAAGAAATCAGATCGCGCCTCTGATGTTGAGAAAATCCACGAACTTCTTGCTGGAAAGACCTCAGTTTTAGTTGGCCATTCAGGAGTTGGTAAATCAACACTGATTAATGATTTAGTGCCGCACGCAGGAAGAATTACTGGCGATGTAAATGATGTGACCGGACGCGGACGTCACACATCTTCTAGTGCGATTGCACTTCCACTTTCACCAGATTTAGATCCTGCAGGTGGTTGGGCAATTGATACACCTGGTATTCGTGCATTTGGTTTGGCACATTTAGATCCAAACAAAATCATTGCATCCTTTAGTGATTTATCTGAAGTAGCTGCCACATGCATGCCACGCTGTTCACATAGTGAAGAGAGTTGCCGACTTAACGAATGGGCAGCACCAAATGGCACCGTCGATGTTGCTCGCACGCGTCGTTTGCAGAGTTTGCGATCACTCCTTGAAATCAAGGACTTTGATTCAACTGCTGACTCCACGACTTCTGAATAAGTAAGCAAAACTCCCGTAAATGTGCCTGCTCGTCACTGCGTTGTAGACTGACGAGGTGATGGCTACTCAATACTCGCGCGAAGCTGATGTGGCGCTGGCGCTGAAAATGGCTGATGCCGCCGATGTTATTTCGATGGCTCGCTATCAATCTCAAGACTTAGTAATCACAACAAAACCAGATAACACTCCTGTCACAGATGCTGATAAGGCAACAGAAAAAGCACTGCGCGACATTCTTGCTAAAGAGCGCCCAGAAGATGGTTTGGTTGGCGAAGAGTTTGGAACAAGTGGCACAGATGCCAAGCGTTATTGGGTAATCGATCCAATTGATGGCACAGTAAATTATCTTTACGACATTCCAGGATGGTGCATCAGTATCGCTGCAAAAGACAAAGATGGAGGTTTAGCCGGAGTTGTCTATTCACCTGCAACGCAATCTCTTTGGAAAGCACATCGTGGCGGTGGAGCATTTCTTAATGGAAATCTCATTAAATGTAACGATCCTGTTGCTCTCAATAGAGCCCTTGTAGGTTCGGGTTTTGCATATGATCTTGAGAAGAGGAAAATCCAAGCAGCACTTATTGCTCGATTACTTCCGGAGATTAGAGATTTACGCAGATTGGGCGCCTGCGCGGTAGATATCTGCCATGTTGCGAGTGGATCACTTGATGCCTATTTTGAAGCGGGCGTTAATGAATGGGATTACGCCGCTGCTGGTTTGATTGCCACAGAAGCTGGCGCGATGATCTCTATCGATAAGGGAATCTGGAATGGAGAGAAGAACATGGTGATAGTGGCCGGGCCGGCGCTTCATCCTGCGCTCAGCGCCCAGATTCGGGCTGGTCAGGCGTACTAGACCTGCGATTTAGCGCTTCGGGAGGAGGTGTGGCAAGATACGCCGAGTTATTGAGCGTTAAGCGTAGAGACTAATTGTTAGGACAAACCATGAACGTGCTTGATGCGGTAGATGCCGCCTCCCTCCGTAAGGACCTACCTAATTTCCGCCCCGGCGATGAACTCAAAGTTCACGTCCGCGTCGTTGAAGGTAACAAGAGCCGTATCCAGGTCTTCCAAGGTCTCGTTATCGCGCGCCAAGGTTCTGGCGTCAGTGAGACATTCACAGTCCGCAAAATTTCTTATGGCGTTGGCGTTGAAAGAATTTTCCCAGTCCACGCACCTGTTATTGAAAAGATTGAACTCGTCCGCAAGGGAGAAGTTCGTCGCGCGAAGCTTTATTACCTCCGTGATCTTCGTGGCAAGGCTGCAAAGATCCGCGAGCGTCGTGGCGCAGATGATCTTGAAACTCTCTACGCAGCTCCAGAAGCAGTTGCTGTTGAAGAGGCAATTGTTCAAGAAGCAATTGTTGAAGACGTCGTTGTTGAAACTGTAGAAGAGGCTCCTGTTGCGCAAGAAGCTGTTGCGGAAGAAACCGCCCCAGCAGCGACAGAAGAAACTTCTGCCGAGTCTGAAACCAAAAACTCCTAAAGTCGACTCTTATGTCGCCTAAAGCGAAGGGCACCAGCCTTCGCGAACTGCCCATACTTGTTGTATCGGCTCTTGTCCTATCCATCATTGTTAAGACTTTTCTTGTTCAATTTTTCTACATTCCATCTGGTTCGATGGAGAACACGCTCCAAGTAAATGACCGGGTTGGAGTGAACAAATTCGCTGCACTCTACAGTGATATCAAACGTGGAGAAGTTGTCGTATTTAGGGATCCAGCTAATTGGCTATCAGAGTCCTATGACGACAGCACAGGGATTCGCAAATTAGTTAAAGAGACCCTTGTTTTTGTAGGAATACTTCCTGACCCTGCCAAGCAATATCTCATCAAACGAGTCATTGGCGTTGGTGGCGATCGTGTCCTCTGTTGTAATAAAGATGGGAAACTTGAAGTCAACGGGGTAGCTGTCGATGAACCATATATTTACGATGGCAATAAACCCTCAGATTCCGAATTTGATGTGACAGTCCCAGAAGGTTTCATCTGGGTCATGGGTGATCATCGTGGCGCGAGCGCCGATTCACGTTTTCACACTGACG
>ENA-OUVC01002336-OUVC01002336.1-marine-metagenome-genome-assembly--contig:-NODE-2336-length-10746-cov-2.990533_pt1 | contig 10746 bp, 4 predicted proteins | sample MGYA00248622_ERZ508571 | MGnify/ENA primary metagenome ERZ508571 (study PRJEB26236, sample SAMN06267175) | marine metagenome | isolation source: Columbia River Estuary | place: USA:Columbia River Estuary... | reverse complement strand
CTTAACCATGCCGTGTTCTATATCCGTGATGTCGCGACGACTCAACGTTTTTACGCCGAGGTCATGGGATTTGAAACCGTCGTTGTCGACCCGAGCGGCAAGTTTCTTTTCATGCGCGCGCCGTTGTCAGAGAATCATCACGACATCGCCTTCTTCGCCGTTGGTTCAGGTGCTGGTCCAACGACAGCTGGTCGTTCGTCAGTCGGTTTGTATCACGTTGCTTGGGAAGTCGGCACGATTGCCGAGCTTGAAGAAATGCGCGTCAAACTTTCTGTCGCCGGAGCATTGATTGGTGCAAGCGATCATGGCGTGAGTCTCAGTTTGTATTCGCGTGACCCTGACGGACTTGAGTTTGAAGTGATGTGGGCAGTGCCGCCCGAGCACTGGGGAGACAAGGCTCACGAGACAATCGTCGAGCCACTCGACCTTGCTGCGAACCAGCGCCATTATGCGCAATTTGGTTTGGCGTGAATTTGAAAATTCGTGACTGCCGTCGGACCTATCGCTGATCTGTGTTTCGTTTAGCAGTCATCATCTGGGTATCCAACTCCAATACGATGAGGGTGGTTATTGATCGCGAGGAGTGTCAGCATGAATGAAAAATGGGTTCCAAAAGAGAATGCTGAAACGCCATTATGGAGCGCCGGCGAAAACCTGTATGCCGTTTTGGGACCAGAACTTTCGCGGTTGTTCATTGAAGCTGTGGAGACCTCGGGCCAGTCAGGAATTGACAAAATACGTGAAGTCGCCGCATCGTTGAAAGACCTAATTGGACGTCCGCCAGTCGCGCTTTTCCATATTGGAGCGACATTGGCAGGTCTAGAAACTGCGATGTATAACTTGGATCACGATGACAAAGGGTCTGGCAAGCACGACGAAGTGCTCAATCGCCTTGGTTGGGAGGCTTACAAGCACTTCGGAAGTTCATACGTCTACATGTTCGAGCGATTTGGATTTTCGGAAGAGACTTTGCGGCAGTATTTGCAAAAATGTGGGGGTTTTGCCGAGGGGTTTGATTGGCCCCCGCCTGGTGTTGCTTATCAACCGGTGCAATCGGAAGAAGGAAAAGGGTGAGTAAAAGCCAAGATCTACGAATTAAAGAAGCGGTTTCACTTATCGCTGGTCAACTTGGCGCCAACTTTGAAGATTTGCTTCGGCACTTGCATTCTCTTGAACCAGAGGTTGTGCCGAGAGCGTTGCACGAAAGTCAAATCGGAGAAGACATCTATATGAGTCAGACAGATATGTCACCGCTAGAAATGGTCTTACTGAGCACTAGTCCGCAAGTGGCGATCACTTTTGCACTTCCTGGATGTCGGGTATGGAAATACAAGTTTCGATGGACTGGTCCAGGAGGCGGGCATGGGGTGCTTGTTGGTGAGCCGATTGATCTAGAGGGCTTTGACGATTACGGATCTACTTCTGCTGATGAAGTTTTGCGGGCGATCGCGAAGCAAAGGACCAAGCAACTTCGTAAAGCCTCATTCTGTAAATACTGTGGCGAGTTAGTGATGCCGGACCGCCGTGATGAAAAGTATTGCTGTATGACCTGTTCGGAAAGTATTCTGGGCTGTGTTCACTAGAACCTAAGTGTTGAACAGCCATCCCAGTCTGTATGGATCGGCTCACGTTCGCGAGGATCGCTCAAGCCGAGACGTTCGATCAAGTCATTGCCTCGACCGAACTGACACGGCCAGCAAGACGTCACGAGATTTTCAATTTCGTTTGTTCCGCCGAACGAATGTGGCAGAACGTGATCAAGGCTGACTCGTGAACTCAGCATGAGCCCATGCATCGAATCGTTAGTTGTTCCTTTTTTGAAGGTAGCGGGAAAGAGTTTGTGCATTGCCTTGATCGGCTTGTCTGCAATGATCGGTGTACCGCACCAACGACAGGCCCAATAATCCCGTTCATACACCTCGCGAACCACTGCAGCAGATGGCATTCGCTTGTCAACCTTCTTTACTTTCGGGTATTGACTCAGCGGTTTCAGTGCCTCTTTGTTGAGGCGGTCGTATTCTTCCCATGTGGCGTAGAACTGTTGCCGAAGTTGATCCGAATCAAGATTTGTTAATACGGCTTCTGCTTCGTTCGACTTTCCAGCTTCAACAAGTACGCAGGCTTTCCTGAATTCACCGACAGCAAATCGGGCATACACCGATTGGGGAACCAGCGAATGAAGAAGTGAGCGTGAATTACCTTGCGTGGATTTGTTGTCAACCATCAACGATCTTCTGCTAACCGCACAAGGTCACCTTCGCGAATCAGTTTGTTGTGTTCGACGCACCAGTCAATGATTTGCGTCAACTTGGTTTCGACAACCTTCGTCAGAGCTTGACGACCGTAAACCCCAGAGACAGCACGACAAACTTCTTCCGAAAATGCCGAGCCACCCATTTCAACGAAAGCCAGCACGGCATTGACTAATTCTTGGTGTGGCACTTGGTCGAGCGGTCGGCTCTCGTTGTCGTTAGGTCTAAAGCCCTTCCACGTCTTCGGATCTTTGTCCGAAGGCCAGTAGACGATTTCAGTTTCATCGGCGGTTCGATGGAAGGACGAGAAATACGTAATGAGTGCCTTGAGGCGTGCAGCTCGCAAAGTTCCCAATCCAAATCGAGCGACAAGAATTGAAGCAAGGCGGCCTTCCAAAATCGGACCTTCAGTTTCAACAATCTCAGTTGCGGCTTTTCGGATCAAGGCATGATTTGTCAGCGGACCAGGTCCGAGTTGTTCAGAAGTTCCGGCTATCGGAAGATTCTTGGCATTGTTGAAAGTTTCCTTGTGGTCCGAGGCTGCAAGTCCGGTTGGTTGAGGCGGTGCAACTATCTCAATTTCAGGAGCTGCACCCCGGATCGGTTGTTTATTCAGAGCCTCGGCCAAACCTCGGCGATCTAATTCTTGCGAACGATCTTCAATGATTGACTCGATTTTTTCAATCGCTGCTTCGGGTGCAGCGGCAAACTCGCCCATGCGTACAACGTGTGCTGCCATGCAATCTGTCCGCTCAAGAAGTTCGTCTGAGGGCCGTTCTCCGTCGTATGAATAGAACTGCTGGAACAGATTGTCGCCAGTAATGACGACCGCCAGAGGCCAGCGCACTTGTCCGGGCCGACGAAGGGCCAGATCAATGCCCATTCGGCTCAGTTGAGTATCGGTGCGAGTCTCGTACCCGCGTTCGGTGAGGTCGCGGATCAAACGTTGACGGAATTCTTCACGTTCTAGTTCGGCCTTGACCGCCCGCAAGACAAATTCTGGATCTTCGGCGACAGTCTTTGTCCAAACTCGTCCAACTCTGCGCCATCCAATCAGCCTCATCACAGAATTCGGAAGAACTTCGCGGTCGTACGCAGTCGTTCGGCTCGCCCAATCATCTGAATCGATGAGAAGTGCCAAGAATTCTCTGTTGTCGTCATTTGAAATGGAAATATCAATTCGGAACTTAGAAAGGCCGACGTTTTCCCGAACCTTAAAGCCGGCATCTCGTAGTTGGTCAAACATTTTGCGACGTAACGTGTCGCGAGCTTTCACTTCACGAGCGCCAAGTTCGGCGCTTCCACTCAAGTTCGCGTTTCGTACCTCTTGCAAGAAACTGACAGTGGTGGGAATTCCCTTGAATGTTGATGTGCTCTTCACATGGTCTGGGTTAAACGAACAGAAGACAAGCATGTCCTGCTTGGCTCGTGTAATTGCCACGTTGAGTCGTCGCTCTCCACCACGATTAACCAACGGGCCCCAATTGGTCGGAACTTTGTCTCGCGAATCACCTTGATATGAGTAACTCACCGACAAGAAGATTGAATCACGTTCGTCGCCTTGCACTCGTTCAAGAGCAACTACAAATAATGCTTTGTTCTCATCTGTGATGTTCAGCACCTTGTCAAGAGCAGCGTCTGTAGTTCGCCTCTCAAGGAGAAGACTGATGATGAGTTCTGCCTGTGCTTCGTTGAAAGTCACGACTCCGATTGATTTTGAAGAGTGAATTGGGTCGTTGCAACGTCGAACAATTTCATTAACAACCGCTAATGCTTCGTTCGGATTGGTATGACGGAAATCTCCGCTGCGATGGAATTGACCGTCCGGAACATCAAACCAATAGACCGGCATATTCAACGCAGTATCTGGTGCTGGGAAGGTGACTAGATCGCTGTTGTAGAAGTTTCGATTACTGAAGGCAATCAAGGCCTCGTGTTGGCTACGGAAGTGGCACTTCAGCATGAGGCTCGGCAGGTTTGACTCGGTGCATTCAGTCAAGATGCTCTCGAGATCGAGGTAAGTGTCCTCGGCGTCGTCATCTCCATCTGACGTCTTTGAACCAATTCTTCGGCTGGGAGGCATTTGTTGGCTATCGCCGACTACAACGACCGACTTGGCTCGTCCCATGGCCGGAATCGCTGCTGCCACACGAATCTGCGAAGCTTCGTCAAAGATCACCATGTCAAAGAACTGTGAATCACCAGGAAGCAAACGCGAAACCGCGTCTGGACTCATCAAGAAACAAGGGGTGAGGCGGGTAACTGTCTCGCCGTGTTCTTTCATCAACTTAGGAATGGAAACACGTCGTACTTTGCGTCCGAGTTCTCGAACCAAACTGCCGATTGCTCCGGTCACGACGCCGTACTTGAATGGTCGAGATTCTGACAAGCGATATGGGATCACCGTTTTCATGAGTTCTTTTCGTGAAAGATCTCGACGGACGAATTCACCGACTGAACGCTCGAAACTCAAACGTTCGAAACTCTGCAATGCTCCTTGATTCAGCCGATCTGAAAGCGAAGCCTTTGCTAGTCCGAGTTCAAACTCCCTGTAGAGATCGTCTAAATCTACTTTTCCGTCTAGAAGGTCGTTTACTAATTGGTCTTGGCCACCCTCTCGTAATGGGGCAAGTGTCTTGTGGACAAGAGCAATCCGTGACAACTCGTGGAACAGGGGTGAATCTGAGGTCCAAGTTGGGAGCGCAGTCGTGATGGCGTCCCATACTGAGCGGCCGTTTAGCCAGCGACTTTGAGAATCTGCATTGAATTCAAAAATCCTTAACAGTCTTGCCCAGGTTGACAAGAAGTTTTCGACGCGTTCAATGTCACTCGGGCTGAATTGGTATCCAGAACTTGTCAGCTGTCGAATATTGTCAGCTGCTGGCATGAGCAAAATAGCGGCTTGATTCTTGAGAGAGGCAGCCATGTCAACAACCTCTTGTACATGCTGCGCGACAAGCGGATTGAAATCTGGTCGAAGATTGATAAAGGGGATCGCAACAAACGATTCGCGTAGACGCGCAAGTCCGTCATTGGCAGGCTTTACGCGCTGGAGCAATGTCAATATTTCTGCCGCTGTCTGTGTAACCGGTTGCTGGGCAATTGGCTGCACCAGATTCTTCAATCGCTCAAAGGCACGCTTGCGTGAAATGATTCCGGCAGAGATGGCTTCATTTGCTGCATTGACTTGCACTGATAGGTCCAAAGCAAATGCGCTGGGATCAAAAAACCCAAAGACAATTCCGTGCTCAGCTCGCAATGCATCAACCATTGCGACTGCACGATCAATCCTCTCCGACCAGGCGGGGGACGAAACTTCTTGAGCGGTTACATAGTCAATTGATTGGCTTGAAGTTAAGAGCTTGATCGCATTTGCTGCGTCTACACCTAGCGACGTGATGCCGTAAGTGAGAAGGGGTTCGATGAGCGGACGCAAAGGGGCGCAGTCCGTTTGTTGACGCGCTAGGTCATTGAGTGCATTGGCTAGATCGGTGCGGTTGATCTGTTCGCCATCTTCAAGAGAAGCGATTGACCATTCGGCATTGATATTGATTCGTGACGAACCAACGATTCCAGGTAGATCCAAAAGGGCTGGGCGAATCTTGTCGAGGTTTCGTCCAATTTTCCCGAGAGTCGCAGGATCAACATCAATTGAATTTCCTGAGCCCAGACGAACGACCTCACGATGTGCGGCTAAGGCGTTCTGTCCGACCTCATTTTTTGAAACTAGCGAATCTCGATAACGATTTAATCTCTCGCCGATTGCACCTACTTGAGCGGTTTCGCTTTCCCATTGGCCCGATAGGTCTTCGCCGATGAAATCTAAAGATGCCTTAAGTTGGGCACGGATGCTGTCGGGTGTTGTTGACTCGTGGTGCATGGTGATGCAGAAAGGATCAAGTCCGATTTCGCGCAGCTTTTTAGCAACGCCTTCAAGTGCGACTTTTTTCTCTGCAACGAAAAGCACTCGACGTCCTTCGGACATGTTGGCTGCAATCATGTTTGCAATCGTTTGCGACTTGCCGGTTCCTGGAGGCCCTTCAAGCACAAACGATTGACCTTCTAGTGACCAACGCACCGCGTTTACTTGTGATTCATCACAGTCAAACGGAGTCAGAATTTCCTTGGTGTAAGGAACGACGTTCTGCTGGAGGGTGCTGTTGCTTGAAGAAATGAGGTGCTTGACAACCGGATTGTTTTGGAAGCTCTCCCAGTTGGTTTGAATGTCTTTCCACATTCTGAATGTGGCAAAGTCAAGAACTGCAAGGTTGCATTCTTCTTCAATACGAATCGAAGCATGTTTGCTTTCGCCCAGCTTTTTGCGAATAGAAGAAATGGCCTTTTTAACGTCGATTCCCGCGTCGTCAAGGTCAGGGGTCTCCAAGTCGTCAAAAGTAAGTTTGAGTTCGCTGCGTAGTTTCTCCATGAGGCAATAGTTCGGAGAAATCTCTGCGGACTCTTCGGCAACTAAGTTGAAGAGGTTGGCGGCAGAACCGCTGATGCGCACTGGAATGACAAACAGTGGGGATCGAACAACTTGTCCAGCACGATTTCCGTCGCCGGGGGTTTCCCAGACCATTGTGCCAATGGTTAAGAAGAGTTGATTCGTTGCTGACTGTGCCTCGACCGCATCAGCAGTTGACTTGAGGTTTCGGAATCGTCGGGTAACTTCTTTTTCATGCTCTTTGCCGAAAAGTTGAAAAGCCTTATCTCTTGCTGGCCCTGGGGGCGCTCCTTCTTCTTTCACCCAGTGTGCTGCTTGACCTTCAACCGATCTTTGGAAATCTTGCATTGGGCCAATAGCGAGACGTTTAGATGAATTGAATTTAGTGATCTGATTTTCAAAGCTGGGGTCAGCGATAAGGTTCCCGGGCATATTGTGAATCGCTAGAAGTTTGATTGCATTTCCGCCACTTATCGCATCTTCAATGAGAGCGAGCATTTCACCTGTCACTGGGATGTTGATCGCTGCTTTGTTGGCCGCTTTAGTGGCTAAAAATACGGGAGTTGACTTGAGGTTGATCAACGGGTTGCTATTTGAAATGTCAAGCAATGCGTCCATCCATCGACGAACGCGAGGCGGAATATTCCCTTTATCCAGTTTGGGTTTGTTTGGATCTTCATTGATGTCTTCGGGTTCTGAAACACGATCCTCGGGGGGTTCCGGATCGACAAATTCAATGTCAACAATCTCGCCATTTTTCAGCGCGGACCTAGAAGGAAGGCGGCGAATTCCCGAAATGCTGGCCATTTCGGTGTTAACTAAAGCACGGAAATCTTCAATGTCGCTGGTTGCGTAATCCTGGTGCCGATTAACCGCAGCGTTGAAAGGCTCTTTGATTGAACGACAAATCATTGTGCTTTCAAATGAGGCAATGAATGATTTCGCGACTAAGTCCTGAAAAATATTTGGATTCTCAACAACGGCGTCCTTTAAATTGAGGGGGATCACGCAGGCTCCAGGAAACGCGTGACCGTGAACTACGAAAACCAATGGGTTTAATCCGGCTGCCGCCATGCACGACGCCGCGAGCAATGTTGAATCAAGGCACGTGGCTACTCGCTGTTCGGCAATGACCTCGGGAGTACGAATTTTCTGACCGTAACCCTCAAAGGCAGCGGGCGGGTCGCTGTATTCAAAGTTCTGAGCTTGTAGTTCTTCAAAAATTGCCTTAAGAACTTGATTCACGCGAGAACGAACAATCGGGAAAGACTGTTCAAAGTAATCGGGATTAAATCTTTGGTACCCATCAGTTGCGCCATCACCAGTTTCTTTGAAAAGGCGATCGCGCACACCAATCATTATTTGTGAAACGACTGGGTGATTAGGGAAAATGAAGGCGGCGAGTGTGCCGTAATCAATTTTGCTGTGCATCCATTGGTCGTAACAAAGAAAGTCAATGGCGAATCGATGTTCTGAGATGATTATTTCCTCGGCCTTAACCTGAACCAAAACATGCGCTGGGTCTGCTTCTTCAAGATCGGCGATTGCCCTGAGGTTGGGTTTGATTTGTGAAACTTCAAATGAAACCTGGTCACGAACTGGAATGGATCGATAGGCACGTACAGTGGGGTAGGTGAGGTCTTGTCCGGTTGATGCGACAACTCTGACTGATACAACGAGTTCGTCTGCGTCTCCGGTCCAACTTTGATTTGTGATGACGAGCTGTCGAATCAACGGGCGGTGACTGGCGGCGGGGTAGAAGTACTTCACATAGTCAATATCAACCTTGAAGCGGTCAACATTGATGACGTTGTTTAGTAGGGGATCGCCCACCGAGTTGTTTGCGGATGACGAATTACTTGAGTCTGACATGGGGTCCCCTTTACCGACAATTGTTCTTACGCTATAGGTGCATTCCCAAAGGGGTCAACGTGGGCGAAATTGTTGCGAGCGAGGGGGATTTTGGCTTTAAAAAGTCTCTATTTTCTCCTAATCGCTATGCCTCGGTGCCGGAGGCCGAAAAGCCGATTGATCTCCCAGTTACTGTTTGTTGGGACTGTCGAGACAGACCTTGGTTGATTCAAACTGGAGACAATGAGACTTCGGTTGCTCCTGCGGCAACCGCAAGATCAACAATCGCTGAGTCATGTGTCATCAAAATGATCTGGAAGTCTTCTGCGAACTCTTTGAGCACCTCAAAGAGCCGCGGGCAACGATTTTTGTCTATCGATGCAGTGGGGTCATCAAGAATCAAAGGTAGTGCAACGCCCCGCGATTGTGAATGCGCACGGGCCGCTGCTAGGCGTATGGATAGACGTAAAACGTCTCGTGCTCCGGCCGACATGGCGTCTTCCAAAATCCATTGACCGTCTTGCAAAACACGAACGCCATTGTCGTCGTTCGTTATTGATGTCCAGAATCCATTAGTGATTCGATGTGCGATTTCTGAAGATTGTATGACTAATTCTTTGTGATTCGACTCGACCTGACTTCGTACGTCCCCAACGATTTTTCGAGCGAGGAAGCCTGCTGCACCCTGGATGGCATACTTCCTCTTGTCTTCTTGAGCTTGCATTTTCTTGTGAATAACCTCGGGCAAGTCAGAGATTTTCTCCAAGTCTCCTAACGTCTTTTTATTTAATGCAATATTCCCAGTAATGTTAGTCTTTTCGTCGTCAAGACGCGCAAGGTCCCTATCTATAGCCTTCAAGCGTTCGGCAATTACCGTGTCATTGATGTCATCATCGGCAAGAAGCCTTGCGATTGAACTTCCAGGAGGAGCCGAAAGTTCAATGACTTGTCTCAATTGCTCTGATTGCGCACGTAGATCGTTACGTCTCTCAACGAGTTCTACTGCTTCGTCAACTTTGAGTTGTATCTTGGCGAAAGATTCATTTGTAACCCAATCGCCTAGAAAGCCCTCGAGCTCTCCGAGGCGTTCTGACTGTTCCTTTTGTAAAAGTCTTAACTGGTCTCGGTAACCAACTAATTTAAGGAATTCCAAAGCTATTGACTCAGTTAATTTCTCGTTTGCGATTGATATGCCAGTTGAAACTGAAATCTGAGATAACGAATCGTCGACATCCGACAAACTTTGATTTCGTTTTGCGATTTCGTTGTCTATTGTTTGCAAATCTTCGCGTGCGGAGTTGATTTTTTGAACCAGCTCCCGAAGAGCAAAACGGTCGCTGCGGAGACCTGTTGCTTGTTCAAGTGAGAGATCGTGAGTGAACCCAAATGCTTTCAGAACTTTCAACGCCTTTTCGCGGTTCATGTTTAAGTCGTTACTGAAATTTGAAGTATTGACTGATTTCGGGTTCAGCGTAGTTTGTGGGGACGAATTGTTGTTATCAACACTTCTTTTGGGAGCTTTGAGAGATGCGAGAATGGCGATTACCCCAACAGCAGCGATTCCTATTCCAATTTTCTGATCAATTAGCATCGCCACGGTGGTGAGGGCAAAGCTGATGCCCATGATGCCGACCAACCGCCGTTGGTGAGGGCTTGTATTGACACTGAAATTTTCTGTGCTGCTTTCTGCGACGTTCGCTTCACGCAAAGCTATATCGGCTTTACTCCAATTTTGAATTGGGTCACCGAAAGACGGATCGTCAAGCGATTTCTCTCCAAGTGCCAGAAGATGTTCGAATGTAGTCTCAAAGCCTTCGGCCAATCGCTCAAGGCTCTCCGATGCGCTTTCAAGTGTGCTGGCTTTATTAGTTCTTGTTGTTGACTCGTGTTCAATTGTCTCAAGTAACGCCAGCCGGTCCCTTTGCAGTTGAGCGACTTGGCCTACTGTTTGTCGATCAATAGCAATCACGTCAACATCGCTGGCTTGAACTCCTAGTTCATGACTGGTGCGGTTGATGTCGTTAGAAAGTCGTTCTATTTCCTTTTCATCACGCATAAGATCTTTGAGACAAGATTCAACATCCGCACGATTTTCATATGGCGAATCCCAAGAATCTAGATTCGGCATTTCGCTCAATTCAGCGTTAATGACCTGGTGCTTATCCCTCGCATCCAGAAGCCTCCCGACATTTACAAGTT
>ENA-OUVC01002333-OUVC01002333.1-marine-metagenome-genome-assembly--contig:-NODE-2333-length-10752-cov-6.052084_pt1 | contig 10752 bp, 10 predicted proteins | sample MGYA00248622_ERZ508571 | MGnify/ENA primary metagenome ERZ508571 (study PRJEB26236, sample SAMN06267175) | marine metagenome | isolation source: Columbia River Estuary | place: USA:Columbia River... | reverse complement strand
TCTATCACAGGCCGCCTCGTTGCACTGCTGACATATATGCATAGCAACTATCCTAATGAAGGCTGGGGCCAATATCTCGTAGGTGGGGCTCCGAACTGGTCGGTCATAACCGTTGCAGGTCATTCACAAGGCTCAGGACATGCCGCTTTCATGGGTAAGCTGCATGTCCTTGATCGCATAGCTATGTTTTCGGGGCCAGGTGACACTGGCAATGCAAATGGCTTGCCTGCTCAATGGACTAGCTTGCCCAATGCGACGCCCACTGCCCGCCAATATGGCTTTACGCACCAGCGAGATGAACTCGTGCCGTTGGCTGCGATTGAATTGAATTGGAGCCAAATCGGTCTTGGTGTCTTCGGGGCATCAACGTCTGTCGACGGGCGCGCTGCACCTTTTGGCGACCGACGGCAATTGACGACTAACATCGCAATTTCTGTAAGTCCATTGTCCCCCTCAACTGCTCCAGCTCACGGTAGTACCGTGGTTGATGTAGTCACACCGTTAACATCTACGGGAGAGCCGCTGTATCTGCCCGTCTGGAACTACATGGTATTTCCATAGAGTGATGTGTGGTTTGTAGGGTCGAATCCCATAGGCGGCACCATTTTTTCTGTACTTTCTGTGATCACCCAATCTAACCTGTGTAGATGAACGCTGCTTGGACTTGACCGATCGCAGTTAGATAGGCAGTTGACCTTGCATGAACCAATTAACCGTAAGCCAAGCCGTACTTTCGCGCCGTTCTGTTCGCGCGTTTACACCCAAAACCGTTTCGCTGGAGTTGCTTCATCGGGTGATGGACAAGGCGCGATGGGCGCCGTCGGGTTGTAATTTTCAACCTTGGGAAGCAACGATCCTGACGGGCGCGCCGCTTGCTGAGCTGCAACATAAAATGCTCGCTTCGCCGATGCAGGATCCGCCTGAATATTCATGGTCCGAACCAGAGGTTATCCCCGAATGTAAGGCGCGCTTGGCGCAAGTAGGGGCGTCAATGTATCAGGCCATGGGTATTGGTCGCTCTGACGCTGATGCGCGAAGCGATTTCGTCCGCAACAATGTGATGTCGTTCAATGCCCCTGCTGTGCTGCTGTGCTATTTTGACCGCCGCATGGGCTCACCACAATGGTCGGATGTCGGGATGTGGCTTCAGACCATCATGTTATTGCTGCGCGAAGAAGGGCTGGATACTTGCCCTCAGGAATTCCTCGCCATGCATGCAAAGCTCATCAAGGAATTTATCGGCGTTTCAGATGAAACCCACATTTTCTTCTGTGGTATGGCCATTGGCTACAGAGACGAAGAGGCTGCGGTGAACGGCTTTGAACGGCAGCGCGAACCAGTTGAAGGCAACGTCCGCTTCGTCGGTTTCTGACGCTAGGATTATTGTATAAAGTAATGCAGTGATGAAGCGCGTCACGCCAAGGTGACAAGCCCGATAACCGCGCCAGTCATCGCCGACGCCATATTACCGGCGACCCAGCTTTTCATACCTAAAGCGGACACCTCGGCGCGTCGTGTCGGGGCAAGCGTAGCAATAGTTGATACCAAAAGGCCGACGCTGGCAAGGTTCGCAACGCCGCATAAAGCATAAGTGATGATCAGCTTGCTGCGCGCATCAAAGCTATCAGCGGGCAGGGCAGCGAGATCAAGATAGGCGACATATTCGTTGAGGATGGTTTTGGTACCCATCAATGCGCCCGCCGCGGGGGCTTGGTCCCAAGGGATGCCAATGCTCCACATCAGCGGCGCGAACAGCCAGCCAAAAATGCGTTTGAGGGTGAGGGGCTGCGCATCCACATAAGGCAATAAGGCCAGCAACTGATCGGTCAAATTGACCAATGCGAACACGACGATGATGATGGCGATAACCGCCAGCACCAATTGCATGCCCTCCATCGTGCCTTTGATGACCGCGTCCATACTGCTTTCATATTTCAGGTCAGCGTCAGCATCCTCTGCGCTCATGCTCCCATCGCCCGGGACCATCAGACGGGCAATCAACACGGCGGCGGGTAAAGAAATCAGTGAGGCCACAATCATATGGCCAACGGCGTTCGGCACGGTCTTGGATAAGGTGGTGGCGTAAAGGACAAGAATGGCGCCGGAGATGGTGGCCATGATCAACACCATGATCATGAACAATTCTGAACGGTTCATCCGTTCAAACCACGCGCGCAGGACAAGAGGGGTTTCAACAACGCCCAGAAACATCGTCGCGCCACCGCCGAGCCCAACGACGCCGCTGACACCCAAGGTCTTGCGCAACGCCCATGACAGGCCGCGGACCGCAGCGCGCAAAATGCCCCAATGCCACAACAAGGCAGAAAGCGCAGAGAAGACGATGATGAGCGGCAATATTTGAAATGCGACGATGACCGGCTGTTCTACGCCGGGCTTGAGCATAAAGGGGATCGGTGCACCGCCGGTATAGCCGAACATGTAGCTGGACCCAACCAATGTCGCCTTTTCCACTGCCGCGACCGCATTATTGGCATAGCCGACCAAGGTCCAGATGAACGGAACCCGCGTAACCGCCAGCGCCAGCGCAATTTGCAAGACAAGCGCGCCGAAGATCCAACGCCAAGACGGCCGCGCCGCCCGATTTTCGGATAAGGCCCATGCCAGCGTCACTATCAACGCTATGCCGATTAATCCCTGTCCCTGCTGCAAAACCGCCATCTTACCCCAAACTTACATTATGACTGTGAGGCATTGGCTTAGCGGCTTTTCACAGCGCGCGTTACCCAAAAAGCAGCTGCGCCGCTTTCGCATCTGCCGCTCAAGCGGGCAGTACGCGCTGCAGCAACCACATGAAAGCGATGCTGCCAATGGCATAAGCGCTGACCATCTGGGCGCGGGCGGCGTAGAGCGCATGTACGCGGCGGAGCGCCCATAAGACTAGCATCGCCACAGCGACGATGACAAGCTGACCTGCTTCAACGCCCAAATTGAAGGTGAGCAGCGCCATGGGCACCTCACCCTGCGGCAATCCGATTTCGGCCAATGCGCCTGCAAAGCCGAAGCCGTGGAGCAAGCCAAAGAGAAAAGCGACGACCCATGGAAAACGCTCTGACAGACGCAGTTCGCCCGGTTTGCGCTTCAATATTTCGACGGCAAGGAAGACAATCGATAATGCGATTGAGGCCTCAACTGGCGGACCGGGCACGCTTATAAGTTCCAGCGTTGTTGCCACCAAGGTCAGTGAATGCGCTATCGTGAAGGCCGTCACCGTTGCCGCCACGCGCCATGCTCCGTTGAGCAAAAGCACGAGGCACAGCACGAACAATAAATGGTCATATCCCATCAAGATATGTTCTACACCCGTCACGAAATAGGTGCGGGCGACTTGCCATCGGTCTGCCTTTTGCATGATGACTGCGGCTGGATTGGCTGGCGTTAGCCGCGCGGCTTGCGTGATCCCATTGGTGGATTGGTAACGCAACAATGCGTCGGCTGGTGTGTTTTCCATGCCGCTTAAACGGACAGACCGGCCTGCCAATGCCGCGCCGCAATCAATGTCCCAGCGCGCTAATAAAGCAGCAGCATCAACACTGCGTACAGGTTCGGTCGCTGCGCAATCGCTTGGGAATATCGGGACGACGCGCGCGGCAAGGCCCGGCCGGATTGGCGCTTTCCATGTGATTTTATATTGGTGGGTAGCAGCGTCATGCTCGCGGATTTCCAGATAGCCCGGTTGCAAGTCATCCGCGCGGGCGACGGACGTGAAGCCAGCCGCAATCAAGAGCAAAAGGAGAAAGCGGACGATCATGGCTTGGCGATGCGAATGTCATATCCGTCGAGCAGTGCCTGATAAGCAGCGGCTTCACGCGTCGCCTGCGTTTCGGCACGCCAGTCGTTGGACACGCGCTGGCGGATGTCGGACAAAGGCGGTGTCGCTGACGCAACAACGTCGCGGATGCGGACGGCATGCCATCCGAAACCAGACTGGACTGGCCCGCTCCAACGCCCTTTGGGCAAAGTACGTAGGCTGTCGGCAAAGCTGTCGCCAAATTCACGCGCGATGATGTCGGAGTCGGCTTTGTCCATGCTGGCAGATACGCTCAACGGCCGCGCTTGAATTGTTTTTCCGGCGTTCAGGGCTAAGACAGATGCTTTCGCGCTATCTTCGTCCTCGCCTAAAAACTGCTGATCGAAACTGAAGGCCGGTTTTTCTGCATAGCGGATTTTGTTCGCCGCATAGAAGCTTTGCAGCGTCGTTTCCGAAGGCTCCATATTCTGGATTTGCGCTATCGCCAGAAATTCCATTTTGGCGCGCAATCGGCGACGGATGACGGGGTCATCGACGTCAAGGCCCATGCGCATGGCCTCCCGAAAATAGATTTCTTCCTTGATATGATCGCGGATCAGATTGTCGAGTGTTTGCGGCGTTGGCGGACTACGCCATGTTTGCTCCCATTGCGAAGCCAGCCGCGCGACATCTGCTTCATTGATGGTGATGCTGCGGTCTAAGCTGTCTTCGCCGCCAAACTGTCCCATGAGCAGGAACAGGGCCGATCCCGCACCAAGAAAATGCACCAAAGGCTCACGCAGAGCCTGCTTCATCCAATCCAGCATCATAAATTGGTGACACCGGGGCGGGGACGTTTGACCATGATCAGCGGTGCACCGCCAAATCCTCGACCCGTCATACTCGCCCCTCCTTCATAGCCAATTGCGTTCGGCATCTGCGCTACCAAATCATCCATCGCGAGAATAGAGATTTCGATATTGTCGCATATTGCGGTGAGGGCGTTGTTAGCTATGCCCAGTGATGGATTTTAGGTTCGATGCAAATATGAAAAATATATATATTTTTCAATTTTTAAAATAAGGTTGGAGCTTCTCGTGGGGCGATATCGGGCAGCGCCCAATCCATTGGCTGGAACCCGTTGCTAACCAGAAAGGCGTTGCATTGTGAGAAATGTTTGCAGCCCAAAAAGCCGTTATGTGCCGATAAAGGCGATGGATGCGCCGCCTTAAGCACCAAATGACGGCTAGCATCGACATTCGCTGCCTTTTTATGGGCATAAGCGCCCCACAGCATGAATACGACGGGTTTAGATTGCGCATTCACTTGTGCGATAATCGCGTCGGTAAACGGCTCCCAGCCCTTTTTGCTATGTGAAGCGGCCTTGGCCATTTCGACCGTGAGGACGCTATTGAGCAACAGCACGCCTTGCCGCGCCCAATGCTCCAAAAAGCCATGATTTGGGCGTGGGAGGCCTAAGTCATGTCCTAACTCTTTGTAAACATTTGCAAGGCTCGGCGGAGTACGCATGCCGGGCGGGACGCTGAAACACAGGCCATGCGCTTGCCCCGGCCCATGATAGGGATCTTGCCCCAAAATGACGACGCGCACTTTGTCCAACGGCGTCAGCTCGAGCGCGCGGAACCATTCGGTTTGCGGCGGAAAAACCGTCTTGCCGGCGGCCAGCTCCGCATCCAGAAAACCTTGGAGCGCCACTGTTTCTTTTGCGGCAAGCGCGGCTTGCAGCGAGGTCTTCCAATCCTGTGGTAGTTCGAAAGCGGTCATTCGGCCTTTGGCGGTGCGGTCAGCAAATCAGTCCAGGCCTTGGCTTCTTTCGACGTGGCGGGACCAAGCAATTCCATTGCATGGCGAAGCCGCTCGCGAATGATGTCGCGGCCGAGATGCGTAATTGCGTCGAACAAAGGTACGCCCTGCGCGCTGCCGGTGATGGCGATGTAGAAGGGTCGGATGACGTCCTTCAACTTTGCGTCCAAAACCTCGGCAGTGCGGCGCAACGTGGCTTCAACACCTTCTTTGTTCCATTCGATCATAGCATCAAACTGCTGCAAACCAAGGGTGTAGGCAGCGCGCTGCATATCCTGTTCCAGCTTCACGCCATCGCGCAACCGCTCTGCGGTCATGCCGTCGATCCGGTTCATGAAGAACATGGCAGTCAGCCCGCCCAAGTCCGACATTTTGGTAATCCGCGCCTGCGCCATTTCGGCGATGGGGGTGAGGTAGCTGTCATTCAACGCCCATGCCTTTACCGCGTCTAGAAATTCCGAAACGCTGAGTTCTTCGCGCAAATAACGGCCATTGAGCCAATCCAGCTTCGACGTGTCGAACACCGGCCCACCAAGCGAGATATTGTGAACGTCGAATTCGTCGATAAGCGTCTGCAGCGAGGTTTTCTCATCTTCCTCGCTGGCCGATTTGATGAACAGGCCCAAGAAGTTCTGCATCGCCTGCGGCAAATAACCTGCGCGCTGATAATATAAAATGCTGGTCGGGTTCTTACGCTTCGACAGCTTCGACTTGTCGGCATTGCGCAGCAACGGCAAATGCGTGAGCACTGGCGGTTCCCAGCCGAAATATTGGTAGAGCAACAAATGCTTTGGTGCCGACGAAATCCATTCCTCACCGCGCATGACATGGGTGATGCCCATAAGATGGTCATCGACAACATTGGCGAGATGGTAAGTCGGCAGGCCGTCCGATTTCATCAGCACTTGCATGTCGACAACATCATATTCGAACGCAATTTCGCCGCGCAGCGTGTCTTGAACAATACATGTGCCCGTTGTGGGAATTTTCATGCGGACAACGTGCGAAACACCGTCGCCGTCGAGCTTGGCGATCTCTTCAGCGGTCAGTGCCAAGCAGGTGCCATCATATTTTGGCGGCTGCTTTGCCGCCATTTGTGCAGCGCGGGACGCCGCGAGCTTCTCAGGCGTACAATAGCATTTGAACGCATGGCCATCGGCCAATAATTGCTCGCAATGCGCGGTGTAAATCGCGCTGCGTTCGGATTGACGGTAGGGACCATGAGGGCCGCCAACATCCGGACCTTCGTCCCAGCTAAGACCCAGCCAGCGCAGCGATTCCAATATCATCTTTTCGGATTGTGGTGTTGACCGCGCTTGATCCGTATCCTCGATTCGCAGCAGAAATTCGCCGCCATGCTTCTTGGCAAAGCAATAATTGATCAGCGCAATATAGGCGGTGCCAACATGTGGGTCGCCGGTGGGGGATGGTGCGACGCGGGTACGTACTGTCATGAGAAACAAAGGCCTTTGGTTTGATTTGCCCGCGCTCTAACAAGCTGCAACGGCATTGTCATCTTTCCGGTGCAGTTTAAGTCCAAAGGTATAGGAGCGGAACATGCAAAGCAGCCCCATTTCGATAAGCAGGCGGCAGTTCGGATTTGGTCTTGGCAGCATTGCGTTTGCGGGGCTTGCTGCGCGGTCCATTGCGCAGATACCTGCCCCGGGAGCCAATGAAGTCTATGGCTATGGCCCCTTGGTGCGCGACCCGAATAACCTGATCGACCTGCCCAAAGGCTTTGATTATCGTGTCATTTCCCGGCTCGGTAACATCATGGATGATGGCTATTGGGTTCCAAACTCCGCCGATGGCATGGGCGCAATTGATTTAGGCAAAGGAAAGATTGCCCTGATCCGCAATCACGAGCTTGGCATCAAGGAACAGGATTTCGGTCCATTTACGGCTCGGGTCGCAAAGGATTTTCCTGCTTATGATCGCATGACGGATGACAAATCCATGCCCTTGCCGGGTGGCACCACCACTTTGATATATGATATGAAGACCGGCCAGCGCGAGAGTGAGTTTTTGAGCCTGTCCGGCACGATCCGCAATTGCTCCGGCGGGATTACGCCATGGGGAAGCTGGCTCAGCTGCGAGGAGAATGTCACGCGCGCTGGAGAAAATGTGGGTAAAGATCATGGCTATGTTTTTGAGGTACCCGCTACTCAGACAGGCCTTGTTACGCCCGTGCCGTTGAAGGACATGGGTCGTTTTAATCATGAGGCGGCGTGCGTTGATCCGCGGTCGGGCATTGTCTATATGACCGAAGATCGCGGCGACAGCCTGCTTTACCGGTTTATTCCCAATGAAAAGGGACAGCTTGCCAAAGGTGGACGTCTGGAGGCTTTGGCATTTGTACAAGCCGAAATTAGCGATACGCGTAACTGGAATGAGGTTCAGGTCAGCAAGGGTCGACAATATCAGGTGAAGTGGATCCCGCTATCAGATCCCGAAAGCCCCCAGGATGATTTGCGTAAACAAGGTGCTGCGAAAGGTGCTGCGCTGTTTGCGCGTGGCGAAGGGATTTTTTGGGGGAATGGTGAATTGTTCTTTGCCTGCACCAATGGCGGCCCTGCGAAATATGGTCAGATTTTTCGCTATGTTCCATCGACAAACGAAGGGTCGCTGCGGGAGGCCGAAGCGCCAGGGCTTATCGACTTGTTCATGGAATCGACCAATCCTGCCTTTTATAATTATGGCGACAATATCGCTGTGATGCCGACAGGCCATTTGTTGGTGTGCGAGGACCAATATACGGACATTTCAGACAATCATTTGCGCGGCGTTAATGCGCAGGGTCAGACCTACATGATCGCCAGAAGCCGTGTGCAAACCGAATTTGCCGGCGGCTGCTTCTCACCCGATGGCTCGACAATGTTTGTCAACATGATGGAGCCGACGATGACACTGGCAATCAGTGGGCCGTGGGATAGGGTAAAGTCTGCCTAGCGGAAACTTGTGAAGGGGCGTAGCGATCAATTCTCATGCCCCAGATTCTCCCTAGATTGATTTCGCTTGGCACCGCCGTGCCGTCTCACCGCATCATGCAAGCGGACGTTTTGACGATTTTGGCGCAGGCCAAAGGGCAAGCGTTGCCGCCACGAATGGCAGAGATTTTGGGTAATACGGGGATTTCACAGCGCCATATCGCCATGCCGCCTGAATATTATTTTGACGCCAGAAGCTGGGCCAAACGAGCAGGCGTCTATGAAGCCGTTGCCACACAGATTTTTGAAAAGGCGGCCATGCAGGCTTTGGCGCGCGCAAATTTGCAGCCCGCTGACATAGGGCAGATTGTTTTTGTATCGACCACAGGAACGATGACGCCCAGCCTGCCAAGTCGGATGTTAGCGAAAATGGGTTTTGCACCCAATACACGCTGCGTGCCTTTATTTGGTTATGGCTGTGCTGGCGGGGTTATTGGCCTTGGCGTTGCGGCTGATTTATATCGTGCATGCCCCGACAAACCAGTCCTGCTGATCAGCCTTGAACTGTGCAGTATTGCCTATGACCATGCGCGCATGGACAAAAAGGATATGGTCGCCTTGGCACTTTTTGCCGATGGCTGCGCCGCCGCGATCATTGGCGACGGGCCAGGCCCGCAATTGGACGCATTTGCGAGCCATGTTTGGCCCGATACGCTCGATATGATGGGGTGGGAGATTGGCGACACGGGGTTTGATTTGGTGCTCGCGCGCGACATACCGGTTTTCGTGAACAGCCATTTTGCCCCCGTATGCGACGATTTTATCGCAAGACAAGACATATCCAAAGCGGACATGGCGGAACCCGCCTGCCACCCAGGCGGCGGCCGCGTCGTAGATGCGCTCTCCGATTATTTGGAGCATGATCTGGCCGCGACCCGCACAGTCTTACGCAACCATGGCAATATGAGTTCGCCGACGGTATTGTTTGTGTTGGAGGCGTTGCTCTCTGCCGGACCAATTGCGAAACCAACATTGTTGACTGCACTTGGGCCGGGTTTTGTAGGCGCGATGGGACTTCTCAAACCATGACATTATTCGACTGGCCAATTTGGGCGCTCATCGTCTTTGCATATGTCATTATACAGCGACTGGCCGAACTCGTTTATGCGAATGCCAACACCCGCCGTTTGTTGGCGGAAGGCGGGCGCGAGCATGGCGCGCGCCATTACCCCTTGTTTATCGTGCTCCACAGCGGATGGTTAGCCGCAATCGTCTTGTTCGCTGCACCCACGAGCGCGCCTGACATGCTATTGCTTGGTATCTTTATCGCGAGCCAAGCCTTCCGCTTTTGGACGTTGGCGAGCATCGGCAGATGGTGGACCACACGGATCATTAGCGCGCCTCATTTCCCGCGCGTGCGGCGCGGCCCATATCGTTTCATCAGGCACCCCAATTATGCCTTAGTGGTTTTGGAGATTGCGGTCTTGCCGCTTCTTTTGGGCGCACCTGCGATGGCGATTATCTTTTCGATCCTAAACGCTGTGCTTTTATGGTGGCGGATCAGGATCGAAAATGATGTGCTGGCGGAGCGTGGCCGCACCACTTGACCCAGCAGTCAGCGGGCGCTAATGGCGCGCACTCCTGTGACCAGAGGGGTGATTCTCTCTGACCCGTGGGATTTACGCAGAATAGCAGCACATTGAGTGATCGGCCGGGTGGGCCAAAGGCTGAGCCTCCACCGCAAAATACGGCTGCCCATCCAAAGTAACCGCTTAATAAAGGTGAAGATATGCCAACGATTAACCAGCTGGTCCGCAAGGGCCGGACCCCGCAGAAGACCAAGTCAAAGGTCCCTGCGATGGACCAAAATCCACAGAAGCGCGGCGTTTGCACCCGCGTGTACACAACCACCCCGAAAAAGCCGAACTCGGCTTTGCGTAAGGTTGCGAAGATTCGCCTGACAAACCAGCGCGAAGTTATTTCCTATATCCCAGGCGAAGGTCACAACCTTCAAGAGCATAGCGTTGTGCTTATCCGCGGCGGCCGCGTACGCGACCTTCCCGGTGTACGTTACCACGTGCTGCGCGGCGTTCTCGATACGCAGGGTGTCAAGGACCGCAAGCAATCGCGTTCCAAATATGGTGCAAAGCGTCCGAAGTAATTCGAACGTTACCACTGGCTGGCCCGATTGGCGCGCATCTGCGCTGCCACTGGTCCCATGAGATAAAGGAAATAAAATATGTCACGTCGTCG
>ENA-OUVC01002331-OUVC01002331.1-marine-metagenome-genome-assembly--contig:-NODE-2331-length-10757-cov-2.325281_pt1 | contig 10757 bp, 10 predicted proteins | sample MGYA00248622_ERZ508571 | MGnify/ENA primary metagenome ERZ508571 (study PRJEB26236, sample SAMN06267175) | marine metagenome | isolation source: Columbia River Estuary | place: USA:Columbia River... | reverse complement strand
TATCTCCTTCAAGTGCCTGTGATCAGAGGTTTTCTTTTATAAAATCAGCACAATATTGTTTGATCATCTCCCTGACGCTTCTGAACTGATCCATGATTTCCTCTTCTGTGCCTGTTGCTTTGGCAGGGTCTGGAAAATTGTAGTGAAACTTTTTTGCTTCAGTGGGGAAATAGGGGCAGCGTTCTTTTGCGTTGTCACATACCGTGATCACAAAGTCCATGGCAATGTCTTGGTATTCCAGCACATTGTTGGATGTATTGTTTGAGATATCAATTCCATCTTCTTTCATGATGGCGATGGCCTTGGGGTTGACGCCATGGGTTTCAACGCCTGCGGAATAGATCATTGCCTTTCCGGCGGTTATTGCTTCAAGGTATCCATGGGCGAGCTGGCTCCTGCAACTGTTGCCTGTGCAGAGTACGAGTATTTTTTTCATCATTTTGTTTTAGCAGCAGCCACCACCGGGCGTGCATTGTTTGGTTTCAATAGGTTTTTGTGCAAATACGGTGATGCTGAAGATGCCGATTCCTCCTGCGCGAAAACTGGAAATCTCTTCTGGACTCAGGTGGTTGATCAGGATATCATCAGGAATATAAATGGGCTTTTCTTTTTGGATGGTGATGTTGTCAAAACCATTGGCATTGATCAGCTCAAGATACACCTGTTTTTGAATGGCTCCGGAAACACAGCCTGCATACATCTCAGCAGTTTCTTTCAATGCATTGGGAAGGGCACCCACCAGGACCACATCTGAGATGCTGAAATGACCACCTGGTTTCAACACCCTGTAAATTTCCTGAAACACAGCATGTTTGTTCGGAACAAGGTTAAGTACACAATTGCTCACCACAACATCAGCTACATTCGATGTGATAGGCATCTGTTCAATATCACCTTGCCTGAATTCAACGTTGTAGAAGCCTCTGATTTCAGCATTTTTTCTGGCCTTTTCAATCATGGCGGTGGTGAAATCAATGCCGATCACTTTTCCTGTGGCACCGGTTTCATGGCGTGCGATAAAACAATCATTTCCTGCGCCGCTGCCAAGATCAACCACGAGATCACCTTCCTTGATTCTTGCAAACTGGGTGGGCAGTCCGCATCCAAGGCCTAAATCTGCATCGGCGTTGTAGCCCTCAAGTGTTGAGTAATCATCTGACATGATGTTATACACTTCTGTACTGCATCCACCAGCACCGCAACAGGAAGACATGTTGGTCTCCTTGTCTTGCAGAGCAATTTCGCTGTATTTCTGTCTGACAATTTCTTTTAATTCTGCTTCGGTTTTCATTTTTTTATTTTTATGTATGATGGATTAACAACATTTCAAGGCAGTCAGGGCTGGGCTTTCAAATAGATTGTTCAATATGGTTTTGGCTTTTTCCCATGCTACTGCATCAATGCAATAACAGACGGATGTTCCTTCAATGTCGCCCTTGATCAGCCCTGCCGCTTTCAATTCTTTCAGGTGCTGGGAAACAGTCGATTGGGAAAGTGGGATTTCATCCACGATATCACCACAAACACAGGCCTGTTTTTTGATCAGCAAATTCAAGATCATAACACGGGCAGGATGCGAAATAGCTTTCGCATATTTTGCAATGGTGTTTTCCTCTTCGGCGAACGCATGGTTTTTATTGGCTCCCATATTAATCGCAATATTACGATTAACTAATGAATTCACCAAAATCCGATCATTATCCCCCTTTGAATAGATAGCCTATCATGTCAAAAGCATGTATAAATTTTGCTACCTTCAAGCTCATCTTTCAAAGCCAATTTTAATACAACTCCATGCACAAATCAACCGCATTTCTTGCCTTTCTGATGTTCATGACCAGCCTTACTATTGCCCAAACCAATGATCTTGCCATCATCAGGCAAAGGGTGATTGCAGAACTGTTTACCAATGCTGTTGCCGACAACCAGGTAGAAACCATTGTTGCTAAAATGAAGGAGGATGGCAGTTTTCCGGGGATAGATTATGCAGACCTGAGCAATATTGCAGGGTTTCCGCAACAGCGGCATATCAGTGATTTGCTTTACCTGGCCCGTGTGTACCAATCTAAAACTTCTAAATACTATCATTCAAAACAATTGATGGAGACCATTGAAAAGGGCCTGGCGTTTTGGGCGAAGAATGATTATGTGGGAGACAACTGGCATGACAGCCAAATCACTGTTCCTACCATCTTGATCAATCTGATGTTGGTGATGGGGAATGAGCTTCCAAATGACCTTGTTGAAAAGCTCCAGCCCATCATAGGGAGGGCCAATATGAGTGCATCGGGTGCGCGTCCAAGTGGCGACAGGATTGTGATTGCAGGCATCCTGGCCAAAAACATGTTGTTCAGGGAAAATTTTTCGGAATTTGAAAGGGTGATCAAAATCATTGAAGGCGAGATCAAGTTTTCAACCGGGGAAAGAGGCATACAGCATGACTATAGTTTTCACCACCGTCCTGACAGGGTAAACAATACCACCTCTTATGGATATGGTAAATATGCGAATGCATTTGGCGAATGGCTGGTCTATGTGAACGGAACCAAGTACCAGTTTTCAAAAGAAAAGATCAACCAGCTGGTAGATTATTATATCGATGGCATCACCAAGCAATTGGTGTATGGGGTTTATGAGGATGTTAGTGTGAAGAACAGAGACATCACCAGCAAGAATAATTTTCAACCCCGTGGCACGCTTGAAATTGAACGTTTGCTGGTGGGAACAGATTACCGCAAAGCAGAACTGGATGAACTGATTCGCCTGAGAAAAGGAACCGCAAAGCCATCAACATCTTTTGCGAAATTCTTCTGGCAGACAGAGCATTTTGTTTTCCAACGCCCGAATTTTTATACGACCGTGCGGATGTTTTCAACCCGGAACGCGAACATGGAAATGCCCTACAATGGTCCTGGCAAGCCCACCCACCACCGGGCTGATGGAACAAATTATCTCGTGTTGAAAGGCAATGAATACCACAACATCTGGCCCGTGTATGATTGGCAAAAAATATCCGGTACCACTGTTCTGCAAAAACCAGCACTGCCCGGGCCGGACAATATTCAAAAGAAAGGACTCACCCGTTTTGTTGGGGCAGTAACCGATGACCTGTATGGCGCTGTGGTATTTGATTTCAAGAGCCCGCATGACATGGTAGAAGCCAAAAAATCCTGGTTCTTTTTTGATGAAGAATATGTATGCCTGGGAACCGATATCCGGTCCGAAAGCAAATTACCCGTGGCTACCACCATCAATCAGGTATTGTTGAAGGGGGATGTTGCCATCATGCAGGATGGCAACAAGTCGGTGCTTCCACAAGGCAACAGGGTAACGGATAAAGTGAAATGGGTACACCATGACAGGATTGGATATATTTTCCCGGAGTCCGCAAAAGTCAATGTATCCAACCAGACCGAATCAGGCACCTGGGCTTCCATCACCGATCAAAAAAACATCAGCAAAGAATTGGTGACTGAACCCGTATTCAAACTCTGGTTTGACCATGGGGCGCGTCCAACAAAGGCGGGCTATCAATACATTGTTGTGCCTGATGTAGACCAGGCCAAGCTGATGGAGACCAGTCAAAACAACCGCTCCATCAAGATCTTGTCCAATACGGATACTGTTCAGGCAGTATTCCACGGAAAACTCAACATGGTTCAGGCCGCTTTTTACCAAGCAGCTGCGTTGAAAGTTAGCCCAACCTTTTCCTTGAAAATGGACAGCCAGGGCATGGCCATGGTCAAGATGGATGGCAACCGCATCAAGGCCATCAGTGTTGCTGATCCATCAAGGCAATTGAGGCGGATGTCCATCACCGTTTCTGGAATCTATGCTGTAAAAAAGGAAGGCCTTGTTTGTATGCCCAACAATAAGCTGCAACAAACCATCCTGCTCATCGATCTTCCACAAGGGGTGTATGCAGGGAAATCAGTCAACTTACAATTTTAAAATCAAGTACGATATACTGAAACAATTGGGTAACATCCTATTTGCCCGAAGCCTTGTGGTATAGAGGAAAATAAATATATTGAATCATGGAATTGACAATGTACCAGGTAGATGCATTTACAGAAAAATTGTTTGGTGGAAATCCTGCGGCAGTCATTCCATTGGAAGCATGGATTGATGAAGGCCTGATGCAAAAAATAGCCTTGGAGAACAACCTTGCCGAAACAGTATTTTTCGTAAAAAATGATTTGCGCTATGACATCCGTTGGTTCACCCCCAATGTGGAAGTAGACATTTGTGGACATGCCACCCTGGCTTCCGCATGTGTATTGTTCAACCTGTTGGGTTTTGCCGGAGATAAAATTGATTTCTTTTCGCACAGGAGTGGGCTGTTGTCTGTAACAAAGAAAGGGGATCTGCTTACGCTTGATTTTCCTACAGACAAATATGTTGAAGTGGCTTTGGATGAAAAGCTGCTTTCTTGTTTTCAGGAAACACCCATCAAGGCCTTTAGAGGAAGAAATGATTTTATGCTGATCTTTTCAAGTGAAAAGCTGATCAGGGAAATGCAACCTGATTTCAGGAAAATAGGGGCATTGGATTGCAGAGGGGTGATTGTCACTGCAAGAGGTGAAGCAGTAGACTTTGTGTCCAGGTGGTTCGGCCCGCAATCGGGTGTTGATGAGGATCCTGCAACGGGTTCTGCCCATACCACCCTGGTGCCTTACTGGCGGGAAGTCCTCGGCAAGGATGAGTTCAAGGCTTTGCAGGTATCACCCCGTTGTGGCAGTCTCTCCTGCAAGTACCTCGGAGATCGTGTGGCAATCAGTGGCCAGGGTGTTTTGTACATGGTGGGCAAAATATTCGTTTAAACCATATTCCTTTCCGAATCATTAAATTGCATCTGAAGCTTGGCAGGGTTCATGCCTTCCATTATTTTATCATCAACAATTGCATCATGTCCAAACCCATTTTATTTTTCGCATTGATCCACTTGCTGTTCATCAACACAACAGGAGCCCAGGTCAATATCACCATTTCCAATCCCTCTTCAATAGACAGGAAGGGAGAACTGGTTTCAGTGGATTGGAAGTCCATTCAAGCCGCTTTCCCAGCCATCGATACAGCCAATTTTAAGGTTATCAACAAGGCGACAAAAAAGGAGTTGGTCTGGCAATTGGAACGCATGGGGGGCAATGATGTTGTCAATCTGCTTGTGCAGGTTGAACTTCCTTCAAAAGGAAAGTTGGCGCTGCAATTGCAAAAAGGAAAATCGGCTCCGGTTCCTGTAAAAACCTATGGACGCTATGTTCCTGAGCGCAAGGATGATTTTGCCTGGGAGAACGACAAGATTGCTTTCAGGATGTATGGAAAGGAATTGGAAAAGACACCCAAGGAAATGGCCTATGGGATGGATGTTTGGGTAAAAAGCACAGACCGCATGGTCATCAACGAAAGGTACAAGCGGGGCAAATACCATGAAGACCTGGGAGATGGAATGGATTATTATCATGTTGGTTTTACATTGGGCGCAGGCAATATCGCTCCGATGATCAAGGATTCCATTTATTATGATGGAACCTATGCCCGCTACAAAGTGCTGGACAATGGACCACTTCGTACCAGGTTTCAATTGGAATACAATGAATGGAATGCTGCAGGAATGAAGCTCCGGGCAACAAAGACCATCACCCTTGATGCAGGCACTCATTTCAATAAAGTGGAAGTGGCGTATGCCGGAGACACCATGTCGGCATTGCCATTGGTGGTGGGCATCATCAAGAGAAAAGAGCAGGGCAGCATGTTGTTGGATGAGTTGAATGGCACCATGGCCTATTGGGAACCTTTGCATGGTGAAGATGGCATCACCGGTGTTGGATCTTTTTTGCTTGAACCTGCAATGGCCATCAAAGTAACAGCAACCCAACTCCTGATGCAAACATCAACACCAAAAGCAAAACCTGTTGTTTATTATACAGGCGCTGCCTGGAACAAGGCTGGTGTGTTTACCAATGCCGCGGCCTGGTTTTCACATGTTCAGTTGGCAAAATCAACAATCATGCAACCCTTGCAAGTTGTTATCGGATCAATACAATAACCATATCCAATGAAATTATTCAAGGTTGATGGCGCTGTTTTATTGCAAACAGCAACAGCGGAATACAAGGTAGAAACCCTTTCCTGGGATGCATTGGTTAACCAGGAGAACCTCTATGATTTTCTGGCTGCATATGCTATCACACATGAGCCCATTGCATCAACGATACATGGCAAACAGGTGGAAGCCCCAATTGGAAGCCAGGAAATATGGGCAGCCGGCGTTACCTATTTGCGCAGCAAGGAAGCGAGGATGGATGAGGCCAAAGAAAGTGGTGCTGCAGATTTTTATGCCAAGGTGTATGAAGCAAAAAGGCCTGAACTTTTTTTCAAATCAACTGCTGCAAGGTGCGCTGGTCCTGATCAGGAAGTTTGGATCCGAAGGGATTCACATTGGAATGTTCCAGAGCCAGAGTTGACCTTATTTGCCAATGCCAACGGAAAGATTGTTGGCTATACGATTGGCAATGACATGAGCTCAAGGGATATTGAAGGGGAGAATCCCTTGTATCTGCCCCAGGCAAAATGTTATCAACGATCAGCGGCCATTGGGCCATGTTTGTTGGTGCCCTCAAAACCGATTGATGCTGATACCCAAATCCACATGTCCATAGAAAGGAATCTGGAAATTGTTTTCAGTGGCAGCATATCCATCAACCAAATGAAAAGAAAACACGAAGAACTGATCGGCTATCTTTTTATGGAGATGGATTTCCCCCAAGGGGTTTACCTGATGACGGGAACCTGCTTGGTGCCACCCAATGATTTCACACTGGCGGTCGACGACCTTGTGCACATGTCCATTGATGGTATTGGAAGTTTACGGAACAAGGTGGCTACCAAACAATAGATTGTCTTATCTTTTGACCATAATTGTTTTACTGCAATGAGAAATTTATTTTCTTCCCTCGCTTTTGCCTTGCTGATGTTCTCAATCAATGGTTGCAAGAAGGCTACAACCACAACCCCAGTTGTCAATCCTCCTGCTAACAATGGTGGCGGATTGATTGATCCTGCAACACTCAAAGGGTCTTTGGTTTTTCAATCCAATTTTGAACCCCCTTGTGCAGTTGTTCCTATCAATGCAACAACAGACAGGATCAGCGGGAAGGATGCACAGTTGGGATCCAGCAATGACTGGGATGCCCTGGAAGGAAATGTGTTGAGCACTAGGCCCTATTTCAATTACAATGGGGGAGATCTTTCCAAGCGATTTGCCAAGATTGCAACAGACCCTGTCAACGCCTCCAACAAGGTCTTGCATTACAGCATCAATGATTCATGGACAGAAACAGGTGGTGATGTCAAGGCAAGGGTCCAATATGAATTCTATGGCATCAAAGGTGGCTACAAGGAGTACTATCAATCAATGCGTGTTTTTCTTCCAGACGAGTTCAGCTTGTTAAGGAAATATCCCAATACCATCAAATGGCTTACCATTGTGGAGATATGGAACAACATCACCTGGAGCCAGACGGTACCGAATCGTTACAGGCTTACCCTGGGCATCGGCAAACTGATTCCAACTGAAAGTGATCTTCATTTTATCCTTGATGGTCAGGATTGTTTGCTCAATGCAGATGGCAGTCAAAAATACACAACCCTATGGTCTGAAAGTGGCGCCAAGACTGCCGTGCCCATTGGCAAATGGTTTACCCTGGAATATTATTTTAAGGAAGGGGATGCCAAAAATGGAAGGTTTTATATGACCATTCAACCCGATGGCGGATCAAAGGAAATGATCTTTGATGTTACCAATGTTACCCACAATTCAAAGGATACAGCACCTGATGGGGTAACCCATTTCAACCCGATGAAAATGTATACCTCCAAGGAGCTGATTGCCTATTTGAAGCAGCAGGGGAAATCGCTCAACATCTATTGGGATGATTTCAAATTGTGGAAGAAATAAATTCACTTCAATTCAATGATATGCGCAACATGATCCTGTTTTTTTTCTTGCTGAATGGTATGGCATCCTTTGCGCAAACAAATGCGGGAGTAGCTGATGGCGTTACCAGCGGTGGAAATTATTTTACACGGAGGGTTGAAAAAGAAAAAAAGATTGTTGCCGATTCCATCAGGATTGAAGGGTATTGGAGGAATTTTCATTTCAGGAAACCCAATGAAAAATCAAAGGGCTTCAGTCTTGTATTTGTGATGCACGGCTCTGGTGGTTCTGGCCCGGGCATGATGGAAAAGGTTCCTGAATTTGACGGGATCGCTGATCAGGAAAAAATGATTGCGGTTTTCCCTTCAGGCTATAAAAATTTCTGGAATGAGTGCAGAAAAAAATCCACCGCAGAGGCCAATGCCATAGACATCAATGAGCAGGCTTTTTTCCAGGGGATGATCAATTTTTTTGTCAAAAAATACGGCATTGACAGGGAAAAAGTTTTTGCTGTGGGTACCTCTGGTGGCGGCCACATGGCTTATAAACTTGGCATGACCATGCCTGCTGCATTCAAGGCCATCACTGCGATTGTGGCCAACCTCCCAGACACCAACAACCTGGATTGTACCACCTCCGGTGCACCGATGCATGTGATGATTGTGAATGGTACGGAAGACAAGACCAATCCTTACAATGGGGGTGAAGTCATCTTGGGCAGTGGTAATTTTGGATTTGTGCGTTCTTCAGAAAGGTCATTGCAGTATTGGGCAGATGTAGCAGGATATACAGGATTGCCAACTATAACATTGCTGCCCGATCTTGATCCAAAAGACGGGAAACGCATTGAAACATACAGCCATAGCGGCGGAAAAAAAGAAGTGGTTTTGTTGAAGGTGATTGGAGGCAAGCACGACTATCCGGGCGATATCAATGTGCACCGATATGCCTGGGAATTTTTCAAGTCTGTTCAGTAAATTTCAACAATACCATGCAGCTTGACAAAGACCTGATGATCCAATTGAGGGATGCCAATGAAGCCGCATTCAGGCAGGTTTTTGACCAGTACGGGAAAAAAGTATACCGGTACATCTTGCATTATGTAAAAGTCAGGGTTGTGGCAGAAGACATCACCCAAAATGTTTTTTTGAGGATCTGGGAAAAAAGAGGCCTGCTTGATCCGGAAAAATCTTTTGAAGGATTTATTTTTACCATTGCCTACAGGGCCGTAATGAACCATTTTCGGGCCCATCCCAAACGTTTGCAAAGTTTGTTCCCTGTTGACCTGCTCAACGATTCCGTTGTTTCAACAGTCAGTGCGGATGCATTGCTCAACCACCATCAGCTGGAATCAGTCTATCAGCAGGCTTTGCAGGCACTCCCCCCAAAAAGGAAAGAGATCTTTTTAATGAGCAGGCATGGTGGATTGACGAACAGGCAGATTGCCGAACAGTTGGGCATCTCCATCAAAACGGTAGAAAGCCAGATGACGGCTGCATTGGCCTTTCTCAAGAACTTTTTTTCTCGTGCAGATTTTGGGAGAGCCTTGATTGTTTTGGTATTTATTTCTCATTAGACTAGGGGTATCGGTCATTTACCCCGTATTACCAATAGACTTATTGCATGCCATGAACAAAACAAGCCTGAACAGGTTCTTTTCGAACCAGTGCTCTCCTGTTGAACGGGAGGAAATCATCCGTTGGTTGTTGGACCCTTCCAATGATTTGCTCATCAAGCATTGGCTTCGGGAGCATTGGGATACACTTTCTGTCAATGAATTGGTAGCCGATCAAGACGAGCCAGACATGGAGAAAATCTGGGGCAAGATTCGATCCAGTATCAAGGAAAATCAATTGAAGTCTGGCCTTGAAAAGGCGCCTTCTGGGTTCAATAAATTTCATTTCAAGAAAATTGCTGTGGCGGCCATCATGATTGGTGTATTGCTCAGTATATATTTCATTTACACTGCCAATTCAGTTGACCACATGGGTTTGGCTGATGCAAATCTCAAACCATCCAATGACATCGCTCCTCCTGCCCAGGCCAGGGCCACCTTGAAGCTGGCAGATGGTTCAACTGTCTACCTTGACAGCAATGTCAATGGAACCCTTGCAAGACAGGGGAGTGTAGAGATTTCAAGGAACGAACTGGGGGAAATTATTTATTCTGGCACTGCTTCAGGTGCCATCACCATGAATACCCTTTCTTTGCCAAAAGGAAGCAAACCAATCCGCCTTCTGCTCTCGGATGGCAGCCTTGTTTGGTTGAATGCAGCATCCTCGATTACCTATCCTACGGCATTTGTTGGACAGGAGCGAAAGGTTTCCATCACTGGTGAGGCATATTTTGAGGTCTCAGAAAACAAAGCCATGCCTTTTTTTGTTGAACACAACCAACTGCAGGTCAAAGTACTTGGCACCCATTTCAATGTAAATACCTATGAAAATGAAGCCAGCAACAAAGTAACATTGTTGTCAGGTTTGGTGGATGTTGGCAATGGGAAAGTAACCAAGCAATTGGTTCCTGGCCAGCAGGCTTCCGTATCAAATTCAGTATTTTCTATCAAGGAAAATACTGATACAGATGAAGTGATGGCGTGGAAAAACGGACAGTTTTATTTTGGAGGGTCAGACATCAAGTCAATCATGAAACAAATTGAACGGTACTATGATGTTGAGGTTGAATTCAGGGATGAAGTGCCTTATCAATTCGTAGCCAAGATTTCAAGAGATCTCAATGTTTCTGCATTTCTGGAGAAACTCGAACTCACCAACCTGATCCATTTTAAAATTGAAGGAAAGAAAATCATTGTCATGAA
>ENA-OUVC01002329-OUVC01002329.1-marine-metagenome-genome-assembly--contig:-NODE-2329-length-10759-cov-2.316888_pt1 | contig 10759 bp, 7 predicted proteins | sample MGYA00248622_ERZ508571 | MGnify/ENA primary metagenome ERZ508571 (study PRJEB26236, sample SAMN06267175) | marine metagenome | isolation source: Columbia River Estuary | place: USA:Columbia River Estuary... | reverse complement strand
TATGGCTCACTCCTGACTAAATATTTCCATACCGGGGAGATCGACATGAATGAGGTTCATCCCTATATCAGCGAAGGATTTGGGGAGGACTTTGTCCCCGAGAATTACGACATGCAATACATCGATCATTTCGAGCAAGTGACCGATAAGGACGGCGCGGTTATGGCACGCCGTTTGGCCAAAGAGGAAGGACTTTTCTGTGGCTATAGCGCCGGCAGTTGCTTGCAAGGATTGCTGCAGCTGAAAGACCGATTGAAACCAACCGATGTAGTGGTTTGCATACTCCATGATCATGGATCGCGCTATGTGGCTAAGATCTACAACGATCAGTGGATGCGCGACCGAGGTTTTCTGGAGGTGAAAACGGTGCGTGATGTGGTTAATTCAAGGGGCCCTAAAAAGCTGCTAACCCTGAGTCCGACCGATCCCATCTCCAAAGCCATTGAGTTGATGCGTAAATACGACATCGAGCATGTTCCCATCTTGGATCAGGGACAGCCAGTCGGATCCGTAAGTGAAAGTGGATTGTTTCAAAAACTAATTGACAGCCCTACTCTTCCACATTCAATGATTGGCGATCATTTGGAACCCAATTTTCCGCAGGTAAGTTTAGATACGCCTTTGGAAAAGCTGAGCAGAACAATCAACAAGGAAGTGGGTGCGGTATTGACCAAAGATGAAGCTGGACAATATCACATCGTCACGAAATACGACATCATTCAATCGCTCGGGAACTGATTTTATTCAGAATTTTGGCTTTTCGTCACCTTTCGGGCAGACCCTGAATAAATCCTATATTCGCTCCCGTCTAAAATAACGGACTATGCCCAAATATCCCTCCGGTGTACTACACGGCGATTCCCTTCGAGCCCTCTATCAAGATGCCAAACAGCATCAATTCGCCCTGCCAGCCGTTAACACCATTGGTCACAGCAGTATCAATGCTACGTTGGAAACCGCTGCGCGTGTCAAATCGCCTGTGATCGTACAGTTCTCCAATGGAGGTGCACAATTCATAGCCGGCAAGGCCATGCCGAACGATCAGCTTCAAGCCAACATTGTGGGGGCTATTTCCGGCGCCTTGCATGTACACCAGGTCGCCAAATACTATGGCGTTCCCGTTGTTTTGCATACCGATCATGCTTCCAAAAAATGGTTGCCTTGGATCAGTGCTTTGTTGGATGCCGGCGAGCAATACCACCGCGAAAGAGGTCAGCCCCTTTTCAGCTCGCACATGCTTGACCTTAGTGAGGAACCGATCGAGGAGAACATCCATGAATCAGTTACTTATTTCAAACGCATGCAGCCGCTGGGCATGAGCATCGAGATCGAACTGGGTGTAACCGGTGGCGAAGAAGATGGCGTTGACAACAGCGATGTAGAAAATTCGAAACTCTACACCCAACCTGCTGAGGTGGCGTATGCCTATGAGAAATTATTGGCCGTTGGTGACCTGTTTACCGTTGCGGCCGCATTTGGAAATGTACATGGAGTTTACAAACCCGGAAATGTAGAATTACGCCCCGATATTCTTCACAACAGTCAGCTTCACATTCAGGATAAATTCAAGACTGCTGAAAAACCGGTCTATTTTGTTTTTCATGGTGGCAGTGGCTCTCCCCAGAATCAGATTCGCGAGGCGATCGGTTATGGCGCCATCAAAATGAACATCGACACGGATTTGCAGTGGGCCTTCTGGGAAGGGGTCATGGACAATTACAAGAAAAACGAACAATATCTACAGGCCCAACTGGGTAATCCCGAAGGAGACGATAAGCCCAATAAAAAGTATTACGATCCCCGCGTTTGGCTTCGTAAGGGCGAAGACTCATTCTCCAAGCGTTTGGAACAAGCGTTTATTGACTTGAACTGCCTGAATCGAAACGCCTAAGATTTTATTTAGAGGCCGTATTCTTCAGCCGGATCATATCGTCCATGACCTGAAGAGTCTCATACAGGTAAACATCCTGCTCGAGCAGCTTTAACCAGATCTTGAATCGGTCTTGTTTCGGCTTGTCATTATTCCAACGCTCCAGATCACCGGGCAGCGAACGAACCTGCAATGTTTCAGAGAGCTTAGACAATTGATCGTTCTGCTTGACGGTCTGCTGGATACGCTGCTGAAGTTCCTTGTAACGGGTGTAATCCAACGGATAATCCTGCTCCCGCACCTGCGACAACCAGGTTGCATTGTCTCGAATGGTTTGAAAACGGGAATTGGCGCGCATCCGTGCTTGATGCGTTTGTTGGATGGAATTCAGGTCGTAGCCGGTTACCCAGGGCTGGATCAAAACTTTACCAATTTCGTCCCAAGCCAATGCATCTTCATTGTCTTTCTCCCGGATTTTAAGATCTTCCAGATTATCGGGAAGGACAATATCGGAACTAACCCCGCGTAATTGCGTGGAACCTCCATTCACCCGATAGAATTTTTGAAGCGTCAGTTTTAATGTGCCGAGCTCGGAGCTGGACATAAAATAACCGTTTTCCGGATCCAGTCCCACATTGCGTTGAACCGTCCCTTTGCCATAGGTGGAGGTGCTACCAATAACAACACCACGTCGATAATCTTGAATGGCTGCGGCAAAAATTTCAGAAGCGGAAGCACTGAATTCATTGACCATGACCGTCAACGGTCCGTTATAAAGAATGTTCTTGTCTTTGTCGCGAAGCACGGTGGGTCTACCCTCCCGGTCTTTGACCTGTACCACGGGCCCTTCTTCAATGAACAGACCTACCATTTGCACCACATCGTATAGTGAGCCACCACCATTGTTACGCAGGTCCATCACCAATCCGTCGATCTTTTGTTCTTTGAGCTTTACGATCTCCTTTGCCACGTCGATGTAGCAACGGTTTCCATCGGGACGTTCAAAATCTGCATAAAATTCGGGCAGGAAAATGTAACCGATCCGTTGCCCATTCTTTTCTACAATCGCGCTACGGGCAAAAGATTCATCTTGTACAATCTCGTCGCGAATCAAGGTAACTACCTTGCTGCTTCCGTCAGGCTTGCGTAGTGTCAGTCTTACTTCGCTGCCTAATTTCCCGCGTATCAGTTTAACCGCATCGGGCACTAAATAGCCGGTTAGGTCGACGGCTTCGTCTGCGCCTTGCGCCACTTTGAGAATGATGTCACCAGCCTGAATTTCACCCGATTTATACGCAGGACTTCCGGTCACCACGCTGGTAATCTTGATATTTCCATCATCGTATTGCAGGGAGGCGCCTATGCCATAAAAACGTCCGCTCATCTCCTCGTCGAAATACCGCTTGTCGATCGGGGGGAAAAATTCCGTGTGCGGATCCATGGTATTGGTGATGGTATTCACGAACAGGTTGAACTGATCGTCGGCACTGAATTTATTGCGGTAGCGGTCAAACGTCCGATCGAGTTGACGGCGAACCTTCTCGCGCGCCTCGATTTCTAATTCGCTGTCAGATTTGATTACAAAATCGGGTTGCTTGCGATTGCGCTCTCTCGACTCTACTAAGTCATAAAAACGTTCAAGCACCTGGAATTTTAATTTTTTACGCCAACGATCTTTTCGTTCGTTTTCATCCGCTGACCAATTCATTTTCTCCCCATCCAGCAGAATATTTTCCTGTAGATCGAAATTGAATGGGGTTTTCAAAATCTCCTTGGAGAGGATGGCAGCTTCTTCCATTCGTTCATTGAAACTTTGACCGGCAAATAAGAAAAATCGTACCGGATCACCCAATAACTCATTATCGATCTGAGTCGAGTAGCGGTTCAAGGCCTCGACATCTGCTTTGATCAGAAAGGCCTTCTCCGGATCCAGCTCCTGGAGGTACTTGCGAAATATCTTTTTGGAGAATGCATCGTCAATGGATTGCGGCTGGTAATGCCCATCCTGAAGCATTTTGGCTACCCGATGCAGTACATTCTCGTATTTGCCCGGGGGTACTTTTTTGCCGGTGCCCAGCGATGAGAGGGTTAAAAATAGGGCAAGAGAGAAAAGGATCAAGACCACCGGAAGGCGTTTCACAGACCCTAGGGATTTGAGCAGATTCGACATGCCGTAAAAATAATCCAAATCAAGTCTGGAAAAGAGACATTCGGCTCTTTAACAGCATATTAAGGTCTTCTTGTTGGATGATTTTTCCCCTTATCTTTGCAGTCCCAAACGGTGGTTGTAGCTCAGCTGGTTAGAGCATCAGATTGTGGTTCTGAGGGTCGCCGGTTCGAACCCGGTCATCCACCCAAATCCCGTTCCGGTCTCTCTGGAGCCGAACGGGATTCCTAATTTTTGTCTATGACCTGGATGTTAACCGCTTTCATAGGCTCTTTCCTCGGATATGTCCTTATACAGGTTCTTTACTTGATTTCCTTCTATCCCAAAAAGTCGATTCGAATTGCTTTCTGGGACTGGCAGGGATGGATCCCAAGGTGGTACGATCAAAAAATGACCATTGCGGTAAAGGAAATCATAATATCTCTTCAGCTGGGTGAGCGGATCCGGGAGCGTCTCCTTGATGGCAAGACCCGTGAAGCAGTGGATCAATGGCTTACCGAAAAAGTAGGTCAATACCTGACAAATACACTGCCATCGAAATGGCCCATGATCAGTATGTTAATTGGAGAGAAAACACATGAAAAGGTGAAACAAGCCCTATCCGATTATCTGTTCGAGCATTGGCAAACCAATATTGAATCCATGAGCCAAAATCAATTGTCTGACGCCGCCCTATCAAAACAGATTGACGGCTTTTTAACAAGTGCTGATACAAAGAATTGGTATGCGAAAATCGAGGAGCTTGCTGCGAAATGGAAACCTCGGCTCCTACTGATTTCGTTGCCGCTCGGCGCGGGTATGGCCGTTTTGGGAAAACTAATCCATCATTCCTTACTTTCCCTATAAACCAATCCCAACTCTTACTGTTAACTTAAAAAACACTTATGTCATCGTATATCCACACAAGGCTTATTTGCATGCTATCCCTAGGGCTTTTCTTGAACGGCCTCAGTGGCTGGTCTCAGGGTCCTGGTCCACGCCCGATGGCTGGACGTCCGCCAGCCATGGCAGTACTCTATGGAAAGATTGTTGAAAGTAAAACGGGGAAAGCCATCGAATTGGCATCCGTTCAGTTGATTGGTAAAATGGACAGCGCCGCGCGCGGTACCAAACCAACGGTGGTTGCCGGCATGATCACCCGAAGCAACGGAGAATTCCGGCTGGAGAATTTACCGGTGAACCGTTCCTATGAATTGAAAGTCTCTGTGATTGGCTATAGTGCGTTCAGTCAAATGATCGACTTGAAAGCCAACACCCTCGATGCCACCCAAGAAAAGGATTTGGGTAACATACGTGTTAATATTGACGAAAAACAACTTGATAATGTAACGGTCACCAGTTCGGGTTCGGGATTAAAACTCGGCATCGATCGAAAAATATTTTCCGTAGACAAAAATCTGGTTGCCACCGGGGGAACGGCCATTGACGTAGTACGAAACATACCATCGCTGACTGTTGATTTAGATGGCAATCTGACCATGCGCAACAATACGCCGCAGCTGTTTGTAGATGGCCGCCCAACGAATCTGACCCTCGAGCAACTTCCGGCAGACGCCATCGAGTCGATCGAACTGATCACCAATCCATCTGCGAAATACGATGCGTCTGGTGGAACCGCGGGTATATTGAACATTATTTTGAAAAAGAACAAGCGGATTGGATACAACGGAAGCTTTCGCACCAACCTGGATTCCAGAGCCCGCGTGGGTGGCGGACTTGACCTCAATTTGCGCCAAGGTAAATTCAACTTCTTCCTCAACGCCAATTACAATCAGCGAAAATCGATCAGCACCGGCACCACCAATCGCACTACCGATATCGGCAATCAAATCACAAAACTGAATCAGGCCGATGAAAATATTTCCATCGGACGACATGCTTTTCTCCGTACGGGCGTAGATCTTTTTATCGACAACCGAAACACGCTTTCAATTACCGCCAATTTGGGACAGGGTCGTTTCCGCCCAACCACCGAAAGTTCGATCTGGATCGACTCCTTGATGGCCTCAGGCCCACCAAACTCCTCCCAAACCAATCGGTACGCCCAGAACATCGGCTCATTTGACAATCAAGGGCTCGTGATCGGATTCAAACATCTTTTTCCTAAGGCAGGTGAAGAATGGACAGCCGATGTTACCTACAACGGCATGACCAGCAAAAACACCAACGACATCCGAACAGATGTCTATCCCGATCCAACACAGTCTGTTTTTAAACGAAGCCAACAACAACAATTGGGCAATGGGATAAACAACAGCCTCATTCTTCAAACGGATTATGTACGACCGATTTCAGAAAAAGAAAAATGGGAAATGGGGTTGCGAGCCCAATTTCGCCAGGTTGATAATCGAAATGATTTTTACTTAATTCCTACCACGGGCAGTCCGATATACTTGAGCGATCTGTCGGTGAATTATACAAGCGACGATCGTGTATATGCCGCCTATACCACCTACACCAACATGTTGGGGAAATGGGGTTATCAAGCTGGATTGCGCTTGGAGAGCTCTGATTACATTGGAAACCTTCCCGATAAATCACAATCCTTCAATATAACCTTTCCTGTCAGTTTATTCCCCAGCCTGTATTTGACGCGCAAAGCGGCCAAAGAACAGGAAGTTCAATTGAATTATACCCGTAAGATCAACCGACCGAATTTTTGGCAGCTGTATCCGTTCACCGATTATTCCGACTCGCTGAACATCAGCCGTGGAAATCCGGATCTGCGTCCGGAATTCACGAACTCCATTGAGATGTCTTATCAAAAGACATTCAAGAACCGAGATAATTTCATCGCTTCGGCCTATTACAAACGCACCGAGGGATTGATCACCCGGTACCAAGCCAAAGAGATCGCACCCGTATCCGGTAAAGACATTCTCATCAATACCTATTTGAACGCGCAATCAAGTTACTTGGCGGGGCTGGAATTGATCTCGAAGAACAAGATCACCCGTACCTGGGAATTGACCACCAACCTGAACCTTTTCCAATCGGGCATCGAACTCAGTGACCCAACCATTGCTGTTTCAGATCCCATCCCCAGCTGGCAATTGAAAATGAACCATACCATCAAGGTTGGTAAGCGTTTTACCCTTCAACTGAATGGTGAATACGTTTCAAAGACCGTATTGCCACCCAGTGGATCGGGTGGTGGTCGAGGTGGTTGGAGCGGCGGTGGCGGCGGCATGTGGGGCCAAACGGCCAGTTCGGCACAAGGATATTCACTGCCAAATTATTTCATGGATGCCGGACTACGTGCTGACTTGGGCAAAACCCGCCAGACCAGTTTATCAATCAATTGGAGTGATGCATTCCGAACCCGTCGTCAACAAGTCCATACCGAATCCGATTATTTTGTCCAAGATGTATTCCGCCGTCGTGATCCACAACTGGTTCGTTTGAATTTTAATTGGCGCTTCGGGAAAGTGGATGCCAATTTGTTCAAGCGCAAGAACAGTAAAGGTGGAGAAGGCATGGAAGGCATGAGCATGTAAAAAGGACGTATGAACGATCCGAAGATCATCTATCTGGCTGTAACCAATAGCCTGACCTATGACCAGCGCATGAGTCGGATCTGTTTCACACTGCATGAGTCGGGTTACCGGGTAAATCTGATCGGGATTAATCGTACTACGCCCCTTCCCGATCGCCCCTATCGACAGATCCGGTTGACCAGCTGGTTTCCGAAAGGAAAGCTTTTCTATTTGGAGAATCACATCCGGTTATTTTTCTATCTCCTATTCCGACGAGCAGACCTGCTCGTCGCCAACGACCTGGATACTGCTTTACCAATTTGGATGGTTTCCAAACTACGAACCATTCCACGCCTGATGGATGCTCATGAGTATTTTACCGAGATGAAGGAGGTGCTGAGCCGCCCCACTGTTCATCGTCTTTGGTCAGCCCTGGCTCGTTTTCTGATTCCAAAATTTCCCGATGGATATACGGTTGGTCCCGAACTCGTGAATAAATTCAGAGCAGCGTATGGGGTGGATTATGGACTGATACGCAACATGCCTCGACTTCGGCAATGGAAGGAGCGTACCGAAAATGAACAACCATTTCTATTGTACCAGGGAGCGGTCAATCAGGGCCGCGGATTTGAATCCCTGATTCCGGCCATGCACCACATTAATTACCCACTGGTCATTTGTGGCGACGGCAATTATATGGAAGAGCTAAAAACGCTGATCGCCCGGGAACAACTCGCTGATCGAATTCAACTCACCGGCATGTTGCAACCGGATGAACTAAGAAAATGGACCGATCGGGCAGCAATTGCAATAGTCATTCCCGATAAAAAAGGAGCCAACCAATTTTTAGCGCTGCCCAATAAATTCTTTGATTGCATCGAAGCCGGATTGCCACAGATTACCTGCAACTATCCGGAGTATGAAACAATCAATAATAAATACCCGGTTGCGGTTTTATTGGATGTGGTCACCCCCCTTTTGGTTGCTCAGGCAGTCAATGAGTTAATGGAGGATGCTGCCAAACGAAAAGCCATGCAAGCAGCCTGCAGGCAGGCTCGGCAAGAATTTTGTTGGGATCAGGAAGAGGCCGTTTTATTAAGTATCTACAAACGCAAGCTGCCTCAATGACCCAATCCATCCATTTGGTTTGCTTGTGCAGCCCCTGGCCTGCCGATACAGGTGGAGCTAGAGATATGTTGGAGCGACTGAAAGCCTTGCATCAGCACGGAATCCGGGTGCATTTACATTATTTCATTCGTAAGCACGAACATCCTGCCGAGGAACTCAACACATTTTGCAGCCGGATTTCCGTCTACCGTAGAAATAGTCCCTGGAGCGGGATGTTAAATGGATGGCCTTACATCATAGCCTGCCGACAGGATAAAACCCTGTTGAATAATCTTAATGCCGACAAGGACCCCATCCTATTTGACGGCATTCACACTACCGCATTCATCAACCAGCTTCATCAAAACAATCGGAAACTGGTGATACGCATGCACAACGACGAAGTACGCTATTATAGCTCCCTGATCCGTTTTGAGCGAAACGTATTTAAACGATTATACTTCCGTTGGGAATCGATCCGACTCCATCACTGGATGAAGCGTGTCCCACACGATATTCCTTTGGGTTGTGTGCAAACCAATGAACAAGAAGTGTTGAAAAACAAGTATGGTTTCACCCGCACCTTCTTACTCCCCCCTCCTGTTCCGTCATCGGTAAATATTGCCACGGGTACGGGAGGCTATTGCCTGTATCACGGTAATTTATCGGTTGGCGAGAACGAACGAGCCGCCATATGGTTATTGCGCAGGGTATTCGCCCAAATCAAATTACCCTTGGTGATTGCTGGCAAATCACCCTCGAAAAAACTAGAGAAGCTTGTTCATTTCTATCAGCATGCTTGTTTGGTCGGAAATCCAACCCAATCTGAATTGCAAGACCTGATTCGAAAGGCACAGATCAATGTATTGCCATCACTAACCGATACGGGCATCAAACAAAAGATATTCGATGCGCTGCAACATGGCCGACATTGCCTAATCAATTCCAATATGCAAGTTGGATCACCTTGGACTGATAGTTGCCACGTTGCATCCGATCCTGCTGAAATGGGCGAACTCGTCCAAGAACTTTTTAAAACCCCTTTTACCGAAAAAATGATTCAGGACCGTGACGAACGGCTCCAGTATTGGCGGAATGAATTAAACCCGATCGACGAATTGATTAAACAGCTATCGTAGCATTGTCGGTAACTCCCCCTTTTTCTGTTCGAATCATACGGGCTGGATATTTTTGAACAACCAAGTAATCATGGGTTGCCATAACAACGGTTGTTTGATAATCTCGGGCAATTTGAAAAAGCAAGCGCATGATCTCATCGGAGGTTTCCGGATCCAGATTTCCGGTGGGCTCATCCGCTAAAATCAATTTAGGTGAGTTTAGCAAAGCACGGGCTATGTCGACACGTTGTTGTTCGCCGCCACTGAGTTCAAAAGGCATTTTGAAACCTTTTGATTTCAATCCCACTTTGTCCAAAACATCCTGAATCTTCTCCTGGATCAGTTTTTCATCGGTCCAGCCCGTTGCCCGCAATACAAAGCGAAGATTGTCGGTAATGTTTCGGTCGGTCAACAACTGAAAATCCTGGAAAACTACCCCCAGATTGCGTCGCAAATACGGTACTCGTTTCCAATCCAATTCACGCAGATTAAATCCCGCTACCCATCCTTCACCAGATGTCAAGGAAAGTTCGCCGTATAGAGTCTTCAATAAACTGGATTTTCCACTTCCGGTTTTACCGACCAAATAAACGAACTCTCCCTTGTTAACGGTGAGTTGTACGTTGGATAGAATCAAGTTGGTGCCTTGATAGATGTTGGCGTCTTTTATTTGAATGATCGGTTCTGACATGGTAAAAGGTTGAATAATAAAGTTATGACAACGGGGCTGGATATCGAATGGGCTCCTTTCCAATCCGGTCGATCTGCACATATGCTTCCGGGGACTGAATAACCGATCCGATGATTTTGGCATCCACCCCAAATGATTGGGCGATGCCTATTAAGGAGGAAGCTGTTTGTTCATCGGTGTAGATCTCCAGCCGGGTACCCATATTAAAAACCTGGTACATTTCCATATCCGTAGATTGGCCTTGCATGCCGCCAGAGGGCTGGTGGATCATCACACGTGCATGCTTTAATGCAGAGCGTTTGTCCTTTGCACCACCTGCCAACAAAACTG
>ENA-OUVC01002326-OUVC01002326.1-marine-metagenome-genome-assembly--contig:-NODE-2326-length-10769-cov-2.936495_pt1 | contig 10769 bp, 12 predicted proteins | sample MGYA00248622_ERZ508571 | MGnify/ENA primary metagenome ERZ508571 (study PRJEB26236, sample SAMN06267175) | marine metagenome | isolation source: Columbia River Estuary | place: USA:Columbia River... | reverse complement strand
CAACACTGTGGGCGATGCCTACACAGTTGACAGAATTACAGTCGGCTGAACGCAGTTGTTTACGCCCTAAAGCGTGCTGCATTATTTGCGGCCTCGCTCATCATCTCCAGCCTGCTTATTTTCTTCCTGCTTAGGCTGCTGCCTGGCAACATTGCCCAAACCCAGTTGGGAATGAATGCAAGCCCAGACGCACTTGCACAACTGGAACGTGACTACGGCTTAGACAAACCGCTTGTCGTGCAATATGTGGATTGGCTCTCCGGTGCCGTGCGCGGCGACTTGGGCACCTCCATGCTGACGGGCGCCGACATCGCAAGTGAAATTGGGGCGAAGGCAACGATTACGTTGCCACTCATTGCCCTTGCATCGTTATTTGCAGTACTCATTGCCCTGCCTATTGGAATGGTTTCGGCATTACGCCACCGAAAGCTTGATGGCGTAGCGCTTTCCACCACGTCGCAACTTGGCATTGCTATTCCAACTTTTTGGATGGGCGTGATGCTGATCTCTGTGTTTGCACTTCGAACATCGCTTTTCCCTGCAGGTGGCTTCCCCGACGAAGGCTGGTCGGCGTGGACTGAAAGTGTTCGATCGCTCATGCTTCCCGCCATCACGCTTGGCCTCGCGCAAGGCGCAGTGCTTGCGCGGTTTGCCCGATCTGCCACGTTGGACGTGATGCAGCAGGACTACTTCCGCACTGCACGCGCAACGGGGATGACACGCGCAAAAGCACTGCACGTGCATGGTGTTCGAAATGCGCTCATTCCCGTCATATCGGTACTGGGCGTGCAGATATCGACACTGATTGTTGGTGCGATCGTGGTGGAAAACGTGTTTGCGCTGCCAGGCATTGGACAGATGCTGTTGCAGGATGTTGCGATACGTGATTATCCAAAGGTGCAAGGCATCGTGGTGTGCGCCACGGCGATGGTGTTTGTCGTTGGTTTCTTCATTGATCTGGCAATGGCCGCAGTCGACCCACGGGCACGGCGGGCATCATGAAACGCAATCGCACACTTACTGTTGGCGTGATCTTGATTGCATTCAGCCTGATCAGCACACTGGTTGGGTGGATATGGACTCCATACGATCCGCTTGACATGAACCCGGACGTCTCCTTCGCCCGGCCTTCGTTCAGCCACATCCTGGGAACCGATGTGTTTGGGCGCGATGTCCTCAGCAACATCATGATTGGGGCCAGAAGCACGCTCATTGTTGCGCTCGTCTCGGTCTTCATCGGTATCGCACTTGGCGCAGCCATTGGTATTTCTGCCGCACTGTCGCCAGCCAAGGTTCGACAGTTAACCATTTTCGGTATCGACATCATTCTTGCTCTACCATCGGTGCTCTTTGCCATTGTTCTTGCAGCGGTGTATGGCGCAAGCACCTTCACCGCAACAATCGCCATCGGGATTGCGCTTTCTGCAGCAATAGCCCAAGTAACGCGTCGCGAGACAACCCAGGTTCTTCGCTCCGATTATGTGGCGGCAGCAAAGGTTTCTGGAAGTGGCACTGGGCAGATCATTAGATTGCACGTGCTGCCAAATATTTTGCCGTCGTTACTTGTGCAGGCTTCAGGTGCGGTTGCCATTGCCATACTCGCCGAGTCGACGCTGTCGTACCTAGGCCTTGGCACAACACCACCGACGCCATCGTGGGGACGCATGCTTGCCGAATCTCAGAAGTATCTACTTGTGGACCCAATTGTTGCGCTGTGGCCGGGCCTCGTCATTGTGCTGACCGTGTTGGGTTTCAATTTGATCGGCGACGGTTTGCGACTCTCCTTAGACCCAACGATGAAGCGAGACGCCAAATGAGCCTGCTCGAGGTAAACAACCTCACCGTTTCGTTCGGTGATCATCACGTTGTTCGAAACGTTTCATTTGCGGTTCAGCCGGGCGAGCAACTGGGCATCATCGGCGAATCGGGCTCGGGCAAGAGCCTGAGCATGCTTGCGATCATGGGTCTTTTGCCTGAAGGCGCAACAGTGAGCGGAAGCGTTCTGTTTGACGGCCAAGAATTGTTGCAACGTACCGATGCCGAAATGTCTAAGTTTCGCGGCAAGCACATCGGCATGGTGTTTCAAGACCCACTCGCGTCGCTGAATCCACTGATGACTATTGGCAAGCAGGTTGCGCAACCATTGATTAACCACAAGATTGCTTCTCGTAAAGATGCGCGACTGCGTGCAACCGAGTTGTGCTCGTTGGTTGGGCTTCCCGAACCGCAACGAATGGTCGAGTCGTACCCGCATCAGCTTTCTGGTGGACAACGTCAGCGAGTTGGCCTTGCCATCGCCCTTGCCTGCTCACCTTCGCTGCTCATTGCCGACGAGCCAACGACTGCGCTCGATGTGACCGTGCAACAAGAAGTGCTTCAGGCCATTCGCGGACTTGCAGCCGCGCAAGGCACATCGCTCATTTTCGTCTCGCACGATTTGCCCGTAGTTGCCTCCATGGTGAATCGCGTGTTGGTGCTTCACGACGGCACCGTTGTTGAGAACACAAGCAAGGATCAGTTGCTCCGTGCGCCACAGCACCCCCACACTCAGCGCATTGTTGCCTCGGCCAAACAATCGAGCGCACTCCTCCGCCAAGCAACCCAATCGAGCGCCCAATGAACAACGTCATTCTTTCGGCGCAGCAGGTTTCAAAAACATTCCACCACGGATGGTTGTCCACGTCTAGAAGCGCAAAGAGAGTTGAAGCTTTAGCGGGTGTCTCGCTTGACATCACACGCGGAGAGCATCTTGGCATTCTTGGTCAATCGGGGTCTGGCAAAACCACGTTGGCTCGGGTGTTACTCAACCTTGAAACGCCTACGTCGGGTTTAGTGATGTTTGAGGGCAAACCACTGAGCAAGGAATCGAACAACGATTTCCGCCGCACCGTGCAGGCTGTGTTTCAAGACCCGGCAAGTTCGTTTAACCCACGCATGCGTGTGGCCGACATTATTCGTGAACCTTTGCGCGCCCTCGAAATCGATGGCGACCACGACAGCCGCATCGACGAATTGCTTGTGCAAGTAGACCTACGCCCGCAACTACGAGACCGATATGCGCATCAGTTATCTGGCGGGCAACGCCAACGTGTTGCGCTTGCGCGAGCACTAGCGCCAAGGCCGCAGTTGCTCATTGCAGACGAGCCCTTCAGCGCGCTGGACGTGCTCACTCGAGACGAAATCGTGTTGCTACTCAAGAGGCTTGCAAGCGAGAACAACCTCACACTGGTGGTTATCTCGCACGACCTTTCGGTGGTGGCTCAGCTGTGCGACCACGTTGCCGTGATGAAAGACGGAGTGATCGTTGAAAACGGAACGGTGCGTGAGGTGTTCTCCAACCCACGCGACCCATTTACCGTTGAACTTTTGCAGGCCGTGCAATACCTGCTCAACGACTAATCATTTACTGACAACAAACTAGATGTGGGCATGCCTAACGGATTATCGCAACGACACCGGCATTTATTACTAAGTTGGCTTCCAGAACAGCATCTAACACCGACAAATTTTGGTTCCCGGAGCCTGCGTCAACTTGAGCAGGCCCCAAGATCGCGACACACGCAACACTCAAACCCGCTTCCACATGATTGTCGTCTGAAGCAATTTCAATGCGTCGTTGTGCTGCCCCGTCGCGCACCATCAGGTTGAGCGCCCTCATTGGCCCGTCAATGAGGTTTGCAAAGACTTTGTCGTCGCCGCGGAACTTGGTGATTGACCCCGGCTCGCAACGGTGATCGACGCCGTTGATGTTAAGTACGACACCATTGCCGTCGGCAACACAAAACTCGCGGTTCACTCCCGGGATGATTGAGAACGGAACGTCTTGCGTAATGTCGGCAGTCGAGAGTCGCCATGTCCAGTCGTCGGGAAGCGAACCATCGCAAGTGATTTCGTATTGCACGCCAAGGCCGTTTTTCCACGGTTGCGGTTTGCGATCTACGGCGCGATTAAGCGGCATGTTTTTGCAAGATTGTCCAAAACTCGTTGGAGTTAGGACGCGTGGGAAACATTGTTTGAACTGAAAACGGGATGTGTTTTGTTGCGGACAAGTCGGTGATGATTTGACGAAATGATTGAGGCGTGAAATACCACGCGTGCACATCGATGTAGGCGCCGTTTGCATCGCTGATCTCTTGGCTGGCCGAGGCTATTCGTGCAGCACGATTTTCTTTTGGGTCTCCGTGGTCGCCTGCCCAGTGGCGCGCTGGGTCGTTGTGCGTGGTGAGCGCCCGGTGCTCAACCACGGAGGACAACGTATGTACTTTTCGGTTCTCGAGGTGGGCCCCAAGTACCTGAGCAATGGTTGATGGCGTAAGAAAGTGATCGAAGCAATAGCGGTGGTCGGGAACCAGCAGGTAGTAGCGGCCATTTGGTTTAAGCAAGTGGGCTACTTGGTTGAGATGACGCACGAAGTCTGGTTGATGCTCGATTGCATGGCTGCTGACCACGGCGTCGAATGTGTCGTTGACGACTGAAAGATCGGAGCCGTTAGACACCCAACTGATGGTGGGCACTTTTGTTTCGTCCATGCCAAGATATTGAGCGCGCTTTCGCAGATCTTCGGTGGAAAGCACGTCGACGTAGCGAACGTGAGGCCCCCGCAGCACCGGTTGGGCGAAAGGACCAATTTCCAACACCGAATGGGTGTGAGGAATGAGCGATACAAATGCGTTGCGATCGGCAACCGCATATTGAGGTGCAGGTGGCGAACCACGCAACAATCGACGCAACTTACGCGCAACCCGCCGAAGTACAGAAACCATCACGGGCAGTAGCGATTGCCTTTGGCACGAAACACCTGCACGGTGCCAAGTTGCTCGGCCGAGACCCCAATGACCGACTCGAGATCGAGGCCACAGATAACGGTATTCGTCAAGTTTGCTTTGGTGAAATTGGCGCCGCTTACCGTTGCACCCGTGAGGTTGGATCCACTCAAATTGGCATTGGTGAAATCTGCCCCGGTGAGATTTGCACGAATGAATTGAGCTTGGTGCACGTTGCTGCCCACGAATTTGGCACCTGCCAAGTTGGCAACGCTGAAGTCGGTGAACTCCAGCTTGAGCAGCGAATAATCGACACCTTCAAGGTTGCTGAATTGGCACTTCATAATGATGATGCACTTAATGTCTGGCTCGGCTTTCGGAGCAACCGTGGTGGTGGTTTCGACGACGGTGGTCGCTGGTATCTCGGATGCGGCAACAGACGTGTCTGGAATGGTGTCTGGCGTGGTTTCCTGAGTACTGCTTGACGTGGAAACTGCCGAAGGGGTGTCACTCATTGCACAAGCTGCAAGTGCAAGCGGAAGAACGCCGATAAGCATGGCGCGTCGCACTAAGCATGAAAGCGTTTGCATGCACCAAGCCTAGGCTTGGTGCCTATGTCAACTCCTGATACCTCCACCCAATGGGGCACGCCAGATATGGTGTCGCAACTTTCTCGCGTGCTTGTTCGCACACCAACAACAAAAGGGAAATTTGTGGAAGAGGGTTACTGGCGCATGCCAGACACCACAGCACTTGTTACCGAGCACGAATCGTTTACTGCTCTGCTTGAACAACTTGGTTGCCAAGTTGATATCGCGCCCGCAGTAGACGGGCTTGTCGACTCGGTATATATGCACGACCCAATGATCATGACTCCGCATGGCGCGATTCTGTTGCACATGGCCAAACCTGTGAGGTCGCCTGAGCCTGCAGAATTTCGAAAAGACCTCGAGCGAATTGGCGTGCCAATTTTGGGCGAATTGAGCACGCCGGCATTTGCTGATGGTGGCGACAAGGTATGGCTTGATGCAAAAACTTTGCTCATTGGCATTGGCTACCGCACAAACGAAGCGGGAGTTGAACAGATTCGCGCGCTGCTCTCGCCATTTGGCGTAGACGTGTTTGCATTCGACCTCCCCCACTATGAAGGCCCAAGCGCAGTGCTCCACCTGATGAGCGTGTTGTCTCCAATCGCACACGACAAAGCCGTGGTGTACGAACCATTGGCCCCTGTTCGGCTGTTGCAATTTCTACAGTCGCGCGGCATCTCGTGGTACTCGGTCAGTGAAAAAGAAATGTTGACACAAGGTGGCAACATTCTTACCGTGCGACCAAACGTGGTGGTGCTTGCAGCGGGCAACCCAGAGATTGAAGGAAAGCTTCGCGAAGGTGGCGTTGAGGTGCACATTTTTGCTGGCGACAATGTTGCAGTGAAAGGTGACGGCGGCCCAACATGCCTGACAGCGCCGTTGTTGCGATTGCCATGAGCGAATTTACGGGCAAAGTTGCCATCGTCACCGGCTCGACAAGTGGCATTGGCGAAGCAATTGCTCGCCGGCTTTCGCAACTGGGTGCGTCAGTTGTAGTCAATTCGTCGACATCGGTCGAGGCCGGCGAAAAACTGGCCGCCGAGTTGGGCCCGCATGCCCTGTACGTGCAGGCCGACATCAGCAACAAAGAACAAGGTGAAAGCCTTATTGACCAAACCATCAAACAATTTGGCCAACTAGACATTTTGATCAACAACGCAGGATGGACGCAGTTGATTGCCCATCACAATCTTGAGGCGTTAACCGACGACATATTTACGCGCACATTTGATGTCAACGTCACCGGCACCTGGATGCTCACGAAGTACGCAATGCCACATCTGCGAAAGAGCCAAGATGGCAACGTAGTCAACATCACCTCGGTTGCAGGCGTAAGGGCGATGGGCAGTTCGATTGCGTATTCAATGTCGAAAGCAGCCCTCAATCACATGACCATCCTCTTGGCAAAGGCATGCGGGCCCGTTCGGGTGAACGCGGTGGCCCCCGGGTTGGTGGAAACCCCCTGGACTAAGGACTGGCAAAACCAGCACGATGGTGTGAAGGCCGTTACTCCTCTGCATCGGTCGGCCACCCCCGAGGACTGCGTGGAAGCAACCCTGGGCCTACTGCGCACCACCTATGCAACGGGCCAGATTTTCGTTGTAGATGGCGGCCTTACTCAGGTGATGTAGCCCCAAATTTGTAACCATTCTGTAATGGGTAGTGGCTAGCGCGCCATCCATTAGTGCTCAATAATGGGATTGGGTCAACTAAGTGGTCAATCGGCTGCTGGGCCCATACCAGGAGGAAACTCGTAATGGAAGAAGTAAAGGGATTGGTCGTCAGTAACTACGACCTCGTCTATAACGCGCTGTCATTTTCGACAGCAGCACTCGGAATTGCATTTGTGTACTTCCTCGTGTCACGCAACCGCATTGCACCTGCATACCGCAACGCAATCACGATGTCCGCAATGATTTGCGGAATCGCGGCCTACCACTACTGGAGAATGTTCAGCAACTTCTCGGGTGGCGAATGGAACGAGGGCTACCGCTACGCGGACTGGCTGCTCACCGTGCCACTACTCGTTGCCGAGCTCGTTGTAGTTTCGGGCGTTTCCAAAGAAGTGGCAAAGAAAGTAACGCCACGTTTGGTTATTGCAGCACTGTTGATGATCGCAACTGGATACCCAGGCGAAATCGCAGCGCACGGCAGCAGCGACCGCACACTGTGGGGAGCCATCTCTGGCGCCTTCATGTTGTACGTGTTGTACGAACTGTTCGCAGGCGAAGTTGGCAAGACCTTGAAGACACAGACAGGCGAAATTGGCAAGAAGTTGAACAACCTTCGCTACTTGCTCGTGTTCACCTGGGGTATCTACCCAATTTTCTACATCTTGGGAGACTCCACCAGCTGGCTTGCAGAGCAAATCGGCTTGTCGCCAGAAGAGGCAACAACTGTTATTCAAGTTGGCTACTCGGCTTCCGACGTACTCGCGAAGGCAGGATACGGATTGGTCATTATGTCCATCGCGTTGTCCCGCTCCGAGTCAGAGGGTTACCGCGCAGCATAAGTACTCAAGTACTGAAAAAGCCCCGGCTTCGGCCGGGGCTTTTTTTATTGTCGCGTTTAACTCTCGCGCAATTGACGACGAAGGAAATCAAGTGCGCTGATGACGCTGAGTTGCCTCATTTGGTCTCGCGCACCAGGCAGCTGCACCACCGATGATGCAGTGACACCGTTGGGCAGAGCAACCCCGATGCACAAGGTGCCGGGGCGTTGCCCCTCTTGTTCCGCTGGGCCAGCAACCCCCGTCAGCGAAAGGGCCACATCGGCACCAAGCACTCGTTGAGCACCGACAGCCATCTCGACTGCGGCCTCTGGCGAAACAACCGGGCCATTCGTAACCCCAAGAACGTCAAACTTCACTTCACTTGCATAAGAGACGACAGCGCCACGCAACACGTCGCTTGCACCGGCGATATTGGTGAGCCGACCCGACACCAAACCACCAGTGACCGACTCGGCCAAACCAAGTGTGAGCCCACGATCGCGAAGCATCTGCAGAACAACTGATTCCATAGTGTCGTCGTCAATACCGAACACGATGTCGCCTATTGCGGCGCGCACCTTTTGTTCCCACTCGTCGAGAATTGAAACCACCTCGGGGCGAGTAGCCGCTTTAGCGGTGAGCCGAACCTTGATGCCCTCCCAGCCGCTTGCAAGAAACGCAAGTGTTGGGTTGCCAACCGACTCGAGTTCTTCAATGACGCCGAACAGTCGCTCGTTAAGGCCGCTCTCGCTTTCGCCCCAGGTTCGCAGCACTCGGCTAGAGATGACAGAGACCGAACCCGAACGCACAAGCAGATCGGGCAGAATGGCGCGCTCGAACATTTCGTAGAGCTCGTATGGCACGCCCGGAACTGCGTAAATGACCTTGTCGCCAACTGGGCAAATCAGGCCTGGTGCAGTACCCCTGCGCTGCTCGATGATGTTTGCGCCTTTGGGCACCATTGCTTGGCGCATGTTGATCTCGGGCATGCGTCGATTGCGAGACGCAAACATTTCCGAGATGGCCATGCCAACTTCGTCATTAAATTCCAACTCCACGCCCATAATTTCGGCGATTGCCTCGCGCGTGATGTCGTCGTGCGTTGGCCCAAGCCCACCGCAGATGATTACTGCATCGGCGTCTTCAAGTGTTTGGCGAATGGCTTTGACCATTCGATTGAGGTTGTCGCCAACTTTTACCTGCAAGCACGAATCGATGCCTGCTGCGGAAAGCTGCTCGCCCAACCAAGACGAATTGGTGTCAACTATCTGACCAAGTAATAGTTCGGTGCCGATAGCAACGACGTCGCAACGCATTGCTTATCGAGCCCGCCGTGCGCGAATGGCAACAAGCCAATACTGTGCACCGCTGTACACGGTGAGCACTACAGCAATAACGAGCGAGCCCTTGGCGGCAATCGTGTAGTTGGCGGCTGTCCATGGAAGTACCGCAAACCCAACTGCCGACTGCTGAGCAAATGTCTTCCACTTCGCGGCTCTGCTTGCGGGAACACTGACGCCTTTTGCACCAGCAAACACGCGATACAAACTGATTGAGATTTCGCGTGCCGCAATGATGCCAACCAGCCACGCACTGAAGTATCCGCGGTTGACCAAGACGAACATTGCGCCAAGCACACATACTTTGTCGGCCAGTGGGTCGAGAAACGCGCCGCTGCGGGTAGTCCCCTCTTTGCGGGCAAGGTAGCCATCCACCAAGTCGCTCATGCTGAGCACAAACCAGAGCCCTGTTGCAGCCCACGAGCCAACATTGTCGTCGGGGATAATCGCAAACATCAAAGGCGAGACAAGTAGCCGACTGACAGTGATTGCGTTAGCCCATGTTCGGATTGCGCTTGGATCGGTTGGCATTTCTCTATTCTTCCTCGTCGAATTGGCTCGTGTCGGCTCCGACGGCGATTAAGTCGGGGCCTAATGCGTCGGCAATCTCGACATCGGCAAATTGACCAACCGAAAGAGTGTTGCTGACATGCACGACACCGTCGATGGATGGGGCTTCCCTGTGTGTGCGGCCAATGCCCACTTCGTCCACCAATACCTGCACAGTTTGACCAATGAGGTCGTCGCGGCGCGATGCAGTGATGTCGTCTTGCATGCCGCGCAATTCGGAAATGCGCTCGTTCATCAACGCTGGATCAACATGATCTGGCAGCGTCATTGCATGCGTGCCCTCTTCTGGGCTGAAGGTAAAGAAACCGCACCAATCCAATTGGGCTTCTTCGACGAAGCGCAGCAATTGGTCGTGGTCTTCCTCGGTCTCACCCGGGTAGCCAACAATGAAGTTGCTTCGGAACGCGGCGTCTGGGCTGAGCGCGCGGATGTCGGCAATGCGTTGCAGGAACCGGTCGCCATCGCCCCAGCGACGCATACGGCGAAGGTGCGGCTTGCTGACATGTTGCAGCGAGAGGTCGAAATAGGGCACGCCTGTTTCGAGCATGGCCTCGATGAGTTCGTCTGTGAGATCGCTTGGATACAAGTACAAAAGCCGCGTGCGCTCTACAGCGGCGCTTACTGCGCGAACAAGCGGAACGATTGAGCCGGCACCCAATTCGGTTGGGCGGTCTTTTCCATAACTTGCCAAGTCTTGTGCAACAAGCACAATCTCTTTTGCCTGCAATTCGTCGACTTCACGCAAAATGGATTCGATGTCGCGGCTGCGTTGCGGCCCACGGAACGAAGGAATTGCGCAGAAACCACAATTGCGATCGCAGCCCTCTGCAATTTTTACGTAGGCCCACGGCGACGACGACTTGGGGCGTGGCAAGTTGAGCAAGTCGAACGACGGAATTGGTGCCGACGACACCGTCAGCGGCTTGCGCCCGAACTGCACGGGAACACCAAAACCTGCAACCTGATCGGCTTCTGGCAGCGCCTCGGCCAATTCGGCGCCGTAGCGCTCTGCCAT
>ENA-OUVC01002323-OUVC01002323.1-marine-metagenome-genome-assembly--contig:-NODE-2323-length-10776-cov-2.635573_pt1 | contig 10776 bp, 9 predicted proteins | sample MGYA00248622_ERZ508571 | MGnify/ENA primary metagenome ERZ508571 (study PRJEB26236, sample SAMN06267175) | marine metagenome | isolation source: Columbia River Estuary | place: USA:Columbia River Estuary... | reverse complement strand
ATTTAACCCAAGAAGAATCGAATTTATTTAAAAATTCTAAGCTTTTTGTATTTGTTACTGGGTTATTAGTTAAAGCTAAATAATCGTAATATATTTTAGTTAAAGTCGGGTAGGTTTTAATAGTTTTTCTGTTGTCTGGCTTAATGTAGTTATCCATAGACTTTTGTAAAAACTGATTAAATGTTAAATCACCAGCGTTTATGTCTGGAACAACTCTAAACGTTAAATCTGAATTTAAATCAACTGAATTTCTATTAAGATATCGATATAAAGTAAAGTCAAAAATCTTGTCAGAAGATATATAAACCTCTAATTCTTTAGAGTTAACAACCAATCTCGAGTCATCTTCATAATATTCGGTATACCCAATACTATCTTCTGACAATCTAAGTACTTGAGACTCAGAATAAACCCATGATTTTACGTTGTCAACAAACCTATCCATGTTAAATATAGGCACATTACCTTGTTTTTCGTAAGCTCTTACATAAGCCGACCCAAAATCATATGGTCCGAAGTTTTTACCATCGTTAGCGACACTAAAACCAGCTTCCTGATATCTAATCCTAGAAGGTACCGTTGGGTATCCGTCTTTATCAAAAGGTAATAATGTTAATAATACATCATCATTAAAATTTGATCCATAGATCGCGTAAGCTTTATCAGTATAATTAACCCTATTTCTTGCGATATAAACATGCTCATTCACCTCAAAAATTGAATCTGGTAAGCCGACAAGATTTAAAATAAATTCAATCGATTTTCTGGTACCTTTTGATTTCCAAAGATAATAAGCGTTTATAAAAATTCTTCTCCAAAGTTCTATATCTACTTCAGCGGGTGTTAATCCTGGTTCTATATTTAAATCCTTTAAATTAAATAAAGATTCAACTAATGTATTTTCATCCTCAATTTTATAGGTTTCAAACCCAAGCATATTACCAAAGTTTTTAACCAATAAATCTGGTATATTTTCAACTTTATCGTAACTAAGGTTAGTCATAAAGGTTATACCATCTATGTATTTGGCACTGCTGCTATTATAGGTATTTGTATAGGTATTCAAAAGATCATTCGTAAGCAAACAACATTTGAACTTAAAAATATTGTAGCTGGCATCATTTTGGGTATCCCTAATTATTTTTCAATTTACTTTTTTATAAAGCTTCTTAATAGTCATATCATGAACAGTTCTGCTATCATTCCAATTGCCAATATTGGCGTTGTGGTATGTGCAGCGCTTGCAGCTCTTATTTTATTTAAAGAACGAATGAATAGAGCCAATACCATTGGACTCCTTTTGGGCATTATCTCCATCCTGCTGATTGCATTCGAAGATTTATTTTAAATCCATGGCAGAAAAAATAAACGCTTATACAAGTATTGCTGACACTCAAATTGCTGAGTTCAAGGACAGAGGAAGCCGTTTTATTGCCTACTCTTATCCCTTTTCAGCATTACATTTATTAAAACCCATTTTAGAACAATTAAAAAAAGAACATATTAAGGCTGTTCATTTTTGCTATGCTTTTAGGATGGGAACAAATGGATTACAATATCGTGCAAATGATGATGGAGAACCGGCTGGTAGTGCTGGCAAGCCTATCTTAGGACAAATAGATAGCATGGAGCTTACTGATGTGCTGGTAGTAGTGGTTCGTTATTTTGGCGGTACCTTATTAGGCGTACCCGGACTTATCAACGCCTATAAAACAGCTACAAAATTAGTATTGCAAGAAAATAAATTAATTACGATTGAAATAACGAATTCGTATCAATTAGAAATTAATTACAATTATTATAATGATGCGCTAGTCCTATTGAAAAAAAATAATTGCACAATTACACATCAAGATTTGCAATTATTCTGTATTATTGAATTTAAAGTAGCATTAGCCGTAGAGGAATCTTTACTAAATCAATTGAACCAAATGCCACTTTTACAACTCCATAAAATTTCCTAATTATGCTCAGCAACAAACAACGCATTCAACAAGAAGCCTTACGATTGGGCTTTATGAGCGTTGGTTTTGCTAAAGCAGATTTCTTAGAAGAAGATGCTATTCGCTTAGAAAGCTTTTTAAAAAATAATTACCACGGGAAAATGAGTTATTTAGAAAACCATTTCGATCTCCGTGTAGACCCAAGAAAACTAGTACCAAACGCTAAAAGCGTTATTACTTTATTACTCAATTATTACCCTAACGAAAGCCAAGACATCAACTCCCCTAAGATAGCCAAATATGCTTGGGGCATGGATTATCATGACGTTATAAAAGAAAAATTAAAAGCACTTTTTGCATATATCAATCAGCATATAGGACAAATAGATGGCCGAGGATTTGTAGATAGTGCACCCGTGCTGGAGCGTACATGGGCCAATAAAAGTGGTTTAGGCTGGATTGGTAAAAATGGCAACTTGATTAATAAACAAGCTGGTTCCTTTTTCTTTATTGCAACCCTTATTTGTGATTTAGAATTAGAACCCGACCCTACTTTTAAAACTGATCATTGTGGTACTTGTACAAGATGTATTGATGCTTGCCCCACAGATGCCATCATAGATAATAAAAAGATTGATGCTTCTAAATGCATTTCCTATCTCACCATTGAGTTAAAAGATCAACTCATTCCCGATGCCTTTGAAGGCAAAATGGATAATTGGCTTTTTGGCTGCGATGTTTGTCAGGATGTTTGTCCATGGAACAGATTCTCTAAGCCGCATACTGAACAAGCATTTACTGCGCACAAAGAAATTCTTAACTTATCTTCACAAGAATGGGAGGCACTTGAAGAAAGCACGTTTAATACCTTATTTAAACATAGTCCATTAAAAAGAAGTAAATGGAAAGGACTACAACGCAATATTCAGTTTATTAATAAAACTAAAGATGCTTAACCGCATTTAGAAACGCCTTCAATAAATCTGCCAGATCATAGGCTTTTTTATACGTATAGAACTGAAACATATTCTCTGTATAGTGCAATAACAAACTTTCATTGGTATGAAAAGGATAGTTATCCTTATCAATATCCACTTCTTGTGTTTTTAAAAAAGCATCAATTTCTTCCATCGAATAAATATCACCAAGTAATGGATTTATAAAAAACTGAATAGATTCAATTGGCTTTTGTTCAAGATCCATAAAAGAAACCTGACTATCTACATATGCTAATAGATAATGATCTTCAACTTGAATTAATTTAACCGGCAGGTCTAATTCTTGCGCCAATGCCATATAGAGCGCACCCATAGAAAGCATATTTCCTTTCTTGAATTGCAATACAAATTCAATATTGAATAATTGCTCTTCTTTTGTCATATCTAAAACTCCTTGGAAGTGATGATGATTAAAGAGCACACTATTCAGTGTAGTAATTTTCTCTAAGGCGGTTAAATAGTGATTCAGTTCTAACCAACAGCTTTTACGGACTTGCTCAAATAATTGCATTGTAGTCTCTTTATCCAATTGCACATGGATAATAGAGGATACAATCATAAGTCCTTCTATAATAGAGGGATTATTTGAAGCTTGCCATTCCTTAAATTGTTCTATCGCATCTTTCAATTGAATTTGATGTATAATCGTATCAATTCTATCTTGCATTATATCAGAAGTACTTGCATACTGCACTTGCAATAAAGAAGGCACGAGCGAAGTACCATACTCCACTAATTTATTAGCAACCACATCATATACTTCCTGATCTGGGTCTTCTAATAATTGTATTATTGCATTTAATTCATTGCGATCGGTCATAGCTGATTCAAAATAATAACAAATGATTGGTATAATAAACAAAAAAACGAATGTGTTTTACACATTCGTTTTTAAAGCTGTTGAAAAATAGTATTTATTTTTTTGCTGCTGCAGATTTTTTAGCAACTGTCTTTTTAGTAGCTGTTTTTTTAGTCACTGCTTTTTTAGCTACAGCCTTTTTAGCACTCGCCTTTTTAGTAAACGCATTAGGAATTTTCTCTTCAATCATTTTCTTTACATCATCTAAACTAAGCGCTTGCAATAAGGTTTCTGTTTGTTTTTCACCATTAGCGGCTTTGTCTAATTTGATCATTTGTTTTCCAAAACGGATAAATGGACCCCAACGTCCGTTTTCAATAGCAATTTTTTCCGACTCCCAATGTTGGATGTATCGTTTAGATTCTTTCTCAATTTTAGCATTGATTAAAGCATCAATATCCGATTTAGATAAATTTTCAAAATCATATCTTCTAGGTACATTGATGTACATATCGTTCCATTTAATAAACGGACCAAAACGACCAGAACCTTTCGTTACAGGTTTCGAATCGAAAGTAGCAATTGGAGCATCTGCAGTTTGTTTCTCACTTATCAATTGCAAAGCTTTTTCAAAATCAACGGTTAAAGGATCTAAACCTTTTGGTAAAGAAACCTTTAGATCTCCCCAACTTATATAAGGACCAAATCTGCCCGAATGGACAATGACATCAAGCTCTTCTTTTTTACCTACATGCATTGGCAACTTAAATAAATCTAAGGCTTCTTGCAAAGTGATGGTTTGTATACTTTGATTAGGATTTAAAGAAGCAAATTGTGGTTTATCTTCTTCATCAGCTATACCCATTTGTACCATTGCACCATATCTACCTAAACGAGCAATTACTGGCTTACCTGATTTTGGATCAACACCCAATTCTCGCTCACCCGTTACTCTTCCTTGCTGCGCCATAGAATCTTCTACCGTAGCATGAAATGGTTTATAAAATTGGCGGAGCATATCTTCCCATTCCAATTTACCTAATGCAATCTCATCAAATTCTTGTTCGATTTTGGCTGTAAAATTATAGTCCATAATTTTATCAAAGCCTTCAGATAAAAATTGAGTAACCACTAAGCCTAAATCCGTTGGCACTAATTTACCTTTATTTCCGCCTGTATTTTCCTTCTCAACACTTTCTTGAATTTGATTATTTTTTAAAATCAATTGTTCAAAATTTCTTACTGCAGAGTCTTGCGTTCCCTTTTCTACATAGGCTCTATCTACAATAGTTTTAATTGTTGGGGCATAGGTAGAAGGTCTGCCAATTCCCAACTCTTCTAATTTCTTAACTAAAGCAGCCTCTGTATAGCGAGCAGGAGGACGAGAAAAACGTTGCATCGCACGCATTTCTTTAAATTCTACTTGCTGTGCAATTTTTAAAGGCGGTAGGTTAGAGGTATTTGCATCTTTATCATCATCTTCCTCATCCGTACTTTCTTGATATGCTTTCAAAAAACCATAGAATGTAATTACTTCACCACTGGCAGTTAGCAACGCTTTATTGGTGCTAATTTCGATTTTAGCGGTTGTACGATCTATTTCTGCATCTGCCATTTGAGAGGCCATGGTGCGCTTCCAAATCAACTCATATAAACGTTGTCCATCGATATCACCTACATCTTCTGTATGCATATCCGTAGGTCGTATCGCCTCATGTGCTTCTTGAGCCGATTCGTTTTTATTTGCATATTTTCTTCTTTGGAAATAATTAGCACCGTATTTATTAGAAACGGCATCTTTAATATTATCAATAGCTGTTTCAGAAAGCGAAACAGAATCGGTACGCATATAACTAATATGACCATTTTCATATAGTTTTTGTGCAACCGACATCGTACGGGTTACCGAATAGCCTAATTTTCTACTCGCTTCTTGTTGCAACGTAGAAGTAGTAAATGGCGCCGTAGGCGATTTTTTTGTAGGTTTTGTTTGCACATCAACTACTTGGTAGCTAGCATTCATACAAGATGCTAAGAATGCTTTAGCCTCTTCATTTTTTGTAAACTTTTCACTTAATTCTGCTTTAAATTGAAGCGGTCTTTTTTCACTATCCGGCGCTATTAAGTAAGCATCTACTTTAAAGTTACTTTGAGTTGTAAAGCCGTTAATTTCTTGTTCTCTTTCAACAATTAATTTTACGGCTACCGATTGTACTCTACCCGCCGATAAATTGGCTCCTACTCTTCTCCATAATACGGGAGATATTTCAAAACCTACAATTCGATCTAATATACGTCGAGCTTGTTGGGCATTGACTAAATCAATATTTACAGCTCTAGGGCTTTTTACGGCAGATTGAATGGCTTTCGAAGTAATTTCATGAAAGACAATTCGTTTTGTTTTTTGAATATTTAGACCCAATACTTCGCATAGGTGCCAAGAAATAGCCTCTCCTTCACGATCCTCATCCGTTGCCAACCAAACTTCATCACATTTCTTTAATTCATCCTTTAGCTCCTTAACAACCTTTAATTTATCTTTTGAAATCTCATAAGTGGGCTTAAAATTATTTTGAATATCAATACCCATATTCACTTTTGACAGTTCACGAATATGACCAAAACTTGATTTTACTTTAAATTCTTTGCCTAATATCTTTTCAATTGTTTTAGCTTTCGCTGGCGATTCCACTATCAATAAATTCATCCTATACGTTTTAAAATTAATGATTCAACAAGTAAAGAAACCTAAAATTGCTGAAAGGTTGGCTGCAATAATAAAGTTTTGTTTTGTAAAAAAAAATTAAATCCCTTATAAATTTTACACTACACAAGCCTTTATAAACTAAAAGCCCCGATAAATCGGGGCTTTAAATTTTTTATTTTTTTTATATTAATGAGCTACTACGAAACGGTTGCTAACAGTTTGACCGTTTGAAGTGATGCTGTATAAATAAATACCAGCATTTAAATTTGCTACATTAAATACAACTTTGTTAGAAGTATTAGCTACAGAAGAAATAGTTTTTGCATCTACTTCTTGACCTAACATATTCATGATAGCCACTTTAGTAGTTGCATTTTCAGTTGTATTGAAAGAAATAGATAATGCATCTGTAGCTGGATTAGGAGAAGCTACTACTGACTCAATTGTAGATTTTACATCAGCAACACCAGTGATGTTACAAGCAGTGCAAGATAATTTGATATCTACGTATGGATATTCTAAACCAAATGGAGCTGTGTATGCCCATGTAGGAACATAATCACCAAACCAAGAATTAGTACTAGCAATTGGTTGAGTAGCAATGAAACCAGTATTATATTCACCATCTACATAAGTAGGGAAACCACTTGCATTTTGCTCATACCATAATCCAGTGAAAGCATTGAAGTTATATGCAGTACCTGTATACATGGTGCTATATGGAGTATATGCTGCGCCATATTTGTATGCAACACTCATACCAACGATGCCATTTGCAGGCACGTTGAAATTTGGAACTGCTATTTTAAAGTAGTTTAAACCACTAGATGTAGTATCGTTTACAGAAGCTGCAGTTAATAATTTATCAACTACTACAACTGCTGTTGTAACACCCGTATTTTTTGCAGCAATATTTCTTACAGAATCTTGGAACATGTGCGCAAAGCGAACCGTATCTTTACCATAACTAGATGCCATACCTGTAAAATAATAAACTGGCATGTTAGTAGTATTACCATATCCAAAGATGAATGAAACACGCAAAGTATCGGTAGTTGTTGAACCTGCTTTTCTTTCATAGAAACCATACACAATAGCAGAGTCCACTTTATAGGCGTCTGTTGATCTAATAGCAACTTGACCAGGATATAAAGCACTTGTATTGAATAATACAGTTGAAGGATCTAATGATGTACCATATGAACGCACCCAAACTGTATCTAATGTAGTACCATAAGTGCTTAACATATCAGCTTTATGCCATAACCAAGTAATTTTAGAATTTTGAGCAACATTCGGATCAATATCAGAAAGCATATCAACGAAGTTATACCATCTAGAACCACCTGCAGTACCTTTGTTTGCAACTGCTTGCTGCGCACTAATTTTATCTGCTTTTAATTTGTTTAGATCTACATTTCTTTTTTGTGGTGCCATTAAATTCTTAGTGGTCATCACAACAGATTGGTTTTGTTGAGCAATTGCCACAAAGTTAGACAACGCAACACCAGCTAATAGTAATAGTTTTTTCATGATGTATTTGTTTGAAGTTAAATTTATATGATTTTTTATTGTTGTAAAGATAGGAATTTCTGATAAAGTGCAAAATTTTTTTGTTTTTTTTTGACTTTTTAACATTAGAAATTAAACTATACCTTTGTTCATATTCTTAATATAAATTATGCTACCTCAATTTAACGATACTGAAATAGCTTTTAAACACCAATCTAACCAAGCACTCAGACAAGCACATTTTCTATTTTCCGCTATGGGCAATCCATTGCTAACGAAATTGGGCATTATGGCTACGCAATGGGCGTTTAAATTGCACCTGCCTATTCAACCCCTAATTAAAAGCACTATTTTCAAACAATTTTGTGGTGGGGAAACCATGCAGGAAGCAGCTCAAACGGCTCAAATGCTCCATAAATATGGCGTGGGTATTATTTTAGATTATGGCGTAGAAGGTAAGGATAGCGAAACCGCTTTTGATGCTGCAGTACCCGAGTTTATTAAAGCCATCGAATATGCAGCTACACAAGCTAATATTCCATTTATTAGCGCTAAAATAACTGGCTTTGCTCGATTTGCCCTTTTAGAAAAGATAAATAATAAGGAAACCCTCAACCCTACTGAAGAGGCGGAATGGCATCGTATTATACAACGTATGCATCAGATTTGCCAACATGCTAAAGCCAATAATATTATGTTATTGATTGATGCAGAAGAAAGTTGGATTCAACAACCCGTAGATGATATCACTGATTTAATGATGGCTACCTATAACAAAGAAAAAGTTATTGTTTTCAATACCTTTCAAATGTATCGCCATGATCGATTGGAATTTTTAAAAGTATCGCATCAAAAAGCACAGGCAGGAAATTATAAATTAGGTGCAAAATTGGTGCGTGGTGCCTATATGGAAAAAGAACGTGCTAGAGCAATAGCACAAGGCTATGCAAGTCCAATACAAGCCAATAAAGAATCCAGCGATAGTGATTATAATGCTGCTGTAGATTATTGCTTAGATCACTTGAATACCCTAGTTGTGTTTATTGGCACGCACAATGAAAATAGCTGTTTGCTTGCAGCAGAAAAAATGCAAAAATTAAATATATCCAGCAATCACCCTCACGTATATTTCTCTCAATTATATGGCATGAGTGATAATATTTCTTTCAATCTTGCTAATAGCCAGTATAATATTTCTAAGTACTTACCATACGGACCAGTAAAGGATGTTATACCCTATTTGATGAGAAGAGCCCAAGAAAATACTTCTGTAGCTGGACAAACAGGGAGAGAATTATCATTAATTAAAACGGAATTAAAACGTCGCAAACTTAATTAATATGAAATCATACACCTGCACTTTAGATCAACTATCTAAATGGATTACTATGTCCGTTTTTATAGCCTTATTGATTCCAGTCATTACCATTGCTAATATTACCTTCCATCAACAAACCCTTGCTGAACGATTAGCTTTTATATTCACTTTTATTTTATTAGGCACGGGGCTATCGCTTGCTTATCTTTGGAAGCCGTTACGAATTGAATTAAACAATGAATTTTTAATTGTAAAAAGAAAAATTGGTGATAAAAAATTCCCACTTGCTTCAATCCAATCTGCTGCTTTTGTTACAAAAAAAGAATTAGGTTTTGGTATTAGAATTTTTGGATCAGGTGGATTTTTTGGTTATTACGGATTATTCAAATATAAAAATATTGGCACGGTCAATTTATATTGCACCAAAAGAGAAGACTTGGTATTATTAACATTAACAAAGGGTAAAATTTTACTTAGTCCAGACAAGCATCTTGAATTCTTAAACGATTTAGACAACATAAAAAAAGCGCCTAAACAATAGGCGCTTTTTTTTATTTTATGATATAGACATCTTCATCGTCGTATTTCATTTTGTATTTTTCTCGAGCTACTTTTTCCAATAATTTGGGATCATTTAAAATAGTTTGATAATCGGCTTCTAATCGTTTTATTTCTTGTTTTAAGAATACAATATTTGCCTCCGCTTTTTTCAATTCCTGATATTGTTCGGCTTGATTTAAAACATTGCTTTGGTCAAAAAACAACATCCAAATTAAAAAAATACCACCTACTATGATGTATCGATTATACAAAAAAGAAAAGCGCTTCATAAACTTATTTATTTACCAAATTGTAAAGCATGCTGAGGAAAATAAGCATTAGCTCCTAATGCTTCTTCAATGCGCAATAGCTGATTGTACTTAGCCATTCTATCTGATCGAGAAGCCGATCCTGTTTTAATTTGGCCACAGTTTAATGCAACAGCCAAATCAGCAATCGTATTATCTTCTGTTTCTCCACTTCTATGACTCATAATGGTATTATACTTATTATGTTGAGCCATCATTACGGCATCGATCGTCTCCGTTAAAGTACCAATCTGATTTACTTTTACTAATAAACCATTAGCTGTATTTTCTTTAATACCTTTTGATAAGCGCTCTACATTGGTTACAAATAAATCATCGCCTACTAATTGCACTTTACTTCCTAATTCATCCGTTAATGCTTTCCATCCTTTCCAATCATCTTCTGCCATACCATCTTCGATACTTACGATAGGATATTTTTTACACCAAGAAGCCCAATAAGCCACCAATTCACTGCTGGTCATTTTTTTACCACCTGATTTATGGAAATGATATTTTTTAGTTTTAGCATCATACAATTCGCTTACTGCTGCATCCATAGCTATAGCTACATCTATACCTGGCTTGTAACCTGCTTTTTCAATCGCTTTCAATACGGTTTCTATAGCTTCCTCATTACTTTGAATTTCC
>ENA-OUVC01002313-OUVC01002313.1-marine-metagenome-genome-assembly--contig:-NODE-2313-length-10810-cov-3.751887_pt1 | contig 10810 bp, 17 predicted proteins | sample MGYA00248622_ERZ508571 | MGnify/ENA primary metagenome ERZ508571 (study PRJEB26236, sample SAMN06267175) | marine metagenome | isolation source: Columbia River Estuary | place: USA:Columbia River... | reverse complement strand
ATAGCTCACGCCGTTGCTGTCGCGCTTGTTGGCGTAGTAATGCGCTGTTACCTTTATAGTTATACATTATTTCACCTCTATTTTAGGACAAATGGTTTTTAGTGCCGTGTATATATGATCATCGTTCAAGTAATTGTATAAATGATCACTTGCAAACTTACTTAAACCTGCGCCATACATAAGGTCGAAACAAAACCTACGCTGCACGTCTTTTGTAAACTCTGAGCGCGGGTAGTCGCCACTCTGGTATTCCTTAACGAGTTTATTATCTTGGTTATATTTAAACAATACCGCGTCAATTTCTCTTTTAACATGATCCAAGTGATCTGGTCGTATTTTCATTAGCTCACCTCCTGCCAGTCTAATAGTATATCAAAGGCTTTCGCGTCTAATCGCCGAAGCTCGTTGTCTGTTAAATGGCCGACTTTATGAACGCGCTCGAAGCCTATTAATGCGCGGTCTATGTCGTCCACTGTCTTGCATCTGTTTAGCCTATCTATTGCTGATTTGTAGTTGCTCATTAGTTCACCTCCTGAACTAAACCATCAAGCACACCTTGCGCCACTGTCTCAACGTCGCTAAACACGCCTTGTAGCCAGCTGTTGACGTGCCTTGTTGTTGTTGTGCTGTACTTTGTGCCTGTTTTAATATAGCGACCACTAGGCAGCAGCGCAGCGACTGGGGTTTCGTAGCTAAATAATATTACTAAACCGTTATTAAATAATTCTGTTTGATTACTGCCGATTTTTTTAAGTTTCATTTTTAGTATTCCTCTGGTTCTAGTTCATTTAGTACATCGTAGGCGCATTCTAACGCTTCCTGCTCCGTTTCTATACCGTAGCAAGTAAAGCAGTGATAATCAACCCATTCGCCACCGATAGGCGTTTGCAGGTTAAAAGTCGCTGACTCGTTCCATTCGATGCGGATGTGATTGCCGTTGTGTTCAAGTTCCCAGTGTTTCATGGTGTCATGCCTCTTTATTGTTGTGTTGGTTTAATCGGTGACACTGTAGTCAATGCCACCTGTTAAATCAATCTTCAATATAGAAAATCACTTGGACGCGCGTTCCTTGCATATCAACCCGCAATTCGTCGTAGTCACTTTTCACATGGGTTGGCATAGTCTTCAACCATTCTGCGAATGCGCTGTCTTCGTATAGTGTTTCGTTGTTCATAGTGTCACCTCTGTTTGTTATTGGTTTATAGTGCCGCGCGTATTGCTGTCAGGATTGGCGCAGACCTGTTGTTAGCTGCGCGGATCATAGCATCTATAACGCGAAGGGTGGCTTCCTTGTTGCCGCAGTTGATGTGCATCATAGCCAGCTTAACTGCGCGCTGGTCTATCTTACTGAGCTTGTTGATGAGGTCTGTCATAGTGTGTCACCTTGTTGTTTGTTTGTTTAGTGCGCTTATATTAGCCTCTGTCGCTTTACCCAGTCAAATACTATTTAGCTATAATGAAATGCTAAACCATCCATGTAAGTTATATAGCCTCGGTCCGCATAGGGACTGTGGCGTATGAATAAGTCTAGACAGTGGCTGTAGAGTACCACCATAGACACACGCCCCAGACTACACAGCCTGTGGATAACCTGTGGAGAAACTGTGGATAACTCTGCGACCAGGCATGTATAACCTGTGGATAACTCTGCAGGACTCAGCAGGCTGAGGTGGGTGTGCTAGCGGGGACGGGGGAGGGGCTGGAGTCTGTGGAATTGTTACTGTACCCCATCAGATACAAAAAAGAGTCAAAATAGACCTCTGTTAACTAACCAGTCAATACAGCACATAGTCTATATAAGCTATTGAAATCTAAGGAGAAACAAAAGCGACTGCGGAGACTCTGTGACTGCTGAAATCCGCTGGAGAAAGGACAGCTCTCTAACGGGACTAACCAAGGGTTAACCAAGCTTCTAAAGTTATTTAGTTAATAATGAAAATAGTTCTTGACTTTTGACTAAAAATATGCTATAATAGACTATATAGTTAAAAGCACTCTTTAATAGCTCTTTAACTCCCTATAGCACCTCTTAGATATAAATTAAAAACATATAATAAATATCTTTAAATATTACTTCTAATGTCGCTATAGCGAGTTAAGGCGCTCTAAGCACTGTAGCGCTCTAAGCACTAAAGAGCGTTTAAGACTACATAGACTCTATAGAGGCAATCTATGTCTAAAAAGGTAGGAAGACCCAGTAAGGCTTTGGTTAATAATAAAACCAAGGGCAGCAGAGTAGCACGAGGCAGACCTAAAGGGGATGCTGCTGTCATCGAAGACTACAAAGCAAGAATGCTTGCATCGCCAAAGAGTAGGAAGGTGTTAGACAGCATTCTCAATGCAGCGTTAGACGATGACCACAAGAACCAAGCAGCGGCTTGGAAGCTCTGTATGGATAGGTTATTACCTGTTAGTTATTTTGAGAAGGATAAAGCAGGTGGTAGCAGAAGCGCTATAAACATATCAATAACTGGTGTTGGTGGAGAGACTACAATTATCTCTGGCAGCGAAGAAGCAGAAGAGGTTGATTATCAAGATGTCCCATGAATCTAAATACTTCTCAAGAGGCGAGTTTGCTTGTCAGTACACAGGCGAGAATGAGATCAAAGACGAACTCATTAAAAAGCTTGACTTGTTAAGAGCAGCTTGTGGTTTCCCCTTCATCATCACCAGCGGCTATAGAAGCCCAACACACCCCATAGAAGCTAAAAAGGAGAAAGCAGGAACACATGCTCAAGGCATTGCAGCTGACATTAAAGTCAGTGGTGGAAATCAAAGATATACAATTGTTAAACATGCCATCGCGCTTGGTTTTAATGGCATTGGAGTTGCTAGTAATTTCATCCATGTTGACATCCGCGACCTTGACGATAATGAAGCTCCTGTAGTGTGGGTTTATTAGTTTGACTGAATTAGCGGTAGCTCTACTTCCGTGGCAACAAGAGGTCTTCAACGACCCCACACGGTTTAAAGTAATAGCGGCAGGACGCAGGACAGGGAAGTCTAGGTTAGCTGCTTGGCTACTAATCATCAATGCCTTACAGGTTAAACGCGGCCATGTGTTCTACGTTGCCCCTACACAGGGTCAGGCTAGAGACATTATGTGGCAGACGCTGCTAGAGCTTGGACACCCCGTCATAGCCAGCAGCCACGTCAACAACCTACAGATTAAGCTAGTCAATGGCGCTACCATAGCCCTGAAGGGTGCTGACAGACCAGAGACTATGCGTGGTGTTAGCTTAAAGTTCTTGGTTATGGACGAATACGCTGATATGAAGCCAGAGGTGTGGGAGCAAATCCTTAGACCTGCTCTTGCGGATCAGAAGGGTAATGCACTCTTCATTGGTACGCCAATGGGTCGTAATCACTTCTATGATCTTTATCAATATGCTTGTATAGCAGACGATGAAACATTTAAAGGTTGGCACTTTACAAGCTACGACAACCCACTACTAGACCCTAAAGAGATTGAAGCAGCTAAGAAGTCTATGTCTGCCTTCTCGTTTAGACAAGAGTTTATGGCTTCCTTTGAAGCTGCTGGTGGAGAGTTATTTAAAGAAGAACATATTAAATTCAGCGAAGAAGAACCTGAGAATGGTCAGTTTTATATTGCTGTGGATTTGGCAGGATTTGCAGATGTCCAAAAAACTACTACTAAAACCAAACGACTTGACCAAACGTCAATTGCGGTGGTTAAGGCAAGCGAAGAGGGCTGGTGGGTTGCTAACATCATTCACGGACGCTGGGGTGTTGAAGAGACAGCACGAAAAATCTTTGAAGCAGTTAGAGACTATCAACCAGTTGCTGTCGGAATCGAAAAGGGAGCCTTGAAGAACGCTGTCTATCCCTACTTAAATGACATAATGAAAAAGAACCAACGCTTCTTCCGCATTGAAGAGTTAACACACGGCAATAAAAGAAAGATAGATAGGATTGTATGGGCGCTGCAAGGGCGCTTTGAACACGGTACAATCACATTAAACACGGGGACATGGAACAGTCAGTTCTTAGACGAGTTGTTTCAGTTCCCAAACGCACTTGTTCACGATGACTTGATAGACTCCTTAGCCTACATAGACCAGTTAGCTAAGGTAGCCTACGCAATTGATTTTGAAGAAGATGAACATGAATATTTAGACTCATACTCAGGATACTAATATGTCTTTTGATAAAGATGATTTTTACATCAGCGAAACACTAGAAGGCTGGGTTGGTGAGAAGTGCCAGTCGTGGCGCGACTACTACGAAGCAAACTATTCACAGCGCTTTGACGAGTATTACCGCCTGTGGCGTGGACAGTGGAGCCACGAAGACAAGACACGAGAGTCTGAGCGTTCCCGCATTGTAAGCCCTGCGCTGCAACAGGCTGTTGAGTCGTCTGTAGCAGAGCTGGAAGAGGCTACCTTTGGCCGTGGTAAGTGGTTTGATATTAAAGATGATCTGCACGACCAAGACCCACAAGACATTGTTATGCTTCGTCGTCACTTGACAGATGACTTTAAACGAAACAAGGTTAGAAAGAGTGTAGCAGAGTGTTTAATCAACGCTGCTGTGTTCGGTACAGGCATTGCAGAGATTGTACTGGCTGAAGAAAAAGAGATGGCTCCAGCAACACAGCCTATCATGGACGGTCAGCTACAAGCTGTTGGTGTTACTATCAAAGACCGTACAGTGGTTAAGATAGAGCCTGTTATGCCACAGAACTTCTTGATTGATCCAATGGCAACTTCTGTTGAAGACGCTATGGGCTGTGCTGTTGACCGCTTTGTGTCTAAACACATTGTAGAGCAGCTACAGGAACAAGGTGTCTATCGTGATGTAGAGATTGGTGAAGCCTCTTCCGACACCGACATCGAACCAGATCAAGACCTGTCACGCTATGACGAAGACAAGATAAGATTAACCAAATATTATGGATTGGTTCCTCGTCACCTGCTTAAAGAAGCTATGACGGACGAAGACGCAGAAGAGGAAGACTTAGACGTAGATGATGAAGAAGACGACAGCTACTATGTAGAAGCTATTGTTGTCATTGGCAACGACGGTATTCTTCTTAAAGCAGAAAAGAATCCGTACATGATGCAGGATCGTCCAGTCATTGCATTCCCTTGGGATATTGTTCCTAGCCGCTTCTGGGGTCGTGGTGTATGTGAGAAAGGGTATAACTCTCAAAAGGCGTTAGACGCTGAACTACGCGCTCGTATCGACGCTCTAGCACTCACTATCCACCCAATGATTGCTATGGACGCTTCTCGTATGCCTAGAGGCTCCAAACCAGAGATTAGGCCAGGAAAAATTATCTTGACAAATGGCAATCCAGCAGAAGTGTTGCAGCCATTTAACTTTGGTAATGTTAATCAAATTACCTTTGCACAAGCAGATGCTCTACAACGCATGGTACAGACCGCTACAGGCGCTATAGACAGTGCTGGTATCTCAGGGTCTATTAACGGAGAAGCCACGGCAGCGGGCGTTTCTATGAGCTTAGGCGCTATCATCAAGCGTCACAAGCGTACATTGATCAATTTCCAAGAATCTTTCATCATTCCTCTGGTGTCTAAGGCTGCCTATCGCTATATGCAGTTCCAACCTGAGATGTATCCTGTTGCAGACTACAAGTTTGAAGTTAGTAGCTCGCTAGGCATCATTGCTCGTGAATACGAAGTAACTCAGTTGGTGCAGTTGTTGCAAACAATGTCTCCAGACACCCCTATGTACCCACAATTGATTCAATCTATCATTGATAACATGAATCTTTCTAACCGTGAAGAGCTTATTGCGTCTCTGAAGCAGGCTAACGAGCCTAATCCAGAAGCACAGCAGGCACAGCAGGCAGCACAACAGGCTCAGTTGGCCTTCCAAGCGTCACAAACTGCTGCACTTAACGGTCAAGCTACAGAATCTCAAGCTAGAGCGCAGAAGATTACTATGGAAGCTCAGGCAATTCCACAGGAACTAGAGATTCAGCGCATGAAAGCAGTCACTACTAATCTGCAAGCGGGTACACAGGACGACAAAGAGTTCGAACGCCGTCTGAAAGTGTCTGAGCAGCTGCTTAAAGAGCGTGAGATTGCTGTCAAAGAGGGTGCTAAAGCCCCTGCAGCGCCACAACCACAAGGACTAATGCCACAATGATTACACGCAGAGAGTTACAAGACGTTGTAGTGCAGGTTAATGCCAGCTTTGAGGAGGTGTTAAAGCGATTAGCTGCACTGGAGGCCAAGGAAAAACAAGAGGTTGTTGTTAAGAAACCAAAGGCCAAGCAAGACTAGCATAAGATACTGTTTTGGTTACTCTAGGTGGTGTTTTGCCGCTTAGTGTAGCTGTTTAAGCACCTTATAGAGAGATAGATATGCCAACAGACAAGAAAGACCCACGGTTAGCTAGAGCAGGCGTAAGCGGTTATAACAAACCTAAGCGTACACCTAGCCACCCAAAGAAAAGCCACGTTGTTGTAGCCAAGGTAGGCGACCAAGTTAAGACAATCAGGTTTGGTGAGCAAGGCGCTAGTACAGCAGGCAAGCCCAAGGCAGGCGAAAGCGAAGCAATGAAGAAGAAACGCGCTAGTTTCAAAGCTCGTCACGGCTCTAACATTGCTAAAGGCAAGATGTCAGCAGCTTACTGGGCAGATAAGGAGAAGTGGTAAATAATAAAAATATTACTTGACTTTTATAGCATTTTGTGTTATAATAGAGCTGTAGTATATAACAATAACTTATAAAAACTGTCCTAAATGGAGAAACAGTATGATTGATAAAGAACTTGAGCAGTATTACGATAACTACCGCACTATGTTTATGGATGCTGGCTGGAAACAACTACAGCAAGACCTTATGCAGAACGCTACTGTTATCAACTCAGTTGAAGCGTGTAAAGATGGTAATGACCTGTACTTCCGTAAAGGGCAACTGGCAGTCATTGCAAACATCCTCAACTTAGAAGCTCAAATCAAAGCAGCCGAAGAGCAAGCTAACGAGGAACCAGAAGAAGTAGAAGCGTAATGGCTCTGCTTTTTGATTTTAAATGTGAAGATGGACATGTCAATGAAAGACTTGTCAAATCTGGAGTAACACACACACCTTGCTTAGATTGTAACAAGATGGCTGAAAAGATTATATCTCCTGTACGTTCTGCTTTAGACCCCATTAGCGGTGATTTTTTAGGTGCAACCGAGAAGTGGGCGAAGAACCGTCAGCAGAAGATATTACAAGAGAGAAAGGCTAACTCGTAAGAACCCTTTCATAATATAAACCTCCACAATGACTTAGATCACGGAGTTTAATAATGGCAACACTCATAGACGAGCGTCCAGAAGACGAAGACGAAGTAAACACCGCTCAACAGGAGCCTGAATATCAGCAACCTCCTGAAGAAGACATACCAGAGAAGTACAAAGGGAAGAGCACTGCAGAGATTGTACGGATGCACCAAGAAGCTGAGAAGCTCCTAGGGCGGCAGAGTTCCGAGGTAGGTGAGTTACGCGGCGTAGTCGATCAATATATAAAGACACAACTCGACAACCAAAAAGCACCAGAACCTGACGAAGAAATAGACTTCTTCTCAGACCCTGACAAGGCCGTCAGGAGAGCTATTGATAATCACCCTAAGATTAGGGAAGCCGAAGCAGTAACACAGCAATACAAAAAGTCTACAGCACTTTCACAACTACAGCAGCGTCATCCTGACATGCAGAATGTGCTACAAGACCAGAAGTTTGTTGACTGGATTCAAGGTTCTAAGATTAGAAAACAGCTCTTTGCTCAGGCAGACAAGCAGTACGATTATGATGCAGCAGATGAACTCTTCACAACGTGGAAAGAACGTCAACAAGCGGTTAATCAAACTGTAGCGTCTGAAATGGCAGGTCGTAAAGCTGCTATCAAAACTGCATCAACAGGCACAGCTCAAGGCAGTGGAGAGACGCAAGGGAAGAAAGTTTATAGACGCGCCGACATTATTAAACTAATGAGGGACGATCCAGAACGATACTTGGCTTTATCTGATGAAATCATCAAAGCCTATTCAGAAGGGAGAGTCCGACACTAAATCTTTAAGGACTTTATATTATGGCAACTTCAGTATATCCCGCTATGGGCGGCGCAGTAGACAACGCAAGTGCAGCAACTTTCATTCCACAAATCTGGAGTGACGAGGTTGTAGCAGCTTATCAGACTAACTTGATTCTTGCGAACCTTGTTAAGAAGATGAGCATGTCAGGCAAGAAAGGCGATACCATTCACGTTCCTAAGCCTGTCCGTGGTACTGCTAACGCTAAACTAGCTAACACCGCTGTTACTATCCAGAACAATGTTGAATCAGAAGTACTGATCAGCATCAACAAGCACTTCGAGTTCTCACGTTTGATCGAAGACATCACCAACGTACAGGCTCTCGCTTCACTGCGTCAGTTCTACACTGGTGACGCTGGCTACGGTTTGGCCAAGCAAGTTGACGATGACCTGTTTGCTCTGGGCAAGTCTCTGGGTAACGGTAACGGTTCTTCTTGGGCACACAGCGCTTCTTTCCAGATTGGTGCTGGTTCAGCTCTGGAAGCATACGACATTGATGGCACTGCTGACGTAGGCGCTTTCACTGACGCTGCTTTCCGTAACCTGATTCAGAAGCTTGATGACGAAGACGTACCAATGGACGGTCGTAGCTATGTTGTTCCACCTGCTCTGCGTAACGCTATCATGGGCATTGACCGCTACATGTCTTCTGACTTCGTAGACGGCAAGGGTGTTAAGAACGGTCAGATTGGTAACCTGTACGGCGTTAACGTATATGTTTCTAGCAACTGCCCAACAACTGAGACAGGCGTTCGTGCTTCTATTCTGTTGCACAAAGACGCTATGGTTCTGGCTGAACAACAAGGTGTTCGTTCACAGACTCAGTACAAGCAAGAGTTCTTAGGCACTCTTTACACTGCTGACACTCTGTACGGTACTCAGGTACTGCGTCCAGAAGCAGGCATCGTACTAGCTGTTCGCGGCTAATACAACTGAACGGGGATTCTTCGGAGTCCCCTTTCTTTATCCTTTCTTTCTTATACTAATTTGTAGGGCTTTTTATGGCTATTTTCAGAGGAACGGGTGGCGCAGCACTTTCAACAGACGATGCAACTATATCCGCTGTTACTGAACAGGCAGGCATTGCTACCACAAAAGCTAGTGAAGCTGCCGCAAGCGCGTCTGCTGCCGCTACCAGTGCCACTAATGCCAGCGGTTCTGCAACAAATGCAAGCGCGTCTGCTGCTACTGCATCATCTCAAGCAACAACTGCTACAACCCAAGCTAACCAAGCTACTAATTCCGCAAATGCCGCAGCTAGTTCAGCAATCTCTGCTGCTGCTTCAGCATCTGCCGCTGCCGTCTCTGCTGCCACAGCCAATAGTGTTGCTGTGCAGACAGTGGCTGCCAAAGCTACAGAACTGACAGGTGTCTATAACGACATTGCTAACGTCAACACTGTTGCTACTAATATTTCTAAAGTCAATACTGTTGCAGCTAACGTAGTCAAAGTAACAACTGTTGCAGACAATACTACTAACATCAACACAGTTGCCACCAACGCTGCAAGTGTAGCTTCTGTGAGCAACGCTATTACCAACGTAACCACTGTTGCTTCTAACCTTTCTAACATTAACGCTGTTGCTGCTGATGCCGTAGACATTGGCGCTGTGGCTGCTATTGCTTCTGATGTTTCTGCGGTTGCTGACATAACTTCTGAAGTTGTCAACGTCTCTGGGATGGAGGCTAAGATTGACACAGTTATTGCAGACGCTGCTGACATTGGCACTGTTGCTGCTAACATAGGCTCTGTTGATGCCGTAGCCAACATTGCTTCTGACGTGACTACAGTGGCTAACATCACTGCTGGCGCTGTAGCGTCTGTAGCTGCTCTTGACGGCGCTGTAACTACAGTAGCTGGTATTAGTAGCGATGTGTCTGTAGTTGCTGATACTACATATAAACAAAACATTCAGACTGTTGCTGAACCTATTTATAAAGATAAAGTAGAAACAGTTGCTGGCATTGCTCCAGAAGTAACTACAGTATCTTCCATAAACTCTGAAATAGCATTAGTAGCTGCTATTGACGATAAGATAGAAATTGTTGCTGAACCTACATACAAAAGTAAAGTAGAGACAGTTGCTAATTTGCAAGCAGATGTCACAACAGTGTCTAATCTATCTTCAGAAGTAATTACAGTAGCTAACATTACTGCTGGAGACATCTCAACAGTGGCTGGTCTTTCTGCTAGTGTTCCAGTTGTGGCGGCCAATGTTCTTAACATCAGTGAAGTAGCTTCTGACATGGGAAGCGTAAGTTTAGCTGCTGCTAATATGACAAGCATTCAACAAGCCGCAGATGCTGCTGTAGGTTATCAAATAGTATTCTTACAGATGGCTACAGCCTTTACTGATTCTCAAACACGCTACATCTCACAACACGCATTTGCGTAAAGGATTTAATTATGACAGTTGAAACTGAAGTAGCTGCGCTTACCTCCGCAGTAAACTTATTAACCTCTACCGTTAATGTTTCTAAAGCTACCTTAGATGCGTCTGTGGCTGCTGCGGAAGCTGCTTACGATAGCTTTGACGACCGTTATTTAGGTGCTAAGGGATCAGCGCCTTCTCTGGATAATGACGGTGGTTCACTGTTGACGGGTGCTTTGTATTTTAATAGCACAGAAAACGCTATGTATGTGTACACAGGCGCGTCTTGGGTGATCACCACTAACTACAACAACGTAACGGCTCCATATACTCTAGCACAAACTTTAAACACTAACGGCAACAATGTAA
>ENA-OUVC01002310-OUVC01002310.1-marine-metagenome-genome-assembly--contig:-NODE-2310-length-10818-cov-2.819756_pt1 | contig 10818 bp, 10 predicted proteins | sample MGYA00248622_ERZ508571 | MGnify/ENA primary metagenome ERZ508571 (study PRJEB26236, sample SAMN06267175) | marine metagenome | isolation source: Columbia River Estuary | place: USA:Columbia River... | reverse complement strand
TTAATTTTTCTGAATCGTTAATAATAGATTTCTGTTGACTATTTGGTGTTTGCGCAAGAATTGTTTCGGGAATTAACCCAAAAGTAATTGCCAAAAATAAAAATAGATATATATTAATAGCTATATTTTTCATTTAACACTTGTTAATAGTACATTTAAAAACAAATATATCTATTATTTATTAAACATTAAAATAAATAAAATAATTGAATATGTTAATTGTGACGTCAAATTTATCTCTAATCAATCTATCAGAAATTATATCTTAAAGTGGGCGTTATTGTAATAGCTTCAAAAGAAGAAGTAGATATAAGGTAGTATACTCTAGTTTTAACTCCAAAATCAAATTTGGTATCAATTTTTTTAAAATAATGAAGCCCCCAAAGTACCCCAGCCTCCTCTAAGTTACTGTTATCGTAATTACGCTCTTCCGCGAGTATTCCAGATGGAGAAAAGGTTAACTCTTGTTGATTCATTCTCAAATAATATACCCCTAATTGCATAGATAGGTTTTTTATTTTTTTTGATAAAGAACGTTCATAATCCAGAGCATAAAAATAGTTAGTATGAGTGATATTGAAGTCTCTCATACTTGCGTTATAACCATTATAATAGTTGATTTTTTTTTGATTATGAGATTTTGAAAAACCAAGTCCAATACTTGATTTGGAATTTAAGACATACCTACCTTCTATCCCACCGATTGTACCAATAAAGTCTTTCTTATTAAATTCTAATAACGGCCATGGGGCATTTTCGGGATAACTGCGGACAAAGAAATTACCATTTAACCCGTAATTAACTTCGAGGCTAAACTTCTTTTGAGCATTTAAAATACTACAGAATATTAATAGTGATAATACTATACCAAGTCGCATAAGAGGCAAGTTTGATTTATATAAAATTAATTATTATAATAATTAATCAAATAAGTATAAATACCTAATCTTCTTTTTTTACAAATACAACGCTCTGGTGATCTGCTTTGTAAATTTTGTCGAAATAATCAACAAGCTCGGGATATGCTGTTGCCGGAAATTCTGCAATATTCCTTGCTTGCGTCCTAACAACTTCAACTTGATTATTTAGTACCTTAAACTTCATTTCAAAGTCGCCAAATTGATTGTGTAATGACACATCCTTTGGCAATGATTCTATTTGAAAATTTGAAGGGAGTTCTATTTGTATGGTATCGATATCATAAAAAGCTGATTTAAAACGAATTGGATATTTTCTTTGCTCATCTGATATCAACCTCCTTCCCGATTGGTTTACAAAATTAGGAACAAAAAATATTCGCTTTCCCGTTATTGATGCGTAGTTTGTGGATTGCACTTGTAAGTACTCATCAATGGCTGGGATACGGCCAGGGAATTCTGTATATTTTGATTGGCTAACTTGATAAGTACCTAAATTTAAAGCTTTATTTAAGTACTCCTCCCGCTCTTCTTTTGTAAAACTATACAAAAGCTGGTGCTGTAACTCTTGTTGCTCTCCCGTTAAATGAGTGAATATATCTGCGGTCATTGAGCCATCAGCCTTAACAACAGCCTTCGTTGTTCGTGTTTGAAAATTGTCTTTAGCACTTAAAGCTGGGGTTTTAACAACATAACCCCCGTCATCATTAATTAATAACACTTTTCTATTACCGGTAAAAGTCCCCATATAACCTGTAGGATTATTTTGACTGGTACATTCTAACCAAATAGAATCTTTACCGTTGGGAACACAAGCAATTACATGATCAAAAAATGATGGTGAAGGGAAATCTTCTTGTAATCCTGTCTCCCCCTCTCCAGATTTCACCAATACGTAATGAGCCTTAATTCCTGCTTCCTTTAAGAGACTTACCATGTAATTTGATAAAGCTTTACAATCACCATATTTATTTGAGGCTACATATTTTGCATCAAAAGGTTGCCAACCACCAATCCCTAACTGCACGCTGATATACCGCGTATTATTTTGAAGATAATGGTACAATTTTTCAACTTTTTTTCCTGTATCACCAATTGTGTCCACTAACTGATGTACTGTCTGCTTGATATTATCCGGCAGTACATCACGATCTTTATTTAAACTGGTATTAAATTTCCCTAGACTAAACCAGCTCCGCATATCACCTTTATAATTATCCATCGAAAAATCAGATGCACCAATACGAATCATTGGAACTAATTCTTTCATCGAAGGTTGGAGTGGCTCCATTACAATGGCAACGCCATTTTTAAACTCCCAGCTATAAATATTTGTTTTACCTTTTGTAAGCTGTGGCTCTACATTAAAATTTTGCTGCTTTATCCTTATTTGATATTCAGGCGAAGTTTCTACAATAAATTTACTTTGTTGTACTGAGTAATGATCACTCTCGAAAGGCGACCAAGTTGGAAGAAAATAAGAGTTATTAACTTCCATTACATCGGAATACTCAATTGTGTAAGGATATTGCTTACAATAAAAATTATGTTTTTTAAACCTATCATCTAACATCAAACTAAAACCATCTGATACAGGAGCGTCTATGATATCTTTTTTCTTTACAGATTTAATCTTCGTACCGCTTGCATCGTATAAGTTCCCTTCGATACTACTCAAATCCCTCATACTACTGTATGCATTTAAATAAGTCGATGCTTCATCACCCTCTTCGTCTAAAATAGTAAGTGCATATTTATTGGTAACAACAACATTATTTAAACTTTTAATAATGACATGTACCTCTTCCATTCGTTTTACAACATGTGCATTCTTTAATAAAGAATCAGGAATCAATCTAACATTATAGTTCTGAGCAGGTGCTATTATAGACAATATGACAAAGAAAAAACATAGCAAATATTTCATAAGCCTTACTTAATCTTTTTCAAAACAATCTTTTCGTTTTGATATTTAATAACAAAAGCATAAAACTCTCTAAGTGCCTCATAGTCATCCATTGTATAGTTAGCTTTATTTAATACAATTTTTGACCTTATTTGAAGCCTGCCATTTTGATTGGCTACTAAATACTCAAACATCCCTTCATCTTCATTTAACATATAACGAACCGACTTTGGCATTTCTTCAATTTGATATCCGCTAGGAATTGGCATATTTAAAAAATAGACTTCATTTTTAGCGTAGGGCATTTCAACAGGATAATTACGGGTTGCAGAAGTGAAAGGGTTTTTTTGTATCGCTTCCCCAAAAAATGGATTAATATATATTAGATCATCTTCAAAATTCATTGATAAATCATATTGCAATCTTACTGGATAATCATAGAGATTCAAAGAATCTATTTCTAAATTAGCTGTTTTAGCTTGTCCATTTAGACTCTTTCCTATCTCTTTACTCAACGAGCTTACATTAGAATTACGCATCATATTTCTAAAGCTCATTGACTCATTATTGCCCAAAAGTGAACTAAAGGTTCCAGAAAGTTCTCCTGGGTTATTACTATTTAATAATACAGAGGTCTTTTTTGTTTCGATCAAAGAATCTGCGTAAAAATATCTTTGATTTTGTTCTGTCTTTGAAATTGACCAGGCAATACCATTATAACAAGACACAGGAAGTTGCTTGAAACCTAGCATAGACTTTGAGGCGTCAAGATAAAAAACAGAACCGTCAATTTCAACTTCAACAACCAAGTAATTAAACCGGTCCATTAATGGATAAAAGGAATGTACTTTACCCTGTTCTCTTAAACTCATTAAAATTGGAGTGCATTTAATATTTTCGTGATGCAACATAGCCATAAGTAACAAATTAAGTTCGCAGGCTTTACCACTCTTATTTTTAAATACATCTCTTAAACTGGTATTTTCTGTTAAATACAAGCCATAATTACTGGTAGAAGTAAAATTATCTCTAACATATTCGTACATCCTTTTAACAGCTTCTTCCTTTGTTTTGGTGCCAGTTGTGATTTTCTTTAAATCTTCTGAAAGCCATTCGTTTGCTCTTGTAAAAGCCAAACCAAATGATGGGTCATCCATCATCTTTTCAGCTACTTGAGACCAAGACTGCATGATTGGTTTAGGAAATTGATCAGGAAAACGGTATTCTGATAATTGAAACTCAACTTTTGTAAGATGGTTCTCAATTGTTGAAGTGAAGCTCTCCTCCTTCATAGCAGGCGCATTTTTAATAACCCATTTGGTATTTAGTAAATCAGCGTCAAGGTCATACCTATTGGTAGAATTCGCAGATTTAGTATCATAAACATTATAGCTTGTATTGCTTCCCGTTTGTTTCTTGATATCAAAAGGAAGATATCCTTGATTTAAAAAAACATAGTTGAAAAAATAAGGTAAGGATAAATTATATTCACTCCAGATACATGGATACTCGCCTTGAAACGACCAGGGCTGCAAATTGAATAAAAAGTCAGATTTAATTACATATTCAACTTCTATGATTGAACCAACCTTTACAGCTGGAAAAGTAAATTTCTTTTTTACTAGATTTTTCTTGACTTTTTCGTCAAAAATATCTTTTACATCTAGTTTAGTAGTAACTACAGAATTATTTTCGAGATTATAGGTTTGCGCCTTAAAGTCTTTTAGCTTTTCTACATCAAAATTTTGAGAGTATAAATAAATTGAAAAATTAGCAGCATCAAAACCCTTGTTATTTAATATTTTGATTCTTTTGTGACGTTTAAATTCTAGACTAAACCAGCCTTTGTCATTTCCAACAAATTGTGTACTCCCAATATCTGCAATAACAATAGCATTGGTGTTTGAGTCAATTAAAGGTGAATTAACATTAAAATCGGCTTGGTTAATTTTTCCAAATTTTACATTAGATTGTTCTTGAGCATAAACACAAGTAAAGGAGAAAATGATTAAAATAATTGATGCAAGTTTTCGCATAAATGAAGTTTGAGCGTATTATATAATTTAAGGGTTCTAAACGAAAGAAATAATAGTGTAGATAAAATGAAAAGTTCTTATTATAGCATTTAATTTTCTTAATTGTAACCTTGATTTCGAATTTTGTTAAGATTTAATAGCCTGTATAAGAGCAAAAGCGATAAGGATAGAAAGAGTAAAGAAAACGCTATATTACTTTTTATTTTAACTCTAATAAAGGGGTTTAAGAAAAAAAAGGCAACATAAAACCACGGTCTCGTAATTAGCCAATCCAAAAAGTTTTCGATTCTTTTCATTTAAATGATAATTTTAGGAAAATGAAATTTCGACTTCTCAATGCCACCTATAAATAATTAACATATAGAACAAATGCTAATAATGTATTAACAAATAATAGCGAAAAATACTTTAAAGGCTTTAATGGGATATTGAAATCTTTTTGTGTGTATTTTCTTATTCCAACCTCTAACAAAATCAATATTGTAGATACAAAAAGTATGAAAGCAATAACCATTAAAAATTTGTTGCTATCTAATCGTCTTACAATCTCAAAGAAAATAAAACAACACAGTGAGGCAAAAGACATTAGACCTAAAAAGTCATCTTTATGATTCATATTTGTCATATAATTTAAAATTTAAATAAATATGCTATAATACAAATCTAAAAAGCTTGCTACATTTATGGTTCAGTATAAATACTTAATTAATAAGAAAGGTATTGAATATCAAAGGTTTAAATAATCCCCTTTGAATAAGCATATGCAACCAGACCGGCAACACTTTTAACATTCATTTTTTCCATGATTCTTACCCGGTGGGTATCGATGGTGCGGGGGCTTAAATCAAGTTTTACACCAATTTCTTTGGTCGTAAAGTCTTTACAAATCATTTGAATTACCTCCTGCTCTCTGGGTGTAAATACAACACCTTTTTGTGGATAGGGCTTGTAGCTAGAAGACGTAAGCAGCTCCATCATATAAGCATTGGTAGATTCGGGAAAATACACACTATTATGAACAAGTACACTGTCTATGGCTTCGTACATTTCTTTTTTAGAAGTATTCTTATCCAAAAATCCCATGGCGCCAGCATCAAGCATTTGTAAAATAATTGAATCTTCGGTATGCATTGACAAAGCAATCACTTTAGATCTAATACCTAAACGAGTAATTTCTTTTACGGCTTTAATACCATCTAAAAGGGGCATGGCAATGTCTACAATTAATACATCTGGAGTATACTGCTTTGCAAATTCGATTAACTCTAGCCCATTTGTAGCCTGAGCCAGCACTTTTATTTTTTTGTTTGCTTGTAGCACTTTAGACAATCCTTCCCTAAAAAAGGTATGATCGTCTGCAATAACCACAGTAATTTGTTTATTAGTGTCCATATTGATATTTAACTCAAAATAGGTATTCGAATATTATACTTAGTCCCTAACTTAGTTTCATCTGAAGTACTTAATGAACCATTTAAATAGTCAATTCGACTTTGTATACCCAATAAACCCATGCCTAACTTGTTCGCAGCTCTCACTTTTTCCAAATCATAGCCCACTCCATTGTCGGAGGTACGAATTAATAATGTTTTATCCCCTTCTATAGAAATTTCAATATGTAAACTTGAAGCCTGGGCATGCTTGATAGTGTTTTGTATAATCTCTTGCAGAATCCTATAAATTTGATTGTTTTGGTCGGGTATTAATTGTACTATATCAAACTCTGTTAATTCTACTTTTAAAGTACCGTGTACATTAACTTCTTGAATATACATTTTTAAGGCATCCTGAAAAGGGATCTCAAAAATTGATAAAGGAGCCATAGCTTTTGCCATACCCCTCACCTGTTGAACACATTTATCCAATGCTGCTTTGCACGCATCTAACTCTTCTGTTTGAGCCGTTACTATTACATCTAATCGCATTTTAACACTCGACAAGTAGGGTCCAATATCATTGTGCAATTCAGTGGCAATTAAGTTGCGCTCTATTTCGGCAGCATTAATTTCTGAATTAAGCTTCTCTTTTTGCAATTGTCTATACCTGCGCTGTTGTTTTAATAAATGTATAAAGAAAAACAAAGTCACCAACCCAATAAAAGTGGATACAATAACAAACGCTATAAATATTTTTCTTTCTTCGGTGCCCATAAAAATGCCAAGGAGAATGAAATGTAAGATAATAAATTAATTACATGTATGACATAATAAAGATTAATAAACAACGGTTGCGTTTGTTTATTGAACAATAATGACATTAAAATATCGAGTATTGAATAATAAATAAAATAAATAACCATAGGAATCACAACAAGCTTCTGAGAGTTAGTAATTCTATTATTTTGACTAGTCAAAATCTTAAAACCAAGTATTACTAGAATAAAAATTGGCAATACATAAATCCAAAAGATATTGTAGTTTCCTGTATTCAATATATATATAAATTCAATAGATACTATAATAAAAAAAAGAAGATGTAATAGCTTTTTAAAATTCTTGTCTAGTACAACCCAACTTAAAAAGATGTATAAATAACATTGTGATTCAATAAAATGATAAATTGATGTAATTAATATTGAAGTATATGTTGTTCGAAAAAAGAAATGTAAGATTTCATTTAAAAAGCCAGTAATTAAGCAAAATGCAAAAACGTGATATATGTTTTCAATATCTCTAACCCTATATGTCCAAAATAAAATTGGAATTAGAATTGATAAACTTGTTATAATAATTAAAGGGCTCAAAACTAAAAATATTAATATCATTACAAAAAGGGGGCAGCATTAAACAATCACCTCCCCTTATTTGACTTTAAAAGTTAATAATGTAATTCTCTTTCGCATCCATACCATTCAAAATCAAACATACTAATTAGTATTAATATGATAGTTAATTGTTATTATTTTTTTAAATTAATTTGAAATCATGTTTAATACAATTACAATAATAAACTGCATTATGCTTGAATCATTAAGTATAAATACTGAATCATAGAAATTAGGTATTAATGCTGAATCGTTCATTTAAGTGACTGTGTAGCTTTGTATTTTGACACATTCAACTAAAATTTAAATTTACTGTATGAAAAAATGTATCATGTTCATCATTGTGAGTTTTTGCATTACAAAAATCACTGCACAAACTTCAAAACCAATTTTTAATAGTTTTGGTTTTCACTACTCTTTGAATGGAACTGGAGATATGAAAGGCTTTGACATAAACGTAGCGAAGAGGAAAAGTATTAATAAAACATTTGATTGGTACTATGGTTCTTCGTTGAACTTGCATTTTAGAGGTGCCTCTCACACTATTAGTGGCGGAAATCCCCCAACATTAAAGTTTCAAACTTTTGGAATTCAGGCAGAGTCAGGTGTTACAATGAAATTATTTGGGAGTAATTCCCCATTAAAAATTTCAACCAGCCCTATTCTTCGTTTCCAATCAACAACATACCCTTCTACTTATCAATCTTCATATGACCCGATTTCCAATGCGTGGAGACATACAATTATTCAATCAATACCAAACAGATTATCCTTAGGATATAAGGTTCAATTAGAATTAGGACTACTAAAAATGAAAAAGTCCAACATGTCTTTTAGTGCTAACTTTCAGAATGACACCCGTGGAGATGTAATAACAGGGCTGGGGATTATAATTAAGAACTAATCTTACTAATAAATTTCCGCTTCCAAACCCATCTGATTATTCAACCTTGATATTTCAGTCTTACTAAAATGAAAGCAATTTTTTGAAGCGCAAGAAAGTTAATTATGAAAAAGGTTAAAAGTACTTTTCTAAAAGTATTAATTATTACTATTGTTTTTGCTACATACTTATTATCTACTAGCGCAAAAACGAGTAAACAGCAATCAAATTATACCAAAAGAAGTGTGTTACAGTATCTTGTTAAGGATATACTTCTTTCCGGAAATGCCAAAGGAAAAGCGATTTTAATTCCTCATCTAACTGAAGACATAATCAATTTCGATTATAACAATAATAGAGAGATAAAATATTGGGGTATTTTGAATAAATATTACCCTGAATTAACCAAAAAGGAATTAGAAAAGATGGTTGCTTTAGCACCAAATATAAATAAAGAAATGATTAATGATTTGCCAAACGTGATAATTAAAAAAAATCCAAGAACTAAAACTTATGCATTTAATTTAATAACATTAAAATTTACCCCAATAATATATCTAAGCAATATCATCTATTCTAAAGATAAAAAGACTTGTATTATATATGTAAACGAAAATAATCAATCAGGTGCAACATTAGAAATAAAACAGAATGCAAAAGGAGAATGGAATTCATATACTTTCACAGGAGACTGGCTGAATGATTGATTTTTAAGAATAATAACCAATAAATAAGATACTTTGACAATAATTCTTACCTCAAAACACCTCCCTCCCTACCTCTTCTTTAGCACCATTTGATTTGGAAGATAATATTCACCCTTAGGTTTAGTTAGTATTTTCCAGACACTATCCCGTAAACTGTGTAAGTTAAAAATATTGGGGTTTGACTTTTGTTAAAGTTGAACCCTATTTTCAAATATGGTTAAGAACTGGTTTAGGATTAGCCCCCAGTTATGGATAGGCATTGTCCATTTTTTAGTAGCTTCTCTGAGTGCCAAAAATACAGATTTTAAAACAGCTTCATCTGTAGGGAAGGATAATTTATTTTTAGTGTACTTCCTTATTTTACCGTTAAGGTTTTCAATAAGGTTGGTGGTATAAATGATCTTTCTGATTTCTACAGGGAAGTCAAAAAACACGGTAAGCTCGTCCCAATTGTCTTCCCAGGATTTAATGGCATAGGGATATTTGTGATTCCATTTAGCTGCAAAATCTTGTAAAGCCTCTTTGGCAGCTTGTTTAGTGGGGGCATCATAAATACACTTCATATCTACCGAGAACTCTTTTTTGTCCTTCCACACCACATAGCGTGCCGAGTTTCTAATTTGATGTACTACACATATTTGTGTTTGTGATTGAGGGAACAAATTTTTAATGGTCTGGGTAAATCCATTTAAATTATCGGTAGCAGTAATTAAAATATCTTCTACGCCTCTGGCCTTTAAATCTGTTAATACACCTAGCCAAAATGCAGCGCTCTCATTCTTGCCAAGCCACATACCTAGAACCTCTTTAAGCCCTTGTTTATTAAGCCCTACAGCCAAATAAATGGTTTTATTAATCACCTTGCTGTTCTCTCTGACCTTAAAAACAATGCCATCCATCCAAACAATTAAATACACCGGATCTAATGGTCTATTTTGCCATGCAATTACATCGTTAGCGACTGCTTCGGTAATACGTGAGATAGTAGATGTGGATACATCAAAGTGATATACTTCCCTTATTTGCTCCTCTATATCACTCACGGTCATACCCTTTGCATACAAGGATACGATGACGTTCTCCAGGCCATCTACCATGCTTTGTCTTTTAGGTATTAGCATGGGGTTAAAAGAAGCATCACGATCCCTTGGTACTTGAATCTCAGATTCCCCATAAGAAGTTTTGATTTTCTTGGTTGAAAATCCATTACGCGCATTAGGCCCGCCGGTCTTGTCATGCTTGTCATACCCTAGGTGTGCATCTAGCTCACCCTCAAGCATTTTTTCAATACCGCGCTTTTGTAACTGGGCTAAAAATGAATGCAGCTCATCGCCTGTCTTGAACTGCTTTAAAAACTCGTCTGATAGTAGGTCTTCCTTTTTCATAACGTGTGGTTGGTTTAAAGTTAAAAAAAATAGTTGGGGTTTAAACCCCAACTATTTTTCACTTACACACTTTATAAGATAGTCCCTATAAAAAACTAATGCTTTACTCCTTTACTTCTCAATACTGAAGTGAATGTTTTAAATATAATTTCAATATCAAAAAGGATCGACATACGGTTCATATATTCTTGTTCTAATCGAACTTTTTCTTGAATCGAAA
>ENA-OUVC01002308-OUVC01002308.1-marine-metagenome-genome-assembly--contig:-NODE-2308-length-10825-cov-2.441012_pt1 | contig 10825 bp, 13 predicted proteins | sample MGYA00248622_ERZ508571 | MGnify/ENA primary metagenome ERZ508571 (study PRJEB26236, sample SAMN06267175) | marine metagenome | isolation source: Columbia River Estuary | place: USA:Columbia River... | reverse complement strand
TGAAACTTGGAGCGTAGACTATACTTTTTTGGAGGCAAGTAAAAGATTTTGTAGCGTTAATTCCACTTATTTGTATGCAATCCTGATAATGTCGTTTATATTTTAATCATCTTATTTTTCAAGTAAAGAGATTTTTTCTATAAGTGAACATTATTCTATAATTTATAAAAATTAAATCTCACCAGGTAATCCTTTAGCAAACCTTAAGGCAGAAACTAGATTATAACTAATCGAATTAATCATTCAATATCTATTCTATCCAAAACTAAAGTAAAAGTTTCATTTTTTTTATTTCCGATTAAAAACACAATTTCTTCAAGAGCATCTCCCGTAAAGTTTGGAATATTCATAGTTTGACCTCTGAATGATGGATACAAATCTTTTAAATTAATAATGATATTTTCCCAATCTCCAGTTGTCTTAAAGTTTGTTATATATGAATAGTAAGTATTGCGGTTATTTTTAATTCTGAATTGGTATTCTTTACCATCGCCTTTTAGTCTAATAATTACCTTACTATCTTTTGTTGTATTTATTTTTTCAAATTGGTATCGTAAAGAAGAAAATCCACCATTATTTTCTACTGATACATCGCCCGAGAATATACCATTGCCATCACTGTCAATTTTGAATTGACCATTTGATCTTCCACCCATAACAACATCATCAATAATTTTCCAGTCAGTAATTTTGGTATCGTGATTAAAATCAAAAATCAATTGTGATTTCATTAATAGTACCATTGCGGTTATTATAAACAGTTTCATAAATTAAAATTAGTTCCTTAGGTCTTATTATATAATAATTAAAAAAAGTTAACAATTTCATCCCTTCACCTCCATTCACCCCTGTTTATCCTTTAAAAACATAAAACCTGGCTAAAATAAAAAACCACCTAAGAAACAAATCATAAGTGATTGATTTTCAAGTGGGAAAGGGGTATCACGAGCAATATTGTTAGATTATTAAACAATTGAATATTATCTTATAAAACACTAGAGAATGAATGTCATGACAAGATTAGTTGTAAAAGCTAAATAAGGCAGCATTTGGGCACTTTGCTTGATCCTTAGATCCGATAATACCATTTGCAAATTAATCTTGAATCGCGCTCTTTAAATTACTTTTTTGTAACTCTTATATAATAGCCATTATTAATGTTTGTTTTTGTCAATAAGGCTGCATCGTGACTTCTATAAACTGGAACATCATCACCTACCCATAAGGAAGTTTGACTTTTGCCCCAAAAACCTGTTACAAAGTTTTTATATTTAAATTTTATTGTATTAGTTAATTTATTACAGTATAAAATTCCACCCGGAATCACATTTAATCCGCTTTCATTACTTCCTTTATCTGTGCCGAATTGTCCATCAATAAAACCATATAAATGATAGTCTCCCCATCCGTAATCTCTACTTTGTAGAGCTTCTGCATTATACTTTCCATTAATATATAATAAATCAGGAAAATTTATTGGATCAATATCTAAGGTTATATTCAAACTTTTAAATAAATTATACCAATCATTTCTAGATGGAATTTCAAATCCTGCAGGTGCAATATTTTTAGAATTGTTGACTACGTAAAAGTTGTAGATTTTTCCATACTCTTTCCCTGATTCATAATTATAATTATAGTATGCCCAAGCAGGTATTTTATCAGAAATAAATTTCATCCACTCTTCATTAGTTTTAGCCTGAAGAATAGGAGTTCCATCTTGAAATTTAGAAACGGTCAGATTTGAGGTAGTCCATTCACTTGATCCAACTTTGACAACTTTATAATTATTTTTTTCTACATCAAAGATTTCAGACTTTTTAGTATAAAGTTCGTTGTAGCTTGAAGCATTACTTACAAGATTAAAAGGGATTCCTATTAATTCAAAGAATAAATCTACTATGAATGTTATGATTAAAAAACCTATAGTTTTTATAACAAAACTTACTAAATATTCTGCGATTATTTTCATTTTAGATTATTAGTTTCTTTGATTTTTTTAATAACTAATAAAATATCCTGTTTTGTGAAATTCATTTGATAGGTAGGAATTTCAACTTTAGAATCGTCTTTCATAAGAAGTTCTATGGAATATAATTGTAATATATAAATAAAGCTGTTGCGGACTAGAGTCACATCTGCAATATCTTCAAGCCTTCTACTATTAACCTCCTTATTGTCTTTCCAACTTATTTTGATTTGATCAAACGAAATAGAATCATTTTTATTTATTACTAAAGAAACAAAAAGAATGATACCTGGAACTCCTGTAATTAACCCAATGAAAATAAAAGGCCATATATGGGATTCTGTGTGATCTGTATTTTGATAAATAGAATGCAAAAGTAAAAATCCTACTGACTGAATAATAAAAACGGCAACATATTTTGGAAACTCTGATGGATTGAATTCGATAATATCCAATTTTACAGATGGTTTTGATTTTAGATTTTCAATGAAATGAATAGCTCCTAAACTCATTAAAATACCGACCAAAGGTTTTATAAATCCAAGCTCAGCGTATGAAAAATAGCCACTTATTATAATGCCTAAACTATAAAGGGTTATAAAAATTTTAGTATTTTTTTTTGCCATAACATCATTGTATGTAATCAAAGAAAGTGGACAGTTTAGTTGTAGATAGTTTCGATGTTTACATGTAAGAATCCCTTTTAAAAAACTATTTGTTTTCCTTCTACATGATATTTATAATAAATATAATTTCCTCTAAAACCAAAATATAGCCAAAAAATGATTGCGCCAATGCCTGAAGAAAATATTGATACTACAATCGCGACTATTGAAACAACCCATAGCCCCTTTGATAAACACCATATAAGAAAGCCATTATGTTGAAGTCTCCTTTGAAGTCTTCATTCGACTGATATATTTTTTTAAACGGCTCTTGATATTTAGTTTTTAAACCGACTAATTTGTTTTCGAATTCAATTTCATTCATAATATTAAATTTTAATTATATTATAAATATAAGGAATATTAAATAAAAATATAAAATTGTAAATACTTGATTTACAATGCATTGTCAAAAATTAGAACATTTATTTTTAAAGTGATATGAATTTATATTTAATATAACTACACTTGTAAAGGTTTCAGACAGTCATTCAATTTTAGCTTATTTACTTAATTGATTTTTAAAGTGATTCGCAATATGCATTAAAATATTTTCTTTAATAATATAAGTGTCAATTAAATATTTTGCTTCACTCCTTACCTCAGTTAAACTTTTATACTCTGTGCTCAATCTTTTTTTGATTTTACCTTTTGGAATATTCATCCAATTTCCAATTTTAATAATTTCTTCGCTAATCAAAGCCTTATCCTTTATTACGCCAATTTTTGCAATTAATTCGCTCATTGCGTAATATCCACCCGGTAAAAAATTTAATTTATAGTCAATCCCTTTATTTACAGGTAGTATATTGAATTTATTCTTTTTATTTTCACTTGTAATGTATTTTTTTAAAACCCTATCTTTAGTATTATTATCAATTACTACTTTTCCATTTAATGCACTGGAATATATACCTACCCATCTTAATTTACGCCTAAATTCATGAATACCGTTTTCAAGATCATTCAAATTAAATTTATTATTAACTAATTTATTATGAATTGAATCTATTTCTTTTATAAACACGTTTAATAATAAATTTAATTCCTTCTTTTGATTAAATATTTTTATTTTGTTTATTTTTCCTCTTGTAATTTAGATACCCAATTTCATTATATTCATTTACATTCTCTTTATTTTTATTAATCCATTTATGTTTTATTAATAATTGTTCAATAAGTCCAACCTGAATGAATAATTGCTGTTTAAAGTATTCTTCAATCTCAATACTAATATTCCAATTTTTATTTTTTTCTAATAAGTCATACCAATAGTCATATTTTCCGAGTGCATCTTCAATTGATTTAAATTCCAACAATAATCCATTGCATATCTTTTTATTAATTCCAATTTTATTTTCAATTCTTGCCAGGCCCTGTAATTGAAATAAAAATGTTCTAGCATTGTTCTTATATATTATTTCAACTGGGTTATTTATTGGACTTGAATTGTATATTTCTATCGATTTTAATATGACAGAATTAAGTTGCTCTAAGTAGAATAAAAACCTTTTTTTATTATTTTTCATAATCTAGTATTTTACATAACTAACCTAATAGGTAAAGATTTATTTCTTTTTAAATTAATTAAACATATCTAAATATAATGATATATTATTATTATATTTATAAAAATTTTAATAATATGGCTCAAAATGTCCATCATGCGACTATCCATATGTCCCAAGTGGGAAAGAAGTTTATTGCCCAAATTGTGGTCAAAAAATTGTACAACCTGGTTGCCTTCAAAATTTGGGTGCAATCGCCTTCATTATTTTTCTTATAGGCCAGTGTAATAAAAATAAGTCTGATAATTCAAGCACATCCACTAATGCAGTAACCACCGTTGATACAGTCTCAAGTCCAGTATCAGAGCAAATTTATGAAGAGCCTAATAATACCGATAATACTGATAATACCTACCTAGAACCATCTATAAATGAAACTGATACAACAGTAATCTTGGACACAACAAGTCCTGATTAGTGCTGGTTGATGTTCTAATCAAGATTTAGCACATAAAAGCATAGGCCCCAAAACTAGCTTCGTCTTGATATTTTTCCTAATCTTTTTCAAGAAGCAGATAAAAGCATAAGTTAAATTTTAAGTTGTGTTATTGGTATAATTAATCTTATTTTATATGTAATTTATATTGTATATTTATTTTTAATCGGATACATCTATGAAAATCCTTTTTGTCTTTATTTTAAGTGTTTTACTTTATTTTGAATCTATTTCACAACAAAATGATCAATCAATAATAGATATTGCTATTACCAAGTCTAAGTTATATAGTTTAAATAATAAGAATTTTGTAACCATTATTGATTTTAATAAAAGTATCAATGAAGAAAGATTATATCTTGTTGATATCCGTAAAAGAAATATAGTTTTGAAAACTATAGTTTCACACGCACTCAAAACAGGGAATATTCAAAATGGTTTTTTATATGCAGAAAATTTTAGTAATGTATTACATTCAAATAAATCTTCTCTAGGAGCTTATTTAACAAAAAACACTTATTATGGCCGTTTTGGGTATTCTTTAGTATTAAAAGGTTTAGATAAAACAAATTCAATTGCAGAAAAGCGAAAAATAATTTTCCATTCAAATAAGAAAATGCGTTCGAAGTGGTCATGGGGTTGTTTCGCAACCCATGATACAATAAATACGAAATTAATTAATATTATCAAAAATGGAACTTTGGTTTACGTATTTAAATAAATATCTATAAAAAATATACACTATATAAAATTATATAATCATGAAAAAACTACTAATAGCCATAGCTTTAATTGTTACAATTATAGTTATTTATTTCATTACTAAACCTGCAGATCAAAAAAGTTATTCAATCATTAAAACAAAATATGAAAACTTAATTGATCATAATTTCAATAATGTAGATATTTTTTTAAACACAAGTAATGAATTAATATTATTATGTTCTGATTTTGAGACAAAATATTCTTCAAGTGAAAAATTAAATGATGTGCAAGAAATCAAGTCAAAAACAAAAGATTACATAAACTCACAAATTCCAATTTTTGTTAATTCCGATGTGATTTCTTTGCAAAAAGAAGCACTTATGATTAAAGACACTTCATTACTTTTAAACTCATTAGACTCGATGTTAAAAAAAATAGATTATTATTCAACTTACACACAGCTAAATAGTAGTAGAGACACGCTCATTAGCTTAAAAGAAAAGGTATTGTTTTTTAAAAAATATGACGAATTTATGAATACTCTGAAGATTGATTTAGATGAAAAATCTAAATCTTATGTTAAAAATATGCTTACAACTGCTGAAAGACTACCCATATACAATAGTCAAATTGAACCAATATTTGAGAGAGATAGTGTTGTTAATAACACAGAAAACAACGAAATATATAGATTTTATAATTGTAAAGTAAAAAAATTAAAGCCTGGTATTTTAGCTTCATGGAGTTCAATGAGAGGAGAATATAAAATTAAAACAAAAACAATTATTTATTTCAGTGCTGACAGAAAAATAAGCAGTTTAAGAAATTCGGATACAAAGTTTGAAAGCAGACTAATATTTTATTAATAAAAAAAAGAGTATTTTCAAAATTCTAAAAATAGGCTAAAATGGTTCTAAATTTTTATCATCTTCAAGTTTTTTCAAAAATAAAGCAAAATATTGCTAATGAACTATGCACTCCTGATGAGATAGAGCTAGTGTCAATTGCATGGAGATTTTCGGATAAAAAATTAAAGTTTTATAATAGTAAAAGAATAGTTGAATTAAATAGCCTTCCTGTAAATTTTAAACTAATTAATATACAAAGTTATTGGTTAAAAATAGAGATTCACCAACCCTGGACTTTAGTTACACAATTTTCAATCGAATCTATAAATAACAATGTTGATTCATTGAAAGATTGGATTACATATGAACTAGATAAATTTAAATTAATAACCTCAACTGAGATATCAGGTCTAGAAAAAAATAATCGTACTTCAAGTACTATTTGTATTTTAAAACCAAATGTACCAACAAATGTACCAGTATTTGATGCCAATAATACTATTGAAATTGGTATTGGGGCGTATAGCTATACTGGTTCATTGGCAGAGGTTGTTGATACATTTTTGATAACAAAAGATGCTGGTAAGCATAGAACTGGCGGATCTATATTCAATGAGCAAACAATTTTATATATTTTCTTCAATATTTTAAATCTTAAACATATAACAAGTGAACTAACCTCTAATGCCTTACCCTATATAGAAAATTTGAAATCATTAGAAAGTCCAAAAACTAGAAATATATTACTTGAGAATTATAGAATTTTTATATCCGCAAAGGTATATTTTTCCAAAAGGTTCATCATAAACTATTGGGATTACGAATTACCAATTTGGGATTACTTCTTTGAGAACTATGATTTACAGAAAGATTTAGATGATGTAGAAAAAGAAATAAATAGTTTTGTTGAATTAGGTACTCGTGCTGCTGCAATTTCTTCTGCAAATTCAACCTACAATACTTCTATTGCGGCAACATTGATTGGTTTAATTGGATTAATTGGAACATTGGCAGGCATTATACAAGCTGTTGATAATCCAAATGAAATTGTTCCCTTTGAGAGCAGGGGCTCAATTTTAAGACTTTTTTTAATTTTAGGAATAAGCTCTATTCTTTTAACACTATCGGGAATAATCATTATATTTAAAAACAGAATAGCTTCTATTTTTAATAAAAACAATAAAAATTAAATTTTATGGCAAATTGTAATGGAAATGCTGCTGGAAGTCATTGCGGCGGCCAATTAAAAAATGCCTAATCGTCATCTTTTTCAATTTCTTTTTTAGCATTGTTTTTTGCATCATTAAATTCACGAATTCCTTTTCCAAGGCCTCTCATGAACTCTGGAATTTTTCTGCCACCAAACATTACTAAAATTACTAATCCTATTAATACAATTTCCTGATACCCTAACTTTCCCATAATTGGTTATTTAAATAATAAGACAAGCTATTTCTAACTTGTCTTATTATATTTAGTTTATTTATTTTAAATCATCTATTGTTAGACCTGTAATTTCTAAACAGTCGTTAAAAAAAATACTTTCTTCATCTGCAACATGTTCATCAGCTAATGCAACTTTTGCTAAGGCAAGACAAACAGTTCTTTGTGTTTTTGCATCTGCTTTTGTAAGGTTGTACTTTGTAACTTTAGCAGGGCCTTCTTTACCCATAGCCTTTAAATCTTCTATAGCATACCCACCTAATCTTTTAACATCTAATCCTTCTATACCAGAAGATGAGAATGCTCCATATACATCAATTACTGCTTGTATTTCGTCATCATCATGATCACCATCAATGTGAACCATAGCCCATGCTGCGTAAAAAAGAAGATCGTCGTTGTTTAAATTTCTCATAATTTTTTTTTTTGATTAAAAATAAAGTTAAGTGTTTTATTTATAATAAAATAATTTTTTAATATATTGCAAATCAATTATTTATGAAAAATAATTCACTTTGAATTCGTGTTTATTATCTGAATTGAAGTATTTAAAATCAAAGAAATATAGATATTAAATAAAAACGATTTTTTAAAATTTATACAATTTTGATTACATTTAATGTAATAGATAGGAGTCTAAAAATTAATATTATATATCTTAATTAAAACCAACTATACAAGCATGTCAAACAATTATTTAATTATAGGAATATTGTCAGTACTTATTCTGTTTGCATTAATTTCTCCTAAAATACAAACAAAACGAATTCTCAGAGTGTCTGCCTTTGTTCTTCTTTTGATTTTGTTAGTACGATATTGTACTAAGTAGTTTTTTTTATAAAGAACGGAATTATAAATGCAATAGCAACTATACCTGAAAAAATCAAATCGGTACTTGTTGAGTTTAGGGTATCAAACCAATATGATAATATAAATCTAATTCCAAGGATCCCAATTACATAATAAGAGATTTTATTAATAAGCGGGTACTCTTCAATTATTTTGATAAATTTAGTGGAGGCGACTCGCATCACTATAATACCAACAAATACCCCAATAAATATTATTTTCATATTACGAGTGAATGCTGTAATAGCAAAAATATTATCAATACTAAAAACAAAATCCATTAATTCTATTCCAATAATTACGGAAACAAATTGGTTCACGAAGAAAAACTTAAACTTAAATTTTTTACCAGTTTCGAGTCCCTTTAGTGAATTATAAGCTAAGTATACTAAATAAGCCCCACCAAGTATTTTTAGCCATTCTATTTCTAATAGATAGTTAACAAAAATAAAAGATAAACCCCTTAAGACATAGGCGCCTACTATTCCATATGTTAATGCTTTTTTTCTTTGTCTTTCTGGTAGCTCTTGTACCATAGTTGCTAATACTGCAGCATTGTCGACGCTTAAAAGAATTTCAAGTATTAATATATTAAATACTGGAAGAATATTTGTAATAAAATCAGACATTATTAAATTTTAATGCTTGCTTAAGATAAACAATAATATACATATAAAGCTTATTGGGAAAACAAATCTTGAATATATATCAATTTTTTTTGACATATTTTGTTGTTTTAAATCCCCACTATGGTGAAGTTTGTATGTAATAATACAAACTACCATCGAGTAGAATATATAAATGTATACTAAATAAAAAAGTTTATCAATTAATGTTAAATATGATACCCTAGGGAGTGAATCTTTTAGAGTCCATTGAAAAGTAATCGCAGCCAAAAGAGCTGTGACAGTTAATGAAGCTGCAGTCGAGAGCTCATGTGCTGGGATATAAAATACTAGATAAGATAAAATTAATACAACTGCTACTCAAAAAAAGTATGCTGAAAATAGACGCATTGCTTATAAGTTAGCGCTTCTTGAATGTAGAAGATCATTAAAGGAAGAAAAGAAATTCATTGGAAAGTAAAATACATCTAACTCATTTTAAAGTCCCTAATATAATTAGTTACAACAATACATCATTCACATCAACTAACTAAATATTTATTGAACAAAAGGGTGAGCGAAATAACCAATAAATTTGGCCACTCCGCCTTTTACGTAAAAAAAGGCAGTCATAAATTCTACTGGGCTTTGCTGTTCATTTGTGATTGCATATATATTATTTGTATTACCAAAACGCGCTATTACCGCTTTTGTAAATAGTTCTTTTTCCTCCGCCATCATTGGCGCATCCTCAAAATTAGTTATCCTTGTTTTTGGATAACTGCTTACTAAACGAAATAAATTTTGCATCGATTTCCAATAAGGTTGATTATAATGATATTTCATGTTATCTACCCAAATCAAATCAATTTCTTGCTCTTGGAATAGATATTCATCACTAATATCTCTAACCCAAATAGGCCATAAAGTCGTTTTGCCATTGATGTCAAATACAGATATTTCTCCTTTTTTTGCTAAAGGAGCGTATTTTGTTTGCATTGCCGCCCAGGCAGACTTAACTAATTTTTCGTTTGCTGTTTGAGATTGAGCTTTAAACGAGCTAATTTGTAAAGTAATTAATAATATTACTATAAAAACTTGTTTCATATTTCAAAAGCTTGTTTTAATGAATATAATAATTTATCAGACTTATTAGTATTAGGCCTCTATATCTTTCAAACTTAAAGGTATATTTTATTTTACTTCTTTTCTGTATAGTCTACTTTATGCTGACGATTTACAAAGGACAAGTATCAAAATAGAGGTAATTCATATTTAAATACGAACAGGCCTTTTAGCTATGATTACTTAAAAGATCTAACGGCGCGAACACATGCAGTATTATCGGTATTGTCGCGATCATAAATCATACCATCGCCAAAATTTAATCTCCAAGCAATTACAACATTTCCTTTTGTTGAGCTCCAATAGCTGTCCCATTTAAAATTGCCAATACTTTCTCTATTTTGATAAAGTATTTTTAATTCTTGTATTGTAGGCAATCTCCATCCATCTCCTAAATTAATACATGAATTGTTGGCATCTATCCATGGTATTTTACGAAAATCATTTTGAGCAATTTCTAAATTGCCGATTCTAATTGGCGTGCCAATTATCCTACTTGAATTATGATTATACTCTATTACTTTTTCGGTTTTATTGTTACCGCCAGAAAATATACTAGTACAAGGCTGAAAATTTCTTTTGTAAGCAGATTCATCTTGTAATTCTTGAATA
>ENA-OUVC01002305-OUVC01002305.1-marine-metagenome-genome-assembly--contig:-NODE-2305-length-10832-cov-4.647513_pt1 | contig 10832 bp, 11 predicted proteins | sample MGYA00248622_ERZ508571 | MGnify/ENA primary metagenome ERZ508571 (study PRJEB26236, sample SAMN06267175) | marine metagenome | isolation source: Columbia River Estuary | place: USA:Columbia River... | reverse complement strand
AAAAGTCTGCCAAATAAAGCAAACATCAAAGAAAATACTAAGGTTTGAAAGATAATTAAGTTAATTTTAGATCTAAGACTCATGCACGCTCTCGATTACTAAGCAGTGCTGTTCTGGTCTTAATTATTAGTGGCAGGAAGAGCGGTGTTATTAGGAAGCTCCAAAGAGTGTTTGCAAAGATAATTGATATGGCATGGGTAAAGGTGCCATTTTCCTGTCCAAGCATCGCGCCAATTACTAGAAATAAAAATAAAGAAAGCGCCGAAGCTAAGCTAATAAAGACTAAAAATATGATTGGTGAATCGGTGAAATCACCAATACTTTCTTTATTTACGGAGAAGAGATACCCAATCGCAGTTAGTATCAAAGCCCACTGCCCAAAGGGTGTATCTGCCGCAGCTGATAAATCCATGATCAAGCCACCGATAAAACCAAATACCAATGCACCATTTCTATCCTCTAGAGATAACAAAACCATTAATGCAGCTAGATATAAGGAGAAGCCATTAATTGGAAAATTGATGCGAGAAACAACTGTTTCTTGAAGTAAGAAAATTGCAAATAAGAAAATACTGGTATTTAAGACTCTAATCCTGCTCATACTAATTACTTACTTGCTGAGGGGCTTGGTGTGGGGGTAACAAAAACTGTAACTGTTGGCGCAGGTTTTGGGATCAAAGAATCTCGTGGATCTTGCTTAGGAGCTGAAACTACAACTGCCACCACGCCAATTCGATCTAAATTACTTAACCCCTCCACATCAGCGTTTTGCGTAATGGATGAAGCATTACTTTGCACTGAAGTTACTGTTCCAACCGGTACGCCCGGTACAAATGGCCGGCCACCTTCACTACCTCTAGCAACTAAAACATCGCCAACTTTTATTTCACCGGTTGCATCTAATAATTGCAGCAGATACTTATTGCCACCTTGACCTGAAACTACGCCAATTCCTTGCGTGCCAGCAATTCGAACACCGATTTTAAATGTTGGATCACTCATTAACAACACAATTGAACTATTTGCGTTAACACTCTTTACCACGCCAACTAAACCACCATCAGAAATTACTGTCATATTTTTTGAAACACCATCACTACTGCCAATATCAATTGTGAGGGTCTGTTTAAATGTTGCCGAAGATCCTCGATTAATTACCTTAGCCGCTACTACTTTGTATCCACCCCGGCCTGCTAAATCTAAAACATTTTTTAATTGACTTAACTGCCCAACTAAATCTTCATCAAGGACATCTTTAGATTTAAGTAAATCAACCTCTTTTTCTAGCTGCTTAATTTTGGATTTGGATTGTCCGAAATTGCGAAAATCTGAGGCAAAGTTTCCAATTGGTGAAAACAACTTTGAGAAGAGGTTTTCAACTGGTGAAAATACGGTAGCAACACCAGACCTAATCGAACCGGCAAGGTTTACACCACGCAGATCTAGCGTGATAAGAAAAAGGGATGAAACTAGTAAGAGAATTAGTAGCAGCCGCGAACGATTACCGCCGCCTCTAGCCACAAATAAACTCCCTTACAAATTAATTAACGACGTGGTTCAGAGATTAAAACCTTCTCCAAGGCTTCAAACTCTTCAATACATTTTCCAGAACCTTCAGCAACTGCTTGCAATGGGCGCTCAGAAATATGAATTGGCATTCCAGTCTCATGACGCAAACGCTCATCAAGGCCGCGAAGTAACGCACCGCCGCCAGTTAGCACAATGCCACGATCCATTAAATCACTGGCTAGCTCAGGTGGAGTCTTATCTAATGTGTTCTTCACAGCATTAACAATTGCTGCAACAGGCTCTTCAAGGGCCTTTCGAATATCAGCTGACGTAACCAAAATAGTCTTTGGCAATCCAGTAGCTAAATCACGACCGCGAATTTCTGCATCTGGCTCACCTGGCAGTGGAAATGCTGATCCGATAGCCATTTTAATCTCTTCAGCTGTTCGCTCACCTAGAAGTAATGAGTATTCACGCTTAACCCAATTAATAATTGATTGATCTAACTCATCTCCACCAATGCGGATTGAAAGTGCGGCAACTATTCCACCTAGTGAAATAACTGCTACCTCAGTTGTTCCGCCACCAATATCTACAACCATATTTCCAGTTGGCTCATGAATTGGCAGATCCGCACCAATTGCAGCCGCCATTGGCTCCTCGATTATGTAAACCTTACGAGCACCTGCGGCATAGCCAGCATCTTTTACGGCGCGCTGTTCAACGCCAGTAATTCCAGATGGCACACAAACAACAATTCTTGGCTTTGCTAAGTAGCGACGTTTATGAACTTTTTGAATAAAATATTTAAGCATTCGCTCAGTGGTATCAAAATCTGCAATCACACCATCTTTAAGTGGGCGAATAGCAACAATGTTTCCAGGAGTTCTTCCAATCATTCGCTTTGCTTCAAGTCCAACAGCAAGAATTGCGCCAGTATCTTGATTGACTGCAACAACTGATGGCTCATCAAGAACAATCCCGCGCCCGCGCACATAAACCAAAGTGTTAGCTGTGCCTAGATCTACCGCCATATCGCGGCCAATCCATGACATTCGGTTTCTTCCTTTAGCCATCTGTGCCTCTTCCTTTATTATCCTGAGTTAACTTCTAATTTCCGAAAAAAATCTTTATCTCACGTGCTGCAGACTCTGGTGAATCTGAACCGTGCACAATATTTTGTACAACCTTTGTTCCCATATCCCGTGCTAAGTCACCGCGGATGGTGCCGGCCTCTGCCACAGTTGGATCAGTTGCACCTGCCATTTTTCTAAACCCCTCAATTACTCGCTCACCTTGTGCCACCATTGCCACAATCGGCCCTGATGCCATGAACTCCATAAGTGGTTCATAAAACGGTTTACCTTCATGCTCGGCATAATGCTTTGCAAGAATTGTTCGGTCTGCAGTTAACATTTTTAAATTAGTAACTACATATCCTTTGCGTTCAATGCGTGCAATAACTTCGCCAACTAAACCGCGTTTAACGCCATCTGGTTTAACCAAAATTAAAGTTTGCTCTGAACTCACTAATCTATTCTACGCATCTTTGGCTAAGGCTGAAAATTGGCTAATTCGGCCCATTCTTATCCCGCTGTGCGATAAGGCTCGCCTTAATTGCCTCACCCCTGCGGCCAAGGAGTATTGCGATGATCCAAAGTGTGGTGAAAACTCCTCCCATGTAATACATATGGGGAACAACTAGGCCATATCCAATTAAAAATATTTGCAAAAAACTTCCCAGCAAATACCCACCCTTGCGCTTTAAAAGACCAGCATTGAAAATAAAAAGTATTGCCAGCACAGCTCCTAAGATAATTTCATTTACAGAGGCATCATCTTTAGCAATTAACAGTGCAAATCCCATGAGTATTGACTCCATAGTTAAGACCGCAGCTGCTAAAACTCTCACTTAGACACTCCTTTTAATCTGCTAACAAATCCTCTTGCCATTCCAGCGGTAACTACTGAACCTGTAATTAAAACAGCACCTGGGCCATCACTTACCTGATTTGAAAGGTTTACCTTCTCTATCGCATAGGTAATGGCGCCGCCTAAATCTGAGATGACCTCGATCTGCTCTGGCTTAAAGTATTTTGAGGCAATCTTAGCAAGTTCACCTGAATCCAAAGCCCTTGGTGAATTACTTTGAGTTGTGATTATGTAGTCAACTGCTGTAGATAACTGCTGCAAAATCCCATCCACATCTTTATCAGCTAGGACTGCAACTACTGCTACTACTAACTGAAAATCAAATTCAGTGCTGATTGTTTTAGCAATCGCCGCTGCGCCATGTGGATTATGGGCTGCATCAATAATTACCGTTGGATCCTGATAAATAATCTCACATCTACCCGGTGATTTAATCTTGCTAAATGCTTGCCGCACTAACTCCTCATCTAACTTAACCCCTGCAAAGGCTTCAACTGAAGCTAGAGCAAGGCCCGCGTTATTACTTTGATGATCACCATAAAGTGGCAGATAAATGTCTTCAACATCACCGTAGATACCTGCTAATGAAATTAATTGTCCGCCAACTGCTAACGATCGTTTTTTAACACTGAACTCAACACCTTCTCGAAAGGGAATAGCTGAGACTTTTAAGACATTGGCCATTAATACCTTTGCCACTTCACTTGTTTGCGCAGCTAAAACCACATTAGATTCTGGTTTAAATATGCCGGCTTTAGTTTGAGCAATTTCAGTCAGGGTATTTCCTAGGTATTCCATATGATCAAAACCAATAGGAGTCATCACTGATACCAAAGAGGATAAAACATTTGTAGCATCCCACTGCCCGCCCATACCAGCCTCAATAACACCAACATCTACTGGATATTCAGCAAATGCAACAAAAGCCATTGCAGTTAGCGCTTCAAAGTAGGAAATAGGAAATGGCTGACGTGAATCAATTAAATCTAAATACAAGGCAATGTCATCATAAGTTGTGATCATTTGCTGATCACTTATTGGCTGACCTTTAATACTAATTCGCTCTGTAAAAGACTCTAGGTGCGGTGAGGTATATCTACCCACTCGATAACCTAATTCAGTGAGTAATTGATCAATCATTCGAGCAGTTGTTGTTTTTCCGTTTGTGCCAGCAATGTGAATACTTGGATAAGAAAGCTGCGGTGAACCGAGCGCATCTGTTAAAGCGATAATTCGATCTAAGGTAGGTTCAATCTTACTTTCTGGCCAACGTTTATTTAATTCCTGCTCAATCTCATTTAATCGATTTGGCGGTAGCGAGCTACTCATTTACTTTGGAAGTTTTTCAAGAAGAGCGGTTAATCTTTCAATATCTTCACTCGTTTGAGTAAGACGCAGCCTGATCTCACTGACTACATCCATTGGCGCCTTCGCCATAAAGCCTTCATTATCTAATTTAACTTTTGCAGTATCACGATCTTTTTTAGCAGCTGCTAGGTCTTTAGTTAACCTAGATCTTTCAGCAACTAAATCAATTGCCCCTGTTAAATCAAACTCAACTATTACTTGACCAATTTGAGTTTTAGCAGTGAAGTTTGCACTCTTATCCTCACACTTAAGGATATGGCGAAGGGATGGCTCATAATCAGATAGACCAACTTTATCTAAATGAGTAAATTTTGCAGAAATCTTTGCAGTGCTCTTAATGCCTTGATCATTTCTAAACCTGCGAACCTCAGTAACGATCTCCTGCATCATATTAACTAGTTCAACTGATCCTTGATCTTGTGAAGATAAATCAGATTTTGGCCAATCTGTGATCATTAGAGATTCTTTGCCAGTTAAATTACACCAAAGCTCTTCAGTAATAAATGGCATCACTGGATGCATCAGTCTAAGTACTTGATCTAATACTTCACCTAATACCCGCTGACTCTTAGCAGCATCATTACCAGCAAAAGTTGCCTTAGATAACTCTAAATACCAATCACATAAATCATCCCAGGTGAAGTGATAAATTAATTCACAAGCTTTTGCAAACTCAAATTTTTCAAATAATTCATCAGCGCTAGTGATTACTTGATCTAGCCTTGTGAGAATCCAATTATCAATTGCATTTAAATCACTACGCTTGGCAAGTGCACCATCTACTGTGGCGCCATTTAGCTTGGCAAACCTGGTGGCATTCCATAATTTAGTAGCAAAGTTTCGAGATCCAGCAATCCAATCCTCCGCGAGCGCCTGATCAGTTCCCGGGTTGGCTCCCCTCGCTAAGGTAAAGCGAAGTGCGTCTGAGCCGTATTTATCCATAAACTCAATTGGATCAACAGTATTTCCTCGGCTCTTACTCATCTTCTTACCAAATTGATCTCTGACTAAGCCATGTAATGCAATTACATTAAAAGGTTGCTTACCATCCATCGCAAATAAACCCATCATCATCATTCGAGCAACCCAGAAAAATAAGATGTCATAACCAGTTACTAGTACGGAAGTTGGATAAAACTTCTTTAAATCATCAGTATCTGCTGGCCAACCTAATGTTGAAAATGGCCAAAGCGCGGATGAAAACCAGGTATCTAATACATCTGGGTCTTGGGTGTAACCAGCTGGTGGATTCTCATCCGGTCCACAAACAACAACTTCACCATTTGGACCATAAAAAACTGGAATCCGATGTCCCCACCAAAGTTGGCGAGAGATACACCAATCATGCATGTTATCTACCCACTCAAAGTATCTTGGTGACATCTCCTCTGGTTCAATTTTTACTCGGCCATCTCTAACCGCATCCGCTGCTGCTTTTGCAAGTGGTGCTACTTTTACAAACCATTGTTTAGAAAGTCTTGGCTCAATTGTGGTCTCACATCTTTGGCAGTGACCAACTGCGTGAACGTATGGTCTCTTCTCGCTAACAACTCTTCCTAATTTTCTTAGCTCTTCCACGACTGCTTTTCTGGCATCAAAGCGATCCATGCCATCAAATTTTGTGCCAGTTCCTTCCATTACGCCATGCTCATTCATAATGATTACTAACTCAACACCGTGCCTCATTCCCATCTCAAAATCATTTGCATCATGAGCAGCTGTAACTTTGACCGCACCTGTTCCAAAATCAGGATCTACAAGTTCATCTGCAATTATTGGAATCATTCGATCAACAAGGGGTAGTAATACTTTTTTGCCAACTAGATGCTTATATCGCTCATCATTTGGATTAACCGCAACTGCGCCATCACCTAACATGGTTTCAGCTCTTGTGGTAGCAACTGTGATATTCACACTCTCATCACCATATTTAATCGAAACAAACTCACCTGAATCATCCTTATGTTCAACTTCAATATCAGAGAGTGCGGTTAAACATCTTGGACACCAGTTAATAATTCGCTCTGCTCGATAAATCAAACCCTTGTCATATAACTGCTTAAAGATTGTTAAAACTGCTTTACTTAAATTTGCATCCATCGTAAAGGCTTCGCGATCCCAATCAACTGAATCACCAAGTCGCTTCATTTGATCTAAAATTGCACCCCCAGATTCTGCTTTCCATTGCCAAACCTTTTCAATAAACGCATCCCGACCTAAGTCATGTCTTGATTTACCTTGGGTTGCTAATTGTTTTTCCACCACATTTTGCGTTGCAATTCCGGCATGATCCATGCCCGGTAGCCATAAGGCTTCAAAGCCTTTCATTCGCTTCATGCGAATTAATAAATCTTGAATTGTGTGATCTAAGGCGTGACCAATATGTAATGAACCGGTGACATTTGGTGGCGGGATAACTATGGTGAAAGGCGGTTTATTAGAGTTTGCATCCGCTTTAAAGTAACCAGCATCTTGCCACTTCTTATATAGCGGCGCTTCTATCTCGGCAGGGGAAAATGTGGCAGCTAACTCTTTCTTGTTATCACCACTCATAAGGGTTGAATCTTATGCGCTTTTTTCCTCAGAGCCTTTTTCACCCTTAACCGCCCGCTTTGGTCCACCGGCAGCACGTGGCACATAAGTTGGTGCTTCCTCTTTCCTTACAACTGCTGGGGTAATTATTACCTTACCAATCTCTTTTTTACTTGGTACTTCATACATCACAGCAAGCAAAGTCTCCTCCATGATGGCGCGCAGTCCACGAGCTCCGGTACCGCGCTTAATTGCAAGATCTGCCACTACTTCAAGGGCTTCATTACTAAATTCCAACTCAACTTCATCTAGATCAAATAGTTTTTGATACTGCTTAACTAAAGCATTTTTTGGCTCAGTTAATATCTGCATCAAAGCTTTTTGATCCAAACTTTCCACACTAGTCATAATTGGCAGACGACCAATGAACTCAGGAATCATGCCAAACTTAAGTAAATCCTCTGGCATTGCATCACCGAAAATATCTGTCTTAACCACATCATCAATAGTTTGTAATTTGGCATTAAATCCAACGCCAGCTTTTCCTTTGCGGCTTTCAATAATTTTCTCAAGGCCAGAAAAGGCACCACCGACGATAAACAAAATATTTGTTGTATCAATTTGTAAGAACTCCTGGTGTGGATGCTTTCGACCACCTTGTGGTGGAACTGAGGCGGTTGTGCCCTCTAATATTTTAAGAAGTGCTTGCTGAACACCTTCACCTGAAACATCTCTAGTAATTGATGGGTTTTCAGCTTTTCTAGCCACCTTATCAATCTCATCAATATAAATAATTCCAGTCTCTGCCTTTTTAACATCAAAGTCAGCGGCTTGAATAAGTTTTAACAAAATATTCTCAACATCTTCACCCACATAACCAGCCTCAGTTAACGCGGTGGCATCTGCAATTGCAAATGGCACATTTAACATTCTGGCCAAAGTTTGAGCTAGTAATGTTTTTCCGCAACCTGTTGGTCCTAAAATTAAAATATTACTCTTAGATAATTCAATAGCATCTTCTCGTTTTGAATCTCCAGACTGCACCCGCTTGTAGTGGTTATAAACTGCAACTGATAATGATTTCTTTGCCTGATCTTGTCCGATCACATACTGATCAAGGAATTCAAAGATCTCTTGTGGCTTTGGTAATTCAGCAAGTCCTAAGGATGAGGTTTCATTTAACTCATCAATAATAATTTCATTACATAGATCAATACATTCATCGCATATATAAACGCCAGGGCCTGCAATTAACTTCTTAACCTGCTTTTGAGTTTTGCCGCAAAAGGAACACTTAAGTAAGTCACCACTCTCGCCAATACGTGTTGTCACCTTTTACTACTCCTGTTCAATTGGGAAGAAGATAAGGGTAGAACCAGGCGTGGGTTAGTTGCGGCAAAAAATGGGCACAATCTGTTCGCTTATAGACGAATTGAAGTTAGTAGGTGCCCTCAAACTTACGCTTATCTGCAATCCAATCCATCAGAGCAAATAAGACACCTGAAATAACAAAGGTAATGTGAATAATGATTCGCCAAACAGTTCCTTCTGTAACCTCTGCTTGACCACTTAACTCAATAAAATCTTTTAACAACTCAATAACTGAGATAGCAACTAGTGAACCAATTAATTTAATCTTCAGGCCTGAAAAATCAATGGTACCCATCCAGTGTGGTCGATCCTTTGAATCATGGGCAATATCAATGCGAGAGACAAAGTTTTCATAACCAGCAAAGATGACAATCAAAATCAAGTTAGCTAGCAAAGTTAAATCCAACAACGCCAGCAGATCTAGTGTGAACTTATGAGCATCAGCATCGCCAACATTTTCAATCATATGGACAAACTCAAGAGCGAAGCGATAAATCAAAAGTACTAGGGCAGCTACTAGGCCAACATAGAGAGGAACTAATAACCAGCGCGCTCTAAATAAAGTAATCTCAACTATGTTAGTTATTTTAGACATTATTACCCTTCAATCTATGCCTTTGCTTTTGCCTTACGAGTTGCCAACACCTGATCGATTAAGCCGTACTCAACCGCTTCAGCTGAGGTCAAAATCTTATCTCGCTCAATATCTTTGGCAATATCTGCTTGGCTCTTCTTTGAGTGGCGTGCCAGCATCTCTTCAAGCAATGTGCGCATGCGCAAAATTTCTTTTGCCTGAATTTCAATATCAGAACCTTGTCCGCCACCTTCTGAATATGGTTGGTGAATCAAGATTCGAGCATGCTCTAACGCGTATCTTTTTCCAGCAGCACCACCTGCAAGTAAAACTGCAGCAGCTGAGGCAGCTTGTCCAAGACAGATTGTCATTACATCTGGTCGAACAAATTGCATCGTGTCATAAATTGCAGTTAACGCTGTAAATGATCCACCAGGAGAGTTGATATACATCATGATGTCGCGATCTGGATCCATTGATTCAAGGGTAAGCAATTGCGCCATAACATCATTCGCTACGGTGTCGTCAATTGGGGTTCCAATAAAAATGATTCGCTCTTCAAATAATTTTGTGTATGGATCCATGCGCTTGTATCCATATGAAGTTTTTTCTTCAATTACTGGAAGCACATAACGACTGGTTATCTGGCCGATATTTTCTTGCATCTGATTGCTTCCCTTCGATTCAAAATTGCTATTCATCAGGCGGTTCCACCATTTCCAGAAACTTGATTAGCAGAGCGGACCACGTGATCTACAAAGCCATACTCTTTTGCTGCTTCTGCGGTAAACCAACGATCGCGATCAGAATCAGCTTGAATAGTTTCGGCTTTTTGTCCGGTGTGTTCAGCGATCAAATCTGCCAAAGTTTTTTTGGTGTAAGCCATTTGCTCTGCTTGAATTTTAATATCGCTTGCAGTTCCACCGATGCCACCAGAAGGTTGGTGCATCATGATTCGTGCATGTGGAAGTGCATAACGTTTTCCAGGTGCACCTGCACAAAGTAGGAATTGACCCATTGATGCAGCAAGTCCCATTGCAACTGTTGCAACATCATTTTTGATGTATTGCATCGTGTCATAAATCGCCATACCTGCGGAGATGGAACCTCCAGGTGAGTTGATGTAAAGGTAAATATCTTTGTCAGGATCTTCGGCTGCAAGAAGGAGCATCTGAGCAGCAATCGCATTTGCCATGGTGTCTTCGACGACAGAACCAAGGAAGATAATTCGTTCTTTTAGTAATCGGTTATAGACCTGGTCGTCCAACCCGCCGGCACCTGAGGTTGCCAAGCGTGGGGTTATGAGCTCCACAAATTCCTCCTGATAAAAGTTATGTAGTGACCCTAACGCTCAGCGGGCCAAAATGCTTCCTCGAAAAGGGAAATTCTCGTGATGTTCGCTCAGGGCGGAGCGAATTTAGGCTTCTGGCTCTTCGGCTTTCTTTGGTGCAAGCGCCGAGAGGTCTACAACATTTCCTGATGCATCTTTAACTTTGACGCGTTCAAGAGCAATCGCAAGTCCCTTGGTGCGGGCAACTTCAGCCAT
>ENA-OUVC01002304-OUVC01002304.1-marine-metagenome-genome-assembly--contig:-NODE-2304-length-10834-cov-1.949335_pt1 | contig 10834 bp, 10 predicted proteins | sample MGYA00248622_ERZ508571 | MGnify/ENA primary metagenome ERZ508571 (study PRJEB26236, sample SAMN06267175) | marine metagenome | isolation source: Columbia River Estuary | place: USA:Columbia River... | reverse complement strand
TTTTGGTGCGATAGAAATTAGCCTCTGCCTCGATAACTATTTCTGGCTTTTGAGAGGTTGCACCACTATCTAGGTATATTAATGTGTTTCCACCCCGAACCTTACGTTTGAGGATAGGAAAATCATTCTTATACTTGGAAAGATCAACACTCATTATTTACGCAGTTATGTACTCTGCGTAACCTTTCTCTTCAAGCTTGTCGGCAAGCTCTGGTCCGCCCTCTTCAACAATTTTTCCGTTAGCGAAAACATGGACAAAGTCAGGCTTAATATATTTAAGAATTCGTGTGTAGTGAGTAATTAGCATTACCCCTAAATCAGAACTTTCCTTAATTCGATTCACACCCTCTGAAACAACACGTAGTGCATCAATATCTAAACCAGAATCTGTCTCATCAAGGATTGCAATTTTTGGCCTTAATAATTCCATTTGCAATATTTCATGACGCTTCTTTTCGCCACCAGAAAAACCTTCGTTGACATTTCTCTCTGAAAAAGCGGTATCAATCTCTAACGAAGACATCGCTGCCTTCACCTCTCCAACCCAAGTACGAACCTTTGGGGCTTCACCTCGGATTGCAGTCACAGCAGTACGTAGGAAATTTGATACCGATACACCAGGAATCTCTACCGGATATTGCATTGCTAAAAACAAACCAGCCTTTGCACGCTCATCCACACTCATCTCCAAGACATCAACACCATCTAAAGTTACTGATCCACCAGTAATTAGATACTTGGGATGACCAGCTATGGAATATGCCAAAGTTGATTTACCAGATCCATTTGGCCCCATGATTGCGTGGGTTTCACCTGACTTAATAGTTAGATCAACTCCGCGCAAAATTTCTTTATTGCCAGACTCAATCACAACACTAACCTGTAGATTCTTAATCTCTAATACGCTCATGTCATTCTCCCTTTAGTTAGTTATTGTTAATTGATTGCCGTTACGGTTTACTTTGAAACTTTTAAGACTTTCAGTAGCTGGCGGGGTTAGAGCCTGTCCAGTTCGCAGATCAAACTCCGCGCCATGAAGCCAACATTCTATTTTTGTGCCAGTAATTTCACCCTCAGATAATGAGGCTTCGGAGTGTGTGCAGGTATCGGCAACAGCAAATACTTCATCTCCAACTCTTGCTACGCATACCGCTACACCATCTACATCAATTGCAACCGGCTTACCCTCTACTAAAACCGAAAAATCTAACTGTGTCATTACTGCCCTACCTTTGCTAACTCATCATCAATTCGAGACATTAACCGTTCTTCTAGAGTTTCATTCTTCAATTTGCTAATGATCTCAGCGAAGAAGCCACGGATTACTAATCTTCTTGCAATATCTGCTGGAATTCCACGCGACTGTAAATAGAAAAGCTGCTCATCATCAAAGCGGCCGGTGGTACTGGCGTGGCCTGCGCCAACTATCTCTCCAGTTTCAATTTCAAGATTTGGAACAGAGTCAGCTCTTGCCCCATCGGTCAGTAACAAGTTGCGATTTAATTCGTAGGTATCAGTTCCCTCAGCTACTTTATGGATGTATACATCACCGATCCACACAGTGCGTGCCTCATCACCAGCAAGTGCTCCTTTGTAATTAACTCTAGATTTTGCATTTGCAACACCGTGATTGATATGAATCCGATGCTCAAGATGTTGACCATCTGTGGCAAAGTAAATTCCATGCAAATCAGCAAACGCGCCTGCTCCAGTAAACTCAACCGTAGGATTTATTCTCACTACCGATCCGCCCACAGAAACTACATATGAAGTGAAGTGCGCATCCTTACCCACTACTGCATGGTGTTGAGCTAGATGCACTGCAGTGCGATCCCATTCCTGCAGAGACACAAAGCTTAGAGAAGCACCAGATGCAAGTGATATTTCAATCTCCTCACCAACAATCCCGGCCCCAATATTTTCAATAATTACAGTTGATTTACTATTAACTCCTGCCTGAATTACCACCCGGCTAAGCTCTGCAGAATCTGTGCAGTTACGATTTAATATAATCGGTTCTGTAAGCTCTATATCCTTAGCAATTGAAAGCACTAATACCTCCGTAATTTTTTCACGAATTCGATTAGTGATGAGATCATTTGACGCATAGGCTGGTGGATGATCTGCAGCATTTGCAATCGCTAATGTGACTCCGGTGGGAAGTGAATTCTTGCCAGTCAATGAAATACGGTCAGTAACCTGACTTGTTAGATCATGTAATCCAGCTAGCCGCTTTAGCGGGGTAAAACGCCAAGCTTCTTCCCGACCAGTAGGAGTGAGGTAGTTAGTAGTTAATAAACTCACTACCCAACAGCACCTTCCATTTGCATTTCAATTAAACGATTTAGTTCCAATGCATACTCCATCGGTAATTCTTTGGCGATTGGCTCGATAAATCCTCGAACAATCATTGCCATCGCCTCATCCTCACCAAGTCCGCGAGACATCAGATAGAAGAGTTGGTCATCGCTCACCTTGGAAACAGTTGCTTCATGTCCCATCGAGACATCATCTTCTCTAACATCCACATATGGATATGTATCCGATCGAGAAATTGTGTCTACCAATAAGGCATCACATTTAACTGTGCTCTTTGAATGATGAGCACCCTCTTCAACCTTTACTAATCCACGATATGAAGTCCGGCCACCACCACGGGCAACTGATTTGGAAATAATTGTTGATGATGTATAAGGAGCTGCATGCACCATTTTGGCGCCGGCATCTTGATGTTGACCTTCACCAGCAAAAGCAATCGATAATGTCTCACCCTTTGAGTGCGGACCCATCAAAAATATCGATGGATATTTCATAGTCACCTTTGAACCGATGTTTCCATCAATCCATTCCATGGTTGCACCTTCAGCGCAGGTAGCACGCTTGGTTACCAAGTTATAAACATTATTAGACCAGTTTTGAATAGTTGTATAACGAACTCGGGCATTTTTCTTCACAATGATTTCAACCACCGCTGAGTGCAATGAATCAGATGAGTAGATTGGCGCAGTACAGCCCTCAACATAATGGACGTAAGAATCTTCATCTGCGATGATCAAGGTTCGCTCAAACTGCCCCATATTTTCAGTATTAATTCGGAAATAAGCTTGCAAAGGAATATCAACCTTTACACCTTTTGGAACATATACAAATGAGCCACCAGACCAGACAGAGGTGTTTAGTGCAGCAAATTTATTATCCCCAACTGGAATTACAGTTCCGAAGTACTCTTTAAACATATCCTCATGTGTCCGCAGCGCAGTATCGGTGTCCAAGAAAAGAACGCCCTGCTTCTCAAGATCCTCACGGATTGAGTGGTAAACCACCTCTGACTCATACTGAGCAGCTACACCTGCTACTAATCGTTTTTTCTCTGCCTCAGGAATGCCCAGACGATCGTAGGTATTCTTAATATCATCTGGTAGGTCTTCCCAAGAAGTTGCTTGTTTCTCAGTAGATCGAACAAAGTACTTAATAGTGTCGAAGAAAATCCCACTTAAATCTGATCCCCAACTTGGCATTGGCTTCTTATCAAATAAATTCAAACCCTTCAGCCGTAGATCCAACATCCATTTTGGCTCATTCTTTTTGGAGGATATATCTCTTACGACATCCTCATTCAAGCCTCGTCTGCTATTTGAACCGGCATCTGTTTTGTCTGACCAACCGTATTCATACTTTCCAATGCCATCTAACTCTGGGTGGGCAATCTGGGTCATTAGCGGACTCCTTCTTTGATTTTGGATTTTACTCGTGGGGAAATATTTGCTGGTACAAATGTCGTACAGACACCATCACCATGTGCGATTGTTGCAAGGCGTTGTACATGTGTTCCTAGTATCGCTGAAAATGCCGCTGTCTCTGCTTCGCAAAGTTGTGGAAACTCTGATGCAACATGTGCAATCGGACAATGGTGTTGACAGATCTCTTCACCATGTCCCATTTTATCGGTGGAAGAGGCGTAGCCTTCTTTGGTTAAAAGTTTTGATAATGCCTTGGTCTTTTCAACAATTGATTTACCAGAATTCTTTATCGCCTCACCCTTGCGTTCAATATCAGCTGCTCTAGATTGAGCAAACTCATCAACCAAATGAGCACCATTCTTACTTGCCATAAATTTCAGAGCTGCTACCGCTAAGTCATCGTAGGAGTGTTCAAACTTTTCACGACCAGAATCTGTCATTACAAAAACTTTTGAAGGACGGCCGCGACCTCGAGTAATCATTTGGTAGGGATCTCGTGGTGTTAATACCCCTTCATTAATTAGCGAATCTAAATGTCGCCTAATTCCTGCTGGCGTAATAGATAATTTCTCTGCTAAATCAGCAGCAGTCATAGGACCACCTTCTAGGATCACGCGGGCAACCTGATCACGGGTCTTATCTGACTCATTGTTTTTCACAACATAATTGTTGCGTAATTCGTCGGCAAATGCCAACCCAGCCCTGCCCAAACCCTTGTGAAATACGCCCTACCTAGTAATCAATCAAGCCTTGATAGCAGGTGAAGCAATAGGCTTAAATCATGTTGGTAGGAAAAAGATCATTTGCAGGTCGTATTTTCACCCTTTTAGTTTTCCTGCAGGGGGCACTAATCGTCACCGGTGGAGCTGTCAGGGTCACCGGTTCAGGTTTGGGTTGTCCAACTTGGCCAGAATGCACCCCAGGTTCCTATACCCCAGTGCCAAATCAAGCAGAAGGACAACTGCATGCCTGGATTGAGTTCGGCAATAGGTTATTAACCTTTGTCCTGCTGATCACAGCGCTAGCAGTTTTCATAATTTCACTTCGCATTACTAAAACCGCTACTGCTAAAAACAGAGTGAGATTTCTAGCAATATTACAAATGCTTGGAATTTTAGGACAGGGATTATTAGGTGGAATCACTGTATTAACTGATCTTCATCCTCTACCCGTCGCAGGCCATCTAATCTTGTCGATTTTTTTAGTAAGTGGTGCCATCTCCTTGCGGTATGAGGTAATTGGACTCCAACCAGAAAAACCCACTGGTTTAGTTAAGTTTCTACTGCCGATCCATATTTGGCTGACCTTGTCGGTTATAGTAATTGGCACGGTGGTGACTGGGAGTGGACCACATGCTGGTGATGAAAAAGCACAACGTTTTGGTATTGATTCGAGGGTAATCTCTTGGCTGCACGCTGATTTTGTAATTGCCCTTTTAATTCTAACCGCCATAATGTATCTAATTGCCAAACAAAGTGGTTCAAAGGTTATAGAAAAGCGAATTGGAATTTTTCTACTGATTGCTTTGGGACAAGGATCAATTGGATATATCCAGTACTTCACTGGCTTACCAGAACTCTTAGTGGCAGCTCACTTATTGGGTGCTACCTTGGTGTGGGGTGCTGCCTGGTCCTTGATCAAGGTGGCAGATTCTGGATATAGATTACAGAGGCTAACTTCATGAAACTTGAAAAATGGCAGGCGCTGGATGACCAAGCGGTAGCAGTTGCCCGGGCTTTGGCAATGGATTCGGTTCAAAAAGTTGGTAATGGCCATCCAGGAACTGCTATGTCACTTGCTCCTGTTGCCTACACATTGTTTCAAAGGATTCTCAAGCATGATCCTGCAAATCCAAATTGGATTGCTCGAGACAGATTTATTCTCTCTTGTGGTCACTCATCCCTAACTCTTTATATACAACTGTTTTTTTCTGGCTACGGTATTTCATTAGAGGATCTAAAGAGCTTTCGAACATTTAATTCATTAACCCCTGGCCATCCAGAGTATGGCCACACCATCGGAGTTGAGACAACAACTGGCCCTCTTGGTCAAGGATTAGCAAATGGGGTTGGCATGGCCATGGCTGCAAGATATGAGAAAGGAATGCTTGATCCACAAAATAGTACCGACATTTTCGATCATAATATTTGGGTTCTGTGTTCAGATGGTGATCTGCAAGAGGGTGTTAGCGCCGAAGCCTCTTCACTTGCTGGTACTCAGCAACTGGGCAATCTGAAAGTTATTTACGATGACAACAGAATTTCAATTGAGGGTGACACCCATCTTGCGTTCACTGAAGATGTTTCTGCGAGATATCGCGCCTATGGCTGGAATGTAATTGAGGTTGCGGCGCAAAAAAATGGTGATGTGGATCGAGACAAGTTGGAAACAGCGCTCCTTGCTGCTGTAAATGAAAAAGATAGACCGGTTTTAATTAGGTTGCATACTGTTATCGCCTGGCCAGCGCCAAAAGCAAGTGGGACTGCCAAATCACATGGTTCAGCACTGGGTGCTGAAGAGGTTGCCGCCACCAAAATCAAACTTGGACTAGATCCAAATGAAACATTTATTGCCCCCTCTCTGGTTATCGATCATGTTCGAAAGATTAAGGAACGCGGCGCAGCTCTATATAAACAGTGGCAAACTGATTTCACAGCTTGGCAAAAATCCAATCCACAACAAAGTAACTTACTAAATCGATTAATTTCCAATGAATTGCCTCAGGGCTGGGATAAGGAGTTTCCAATATTCCCAAGTGACAAGGAGATTGCAACTAGAGCAGCCTCAGGAAAAGTTATTGCTGCAATTGCAAAAACCTTGCCTGAATTTTGGGGTGGATCTGCAGATCTTGCCGAAAGCAACAACACAACCATCGAAGGCGGCACCTCTTTCTTACCTGCGTCTAGTCAAATAGCCGGGGCTAATCCGTATGGACGAGTTGTGCATTTTGGGATTCGAGAGCATGCCATGGGTGCAATTTTAAATGGCGTGGCACTTCACGGATTAACAAAACCATTTGCTGGAACTTTTTTAGTTTTCAGCGATTACATGCGAGGTGCTGTTCGTCTATCTGCACTAATGCAGTTGCCAGTTACCTATGTTTGGACACATGACTCCATTGGTTTGGGCGAAGATGGACCAACTCATCAACCGGTTGAACATTTAGCAGCCTTGCGAGCAATACCGGGCTTGGCTGTAGTCAGACCAGCTGATGCCAATGAAGTTAGCGTTTGTTGGAGGCAAATAATTAGTGATGCAAAGCCAGTTGGTTTGTCATTATCTAGACAGAATTTGCCCGTAATTGACCGGACCCAATATGCACCAGCTACTGGTGCGAGCAAAGGTGCATATGTTTTAGCTTATGGATCTGAATCGGACAAAGACAGATGTGATGTCATATTGATTGCAACCGGTTCTGAAGTTTCACTGGCAATTGCTGCTCGAGAGCAGTTAATGGCTGGGAATATTAAGGCTAGAGTTGTGAGTGCACCTTGTATCGAATGGTTTATGAATCAGCCAGAAAATTATCGCAATGATGTGTTACCTAAAAATCTAAGAGCCAGGGTCAGCATCGAAGCAGGGATCGCTCAACCTTGGTATCAATTTATTGGTGATGCTGGTGTCGCAGTCTCACTTGAACACTTTGGGGCCTCTGCAAGTGCTCCGGTCTTGTTTAAAGAGTTTGGTTTTACAGTGGAAAATATTGTTAATGCAGCAAAGGAAAGTATTCGTAAAGCAAATGGCTAATGCGCTAGAACAAATCTCTCAAGCTGGTGTAGCTGTTTGGCTTGATGATCTATCTCGCCAAAGGCTTAAAGACAAATCCCTAGAAAATCTCATCTCCCAAGATTATGTTGTAGGAGTAACCACCAATCCCAGTATTTTTGCAGCAGCTATTGGCAAGTCAGATCTCTATCACGAGGATATTTTAAGAAACCGCAATCTTTCCATAGAAGAGATAATTACTAAATTGACTACCGATGATGTGCGAAGTGCTTGTGACGTTTTTGAAAAAACCTTTTTAGACAGTAACAAGGCAGATGGGAGAGTTTCTATCGAGGTTGACCCAAGATTTGCACGAGATGCAAACAAGACTGTTGCACAAGGCAAGCACCTATGGCAGATAATCGATCGACCTAATTTATTGATTAAGGTTCCAGCAACGATTGAAGGATTACCTGCGATCACAGCGTTGATTGCTGAAGGGATTAGCGTAAATGTAACTCTAATATTTTCTGTCACCCGTTATAAACAAGTTTTAGCGGCATATAGAGAGGGCATAAGCAGAAGGATTAGCTCTGGTAAATCTGTTAATGATATTCACTCAGTTGCTTCATTTTTCATCAGCAGAATTGATTCTGCGATCGATGCAATGCTCCCGTCAGATTCACCAATTCGAGGTTGCGCTGCTATCGCAAATGCAGCGATAGCCTACGAATCCTTTCTGTCTTTTGAGAGCAGCGATAATTGGCAGGTGTTGGCAAATGATGGTGCAAATGTTCAGCGCCCTCTTTGGGCTTCAACCGGGGTGAAGGATCCAGCATATGATTCAACACGTTATGTCATGCAACTTGTTGCGAAAAATACAGTGAACACAATGCCAGAGACAACCTTGAATGCGGTTAAGCAATTTGGAGTATTTCAAGGTGACTCAATTACACCCAACTTCACCGCATCTAAATCAAATATTGCAAAGCTTGCTTTAGCCGGAATTGATATAGAAAAGATTACCCATGATCTTGAACTGGATGGTGTAGCTAAATTCGAATCATCTTGGAATGAGCTTATGAATTCAGTAAAAGCAATAGCTTTAGGCAATGCATGAAGATTTCTGGAAAATCTTTAGATAAGAGTAATTCAAAAATTATTGAAGAACTAAGATCAATCTCAAAGCGAGTTGCGATTAAGGATCCCACGATCTGGGGTGAAAATACTCAAGCCTCTTTCCGACTTAATTGGGTTGACTTACCGAAAAACTCGAGGGAACTGCTCCCCCAGTTAGATGCACTTTCAGCGTGGGCAAGAAGTAGAAATTTAGACAAGGTCATTTTATGTGGCATGGGTGGTTCCTCACTAGCCCCGCAAGTAATTACAGCTACTTACCAAAAAATGTTAACGATTATTGATTCAACTAATCCAGATCAGATACAGGCATCCATACCAAAAAAATTATCTGACGTAGTCATTGTTATTGGGTCTAAGTCAGGAACAACAATTGAAACTATCTCCCATCTTAAATTGTTTGAAGAGCTTTTAAAGCAAGAAAGCTTAAATCCAATTGACCACATTGTTATTGTTACTGATTCTGGGACTGCACTTGATAAATCATCGCGAGGACAGGGATATAAGGTTGTAAATGGAGATTCAAATGTTGGTGGCCGATTCAGTGCATTATCAGCCTTCGGTTTGGTTCCAGCTGCGCTAGCAGGTGTTGATATATCCATCATGCTAGATGATGCTGAAGCCTTATCGAAGAAATTAGCCGCAGATGACTCACCTGCGGTTGTGCTCGCAGCGTTACTCTTTGACAGCACTAAACAGATAATCAATTTTTCTGACTATCAATCAACTATTCCAGGTCTTTCTGATTGGGTTGAACAGCTAATTGCTGAGTCAACCGGTAAGAATCAACAAGGCCGCCTGCCGATCATAATTGAGCATCCAGATGATGCTATTTCGGGTTTATCAATTGGTTTTACAAATGGAGATTTTGATCTAGTAGTTGAGGGCACCCTTGGCGAGCAGTTTATTTTATGGGAATGGGTAACCGCTCTTTTGTGCTACCTGCTAAAAGTGGATCCCTTCGATCAACCTAATGTGATTGAGGCAAAAGAAAGAACAGAAAGCATCTTAAGTTCAATTAAAAATAGAACATTTGTGCAGCCAATTCCCTCTTACGAGGATCATGAAATTTCCACATACTCAGATAATTCATACAAAAATTTGACTGAGTTTCTAAAGGTTGATTCAAAGTACGTTGCAATCATGGCCTATCTTAATAAAGAAGATGATAAACAATTTATCCAACTAAGGAAACTAATCGCAAGTAAGGTTAAGAAGCCAGTGACTTTTGGTTGGGGTCCTAGATTTCTTCACTCAACTGGTCAAATTCACAAAGGCGGCCAATTAAATGGCAGCTTTATCCAAATAACTTCAACCCCAATGACGACACTCAAAATTCCTGGGCAATCATTTGATTTTGCAGAGCTGATTATGGCGCAAGCCTTAGGAGATGGAATGGCATTAAGGGAGTGCAAACTCCCTGTAATTAGAATTCATTTGAGAGACCGGCAGAAAGCATTTGAAAAATTACTTAAGGAAATTGAGAGCTTTTAATCCTCACCACGGTGTTTTTTTAAAGCAATTTCTAAAATTTTATTTGAATTTGTAAATGATATTTCATAAGCTTGTCTAGCAGCATTATCAACAATCCATTTATAATTATTTGTAGTTATGATTTCAATCGGCATTTGCATATGATTCTTATTGTAATCAAGAATTATTGTGTTTCTATTATCTGTAAAAGAAATTATACCCGAAGTATCATATTTATTTCTTTTTGTTTTATATATTATGGTATCCATTTTGACAAAATCAATATTCAAATCATTAGAATTTATTAAAAAAATGAAAAGATCAATAGTATGCAGTCCATTAGTGCATAATCCATGATTACCTCCAATTGAATGCATTGTAATATTATCCATAACATTAATTTTCGATTTAATATATTTCCAAATAGGATAACATCTGGTTTTGCAATTAACCCAAACTTTAACATTATATTCTAATGCTAATTGTTGCATATATTCATACTGATTAACTGATTGAGTTACTATTTTCTCTAAAATTATAAACTTATAACCTAATTCTACAACTTCTTTAAATACTATATCTCTAGTATGAATCCTAAATACAAAAATACAATACTAGTATTTATGCTGAACTATTTATGGGTTTTAGGGTTTATAGTATAGTATATACACTGTGCTATGGTATGTATACTACATCTATCTACTTTAGGGTAAAGTAGTAATATCTAGTATACATAGATGTAGTATATAAAATTGCTCGTAAAAGCGACAATCCATCGA
>ENA-OUVC01002298-OUVC01002298.1-marine-metagenome-genome-assembly--contig:-NODE-2298-length-10849-cov-2.793910_pt1 | contig 10849 bp, 9 predicted proteins | sample MGYA00248622_ERZ508571 | MGnify/ENA primary metagenome ERZ508571 (study PRJEB26236, sample SAMN06267175) | marine metagenome | isolation source: Columbia River Estuary | place: USA:Columbia River Estuary... | reverse complement strand
ACTCTATCAAGATATGGGGAACCCTACCTCCCCGAATCTCAATATCTGATAACTGCTATAGAAGCGGGCGTAGCTCAACCTTGCGATTGCACGCATTGGAACCTGCCAGCGCCAATTCCTTTGCAACATCTACGCTAGCTGCTTCAACCAGCCAGAAACCGCTGAAGTTTTCCTTTGCTTCAAATAACGGCTTTCCGGTTTCGATTTCTGCGCCAGAGCGATTATCAATCACGGTGGCATTTGAAGGTGCGCTTAATCCACCAGCAAAGATCCATTGGCCGTTGGCCCGCAATCCATCGTTAAAGGCGTTGATCGCAACCATCTCATCGGCAGTGCCCGAATTAGTTAGGTCATCAATTACAAAGATTATGAACTTCATGAGCTAATCATATTCAGTAATTTCTTAGCCTTGATGTGTTCCGTCTGGATTTTTTCCTGAAGTCACGCGACCAGCATGAGCATGGGCTGTTGGATCTTTCTTGACCTTGATAAAGCTTGCAACAGTTGAAACGAACAAGATCAGACCGATTACAGCAAGGCTGCCCACAGTTGAGATCTTAGGAATCTCAGTCCAGGTTTCGTGCAAGTAGGTCAAGATCAATTTCACTCCGATAAACATCAGAATTACTGATAGACCAAGAGAAAGATAGACGAGCTTGTCGAGCAACCCCTTGAGCAAGAAGTACAAGGCGCGCAGCCCAAGTAGCGCAAAGGCATTGGCTGCAAATACCAAGAATGGCTCTTGAGTTACGCCGAATGTTGCCGGGATTGAATCCAGTGCAAAGAGAAGGTCGGTTGAAGCGATTGCAATCATCACCAAGAACATAGGTGTTGCAATTCGCTTGCCATTTATACGAGTAAAGATCTTTGAGCCATCGTATTCGTCAGTCATGGCAATACGTTTTCTGATGACGCGAACAAGCGCATTGTCCTCAGGAGAAGGATCTTCATCCCAGTGCTTAAACAATCCGACACCTGTCCAAATAAGAATCGCACCGAAGATTACGAAAGTGAAAGCAAATGCTTCCAGCGCTGCTGCGCCGAGAGCGATGAAGATTGCTCGGAAAATTAAGGCTAGTAACACACCGAACAACAAAACTCTTTGATGATAAATACTTGGTACTGCGAACTGCGTGAGAATAATGATGAAGACGAACAGGTTGTCTACGGACAAAGATTTTTCAACGAGATACGCCGCGAAGTATTCCGTTCCGAATGTGGATCCATAACTAGTCCAAACCCAAACACCGAATGCAATTGCTATACCAATGTAAAAGAGCGACCACAGCGCAGCTTCTTTGAACATTACGTCGTGAGGTTTGCGACTTACTGTCACAAAGTCCAGAACAATAAGTCCCAGAATTCCGATAATGAGTGCGGCCCATAACCCTTGACTTACGTCCATTTGATTTCCTTAAGCTTTAGGGTCTTCGGATCCGAGATGCTCGATGGCATCTCCCCGGTGTTCCGTTGACTCTTCCAGTGCATGTGAAATCTCAGACTGAAGGGCCAATTCTGGGGAACGACGCACTGCAATGAGACTTGTGATTACTGTTACCCCTAAAACGGTTCCAATAAACATCAAAGATTGGGCGATTGTCACATGTGGTGGATGCAGGTCTGTAGTCCCGTCGACAGCCTCCAAAAACAGCTTTATGGCGATGAACCCAAGGATTATGGCCAAGCCACGGGCCAAGTAAATGATCTTGGATAGTAAGCCGTCCAGTAAGAAATACAGCTGTCGCAATCCCATCAAGGCAAAAGCATTTGCAGCAAATACCAGATAAGGCTCCTGGGTTAGGCCGAATACTGCTGGAATCGAATCAAGAGCGAACAATAGATCGGTGGTACCCACAGCAAGAATCACCACAAATAGTGGAGTGATGAATCGCTTGCCATCAATTTTGGTTATGTATTTCGCTCCTACGTATTCCCGTGAAGTGGGCACATATTTCTCGACAAGGCGCACGAAGCCGTTACCCTCAGGATCCGGCTCTTCATCATGCGATCTCCAGACTGAAATCGCGGTGTAGAGCAGGAACGCAGCAAATACATAGAAAGTCGCTGCAAACTTAGCGATTGCAGCTGCGCCGATCACAATTAGAATTCCTCGAAGCACGATTGCTATCGCCACACCAATCAATAACACTCGGTGCTTAAGCATTTCCGGAACTGCGAATGATGACATGAGAACTAGAAAGACAAACAAATTGTCAACGGAAAGACTGTACTCAGTTATCCAGCCTGCCAAAAACTGTTGTCCGTACTCAGCTCCGAAGTAGTTCCATACAAAAACCGCAAAACACAACGCAGCAATTATGTAGGCCACTACCCAGCGAGCTGCTTGTTTTGGTCCAAAGACGTGTGGCCTAGCATCAACCACAACAAAGTCCAAGACAAATGCAGCAATGAGGATTCCAATTGTGGCCATCCAAATTGTGGTTGAAACGTTCATTGGTCAACCATAGCGATGATCGGCATATCTAGGCGTGACCAGCCTGCGCCATTTGGCGCAATTCTTTCTTAAGTTCATGGATCTCGTCACGCAATCTTGCCGCTAACTCAAACTGAAGCTCACTAGCAGCGGTGTGCATTTGTTCGGAAAGCTGATCAATCAAATCACCCAAGTCTCGAGCTGGAATACTACGCAGGCTCTCCCTGACTGAAGTTGGAACTCTAACGCCTGACTTTTGATCAGCCATAAACAATTCGGTGTCATCATCTTCTCTAGAAATCAAATCCGTAATGTCGGCAATCTTTTTGCGTAGTGGCTGCGGGTCTAGGCCATGCTCTAAGTTGTAGGCAACCTGCTTTTCTCTTCGGCGATTTGTTTCATCAATTGCAACTCGCATCGAATCAGTGATCTTGTCTGCGTACATGTGGACTTCACCCGATACGTTTCGAGCGGCGCGGCCAATAGTTTGAATTAAGCTGCGATGACTGCGCAGGAAGCCTTCTTTATCAGCATCCAGAATTGCAACTAGCGAGACCTCAGGTAAGTCCAAGCCTTCACGTAGCAAGTTAATTCCAATGAGAACGTCGTACTCCCCTAGTCTTAGCTCGCGAAGTAACTCAACTCGACGTAAAGTATCAACCTCTGAGTGCAAGTAACGAACTCTAATTCCCTGTTCCAGCAAATAGTCCGTTAAGTCTTCAGACATCTTTTTGGTCAGCGTTGTGACCAGAACGCGCGTTCCATTTTCCGCCCGTAGTCGAATTTCATGAATCAGATCATCGATCTGTCCCTTTGTTGGCTTAACGATGATTTCCGGATCGACCAGACCGGTCGGCCTGATCACTTGCTCTACGACATCATTGTTGACTACCCCCAGCTCAAACGGTCCAGGAGTTGCCGATAGATAAACAGTTTGACCAACGCGATCAAGAAACTCGGGCCACTTAAGCGGACGATTATCCATGGCACTAGGTAGTCGAAAGCCGTGTTCAACCAGAGTTCGTTTACGTGAAGCATCGCCCTCATACATCGCACCAATCTGCGGCACTGTTACGTGGCTTTCATCAATAACTAGCAAAAAGTCTTCTGGGAAATAGTCCAGTAAACAGTTCGGAGCTGAACCTGCCTCTCGACCGTCGATGTGCCTTGAGTAATTCTCGATACCAGAACAGAATCCAAGGTTTTGCATCATTTCAATGTCGTACGAGGTACGCATCTTTATGCGTTGGGCTTCAAGCAACTTCCCTTGACTCTCGAGCTCAGGAATTCGAATCGCAACTTCTGCTTCGATAGCAGAGATGGCCTTATTCATTCGTTCTGGTCCAGCTGTGTAGTGGGAAGCCGGAAAAATATAGATCTCACTATCGTCAGTAAGAATCTCACCAGTAACTGGATGCAATGACATCAAACGATCTATGTCATCGCCAAACATCTCAATGCGAACTGGATGCTCTTCGTAAACCGGATAGACCTCAATAGTGTCGCCACGTACCCTGAAAGTTCCACGAGTGAATGCGATGTCATTTCGGTTGTATTGAATGTCAACTAATCGGCGCAAAAGTGAGTCGCGATCAATGCTTTCGCCTACTTTGAGTCGCACCATTCGATCGACGTATTCCTGTGGGGTGCCTAGACCGTAAATACAAGAGACGCTGGCTACCACGATGACGTCGCGTCGAGTTAACAGACTGTTGGTTGCACTATGCCGAAGTCTTTCAACTTCCTCATTTACTGATGAATCTTTTTCAATAAAAGTGTCACTCTGGGGTATGTAGGCTTCCGGTTGGTAATAGTCGTAATAGGAAACGAAATACTCAACGGCATTGTTGGGAAGTAGTTCTCTAAATTCATTTGCTAGTTGCGCCGCAAGCGTTTTATTTGGCGCCAAAACTAATGTGGGGCGTTGTAACCGCTCAATTAGCCAAGCTGTAGTTGCGCTCTTTCCGGTACCAGTTGCTCCAAGCAGCACCACGTTCTTGTCGCCGTTGCGGATTCGCTTTTCGATTTCAGTGATAGCTGCAGGCTGATCACCTGCCGGGACGAAATCGCTGATTACTTCAAACGGTGCAACGGTTCGCTGCAAATCGGTAATCGGGCGGGTCATGACTCAAGACTACGCTGAAATTTGTTGCCACACCTTGGTGACTTGGTCGTGCAACTGTTCAAGTGAGCCATTGTTCTCAATCACAAAGTCAGCAACAGTTCGTCGCTGGGCATCTGTTGCCTGATTGGCAATTCTGGCTTCAATGTCAGTTATCTCTAAACCACGTTCGATCAGGCGTGCTTTTCGGTGCTCAGAATCTGTTACGACTATCAAAACCTTGTCGAATTGCCCTTGCAGATTCTTCTCAAACAATAACGGGGTGTCATAGACCACAACAGTAGATTCTGGGAGCGAGTTACGAATTTGCGCTACCCGAGCAATGACCGCAGGGTGAACAATCCCCTCGAGCTTCGCTAACTCTTCGGAGTTCTGAAACACCAACTCCGCGAGTCTTTTTCGATCAATTCTTAGATCGCTGTCCAAAATGGATTCGCCAAACACTTCGATAGCTCTTTGATAGCCAGCCTGGTTTGGCTCCAGCACTTCCCTGGCAATCGCGTCTGCGTCAATAACTACCGCACCCAAGCTGGAAAGGATTTTGGCAACCGTTGATTTCCCGCTGCCAATTCCGCCAGAAAGTCCTAGGTACACGTCACTACCCTATTGGCTCAATTACGCTTGCAGGCTTTGAGAATAGAAAAAGCGGCTACCAAGTCAATGGCAACCGCTTTTCCTAGTTTGAATTATTCGGCTTTGTCGGCCAATTCTGTTCTTAGTGCCTGTAGGCCAGCATCTTCTGAAAGTGTTCCTTCAGATGTGGTTTCGCCTGAGTAAGAAGTTGGAACTTCGGAATCTGCGTTAGCAGCTGCATCGGCCTTCTTTGACTCGCCAACAGCAAGCTTGTGAGCTTCCCACTTAGCATGAGCTGCAGCGTACTGAGCTTCCCATTCGGCTTTCTTTTCTTCGTGACCTGGCAACCATTCGTTGGTGTCTGAGTCGAAGCCTTCTGGATAGATGTAGTTTCCATTTTCGTCATACTGATTCATGCCATATAGGCCAGCATCGAACGAATCGGTTTCATCGGAATCTACATCTTCGTTTGCTTGGCGCAATGAAAGTGAGATACGACGACGTTCTAGATCGATGTCAATAACCTTCACGAAGGTCGAGTCACCAACCTGAACAACCTGTTCTGGAATTTCTACGTGACGACCAGCAAGTTCAGAGATGTGAACTAGGCCTTCAATGCCATCGCTAACGCGAACAAAAGCACCGAATGGAACTAGCTTCGTAACTTCACCTGGAACTACCTGACCCATTGTGTGGGTACGAGCAAAGTGCTGCCATGGATCTTCCTGTGTTGACTTCAAAGAAAGCGAAACGCGTTCGCGATCGAAATCTACTTCTAGAACTTCAACAGTTACTTCCTGGCCTACTTCGACAACCTTTGATGGGTGATCTACGTGCTCCCATGAAAGTTCCGAAACGTGGACTAGACCGTCTACGCCACCAAGATCAACGAAGGCACCGAAGTTAACAATGCTGGATACAACACCCTTGCGGATCTGTCCCTTTTCAAGTTGATTCAGGAAGCCGTGACGAACTGCACTCTGTGACTGTTCTAGGTAAGCGCGACGAGAAAGCACAACGTTGTTGCGGTTCTTGTCTAGCTCGATGATCTTAGCTTCGATTTGCTTGCCAATGTATGGTGCTAGATCGCGGACGCGACGCATTTCAACAAGTGAAGCTGGCAAGAAGCCGCGAAGACCGATGTCCATGATCAAGCCGCCCTTGACGACTTCGATGACAGTGCCGGTAACGACGCCGTCTTCTTCCTTGATCTTTTCGATTGATCCCCAAGCGCGTTCGTACTGTGCGCGCTTCTTGGAAAGAATTAGTTGACCTTCTTTATCTTCCTTCTGAAGAACAAGGGCTTCAATAACATCGCCAACAGTTACAACTTCGTTGGGATCAATGTCGTGCTTGATGCTTAGTTCGCGAGAAGGGATAATTCCTTCGGTCTTGTAGCCGATGTCAACGAGAACTTCGTCTCGACTAACTTTTACTACGATGCCTTCGACGATGTCTCCGTCGTTAAATGGCTTAATTGTGGCGTCGACTGCGGCCATAAATTCTTCGGCTGATGCGAAATCGTCGACGGTGGAGAAGTTGCTCTTGTCAGTAGTGACAGTCATTAAGTTATTGCCTCGATGCGGATAGAAATAGTGCGGATGTTGCATTCTTTCCTTGCGGATCCCGTGGAACTAGGTCTGTCCTTGGGCAAATGGCAACCTTCTAAGGATAGGCACCCGCTAATGCTGGGTCAAAACCGATATGCCCTAATTCAATGGGTTTAGTGGCCGGCACTGGCCCAAGAAGTGCCAATTCCCGTGGAAACCTCCATAGGCACCGACAAATCCCCTACTGCGCCCATGTTTTGCACAACCATTGCGGTCACTTGTTCGAGTTCACCCTTTGCTACTTCGATGACTAATTCGTCGTGAACTTGAAGTAGCAACCTTGATTTAACGCCCGCGGCTTTGAGCGCTGCATCAACCTGAAGCATCGCAACCTTTACTAAGTCAGCAGCCGATCCTTGGATTGGAGCATTCAGCGCCATGCGCTCTGCCATTTCTCGTAACTGTCGGTTATCACTATTCAAATCTGGAAGATAGCGACGACGCCCCATTATTGATTCGGTGTATCCCAGCTTTCGGGCTTCAACCACGACGTTAGCTAAGTAATCGCGTACGCCTCCGAATCTCTCAAAGTAAGTATTCATTAGTGACTTAGCTTGGTCGTTGCCGATACTTAACTGCTGGGCCAGACCATAAGCCGATAGGCCGTATGCCAAGCCATATGACATCGCCTTAATTTGGCGACGCATGTCGGCATCAACTTTCTCGGGCGGAACTCCGAATACCTGAGAGCCGACAGTGGTGTGAAGATCTTCGCCAGTCTTAAGCGCTGCAATCAAACCTGGATCATTTGAAAGGTGTGCCATAACGCGCAATTCAATTTGGCTGTAGTCAGCAGTTAGAAGGGTTTCGAATTCTTTCCCAACGACAAACGTGCCGCGAATCGCAAAACCTTCGTTAGTACGAATTGGAATGTTTTGCAGATTAGGTTCGGTGCTGGATAGTCGACCCGTAGCTGCAACCATTTGATTGAAACTGGTGTGAATTCGATTATCAGACTGGACTGCGGCAAGTAACCCAGTAACGGTTTGCTTGAGTTTGATCACTTCACGATATCGAAGTAATGCAGTGAGCAACTCATCATCAGGAAACTTAGCCAATAGTCCAAGCAACGATTCGGCATCAGTTGTGTAACCAGTTTTAATCTTCTTCGTCTTCGGTAATCCACGTTCTTCAAACAGAACTTCTTGCAGTTGCTTAGGTGAACCGAGATTGAATTCATGGCCAACTGAATCGTGTGCCTGCTTTACTGCCTGCGCAGCATCAGCCTCAAAACTGGCTTCCAACTTCTTAAGCGCTTTAACATCAACTGCAATTCCAAACGCTTCCATTTCAGCTAGCAATGGAACTAGCGGCATTTCTACTTGATTGAAGAGGCTCTCGCCGCCACGCTTTTGCAATTCCAGTTTCAGAAATTCACTCAAGTCCAAAGTCGCTCGAGCGGCCTTAGCCAAAGCCTCTCCGGAAATTTCAAGTGAAGAATCTAGTGAGAGCTGTGCACTTGATTCGGATGAATCAGCATCAAGTGACTTTCCCAAATAGCGCATAACTAAATCGGCTAACTCAAAGTTTCTGCCACCAGGTGATACCAAATACGAGGCGATGGCAGTGTCGAACGTAACGCCGTTAAGCGGGGTTCCCATTGCATTGAACGCCAGCATTGGCCCCTTGGCATCGTGCAAGATCTTCTCTGCCGAACTAGCCAACCAGCTGGCAAGTGTTTCGCCACCTTCAGCTGCGGCGCACCAAACTGACTCACCTGAACCATTTACGAAGGCAAGCGCTTCAATGTGTCCTGATCCACTGCCCCAATGTCCCGTTGTCGCAACCGCAATCGGTGAGCTGGATGACTTAAGCCACTTGCCTAGTTCAGACTCAGTCACTTTCTTGGTGACTACTTCAAATCCTTCGCTAGCAGAATCAGACGGTTTCAGATCTTTGCGAGATTTAGTTGGCTCTTTGGTCGACTTTGAACTCTCCGAATTTGCTGCCTTGGAACTAGCTGATGCGGAACCAGATTCATTTCCACTTGGCCAGGCTGCAAACAACCTAGGGCGCAGGGCAGAGAATTCCAGTGCGTCGAGCGTGGCATGCACCACGCTGGCGTCATATTCGCGCTTTGCATAAGTTTCAATGGCACGCTCGACCGGTGCATCCTCAACCAAGCGGTTGAGTTCATAGTTCAGTTGAACTTGATCGAGATTTGCGCGAAGCGCCTCACCAACTTTGCCACCGATGGAATCAGCAACGGCGAGAATCTTTTCGAGTTCGCCAAATTCGGCAATCCATTTGGCGGCGGTCTTAGGGCCAACACCTGGAACACCTGGCAGGTTGTCGCTACTTTCACCGACCAGGGCTGCTAGCGATCGATATTGCTTTGGTGTGACACCATACTTTTCAAACACAGCATCTGGTGTCATGTGCACTAAATCCGACATACCTTTGCGCGGATAAAGAATAGTTACTCGTTCATCAATAAGTTGGAATGAGTCACGATCGCCACTGACAATCTGGACGGGAAAATCACAGCTCTTGGCTAAGGTGGCCAAAATGTCATCGGCTTCGAATCCGTCTGCCGTCACCACTGAAATGTTGAGAGATTCCAGGACCTGCTTTATTAGTTCAACTTGACCTTTGAATTCAGGTGGCGACTTCGCTCTGGTGGCTTTGTAATCCGGATATCTTTCGCTTCGGAAGGTTTGTCTAGAAACGTCAAAGGCGACTACTAGATGTGAAGGTTTTTGATCCTTGAGAACATTGACCAACATCGACACAAATCCGTAAACCGCATTAGTGTGCTGGCCTGAGCTGGTGGCAAAGTTTTCGACTGGCAGTCCATGAAACGCTCGATAGGCAAGCGAGTGACCGTCCAAAATGAGAAACTTAGATGTATCAGCCACGTATTGATCCTAGAGGGGTACCTATGAGTTCCAACCAAGAGAACCAAGCAAGCGACGTCGCAGTTGGAGCTATGGCCGAAAGAATGGGAATAACCGTTAGTTTCGCTACCGCCAACAAGGTGGTTGGGCATATGCCAGTCGAAGGAAATACTCAGCCATTTGGGCTGCTAAATGGTGGTGCTTCTATGGCGCTGGCTGAGACTCTCGGATCAGTTGGCGCTCACCTACATGCGGGACCAACTAGAAGTGTGGTTGGGATAGATATCAATGGAACCCATCACCGCAGCGCGACCAGTGGTCAAGTTACCGGAACTGCTACCCCATTGAGCCTTGGTCGCACCATTGCGGTTTACGAGATTGTCATTACTGATGAACGAGATAAGCGGATCTGTACAGCTCGTTTAACTTGCCTACTACGCGATCTTGCTTAGTACCTATTCGCTTTATGAGAGAGTAATTGCATGTTTATTGGGTCAGGCACGGTCATCAACATCATTGCAGTCTTAATTGGCTCCACCTTGGGTGTCTTTATTGCGCACCGGCTAACCGAAAAGATTCGTGATGTAGTCACGGACGGACTTGGATTAGTCACTGGAATGATCGCAGTTCTGACTTGCGCTTCAATTACTGATCCGCTGTTGAGTGAAACACTTGGCGCTGGTTGGCCAGTTTTGATAGTTCTAGCAAGCATTGTCGTCGGTGGAATGCTGGGAACCGCAATGCAAATCGAAGAGCGTCTTGAGCGAGCTGGCGAACGTTTGAAGAGTCGGTTTTCCAGCGATGGCTCTTCTAGGTTTACTGAAGGGTTTGTCGCTGCCTCGTTATTGTTTTGCGTTGGCGCCATGTCAGTACTTGGTCCAATCACAGATGGACTCGGCGGCGGAAACGAAATCTTAGTTCTCAAGTCAACTCTGGACTTCTTTGCCGCCATTGCATTTGCTTCGGTGTTCGGTTGGGGCGTAGCTGCTTCAGCCATTACGATTCTGGTCTTTCAAGGCAGTCTCACAGCCCTGGGTTATGCGCTGGGCAACTTTATGTCGGAGGTTCAAGTTCTAATGCTTACGGCTACTGGTGGACTATTGATCTTGGGTATCTCGCTGCGACTGCTCAACATCAGGCAAATCCCGGTTGGCAACATGTTGCCTGCGTTAGTGATTGCCCCAGTACTAGTTGCAATCGTTGCCTAACTGAATACAGACAAAAAAGAACCCCGCCATTAGCGGGGTTCTTTTTATTGGAGTTTTTTAGCCAC
>ENA-OUVC01002295-OUVC01002295.1-marine-metagenome-genome-assembly--contig:-NODE-2295-length-10852-cov-5.555081_pt1 | contig 10852 bp, 8 predicted proteins | sample MGYA00248622_ERZ508571 | MGnify/ENA primary metagenome ERZ508571 (study PRJEB26236, sample SAMN06267175) | marine metagenome | isolation source: Columbia River Estuary | place: USA:Columbia River Estuary... | reverse complement strand
AATTTTATAAATTTAACTAGACATTCAGTGTGTTGAATCATCACACTCATAAAATAATTTAAGTAGGTATGAAAAACAAACATCATTACGTTGCCATCATGGCGGGAGGTATTGGAAGCAGATTTTGGCCAATGAGTAGGACCTCCTTTCCAAAGCAATTTTTAGATGTACTCAATACCGGTAAAACATTAATTCAATGGACCTATGACAGGTATACTCAATTTATACCTGCTGAAAATATATTCATAGTGACTTCGGGGGAATATGTTGACATTGTAAAAAAACAATTACCCAACTTACCTGTTGAAAATATTTTAGCGGAGCCAAGCAAAAAAAATACAGCACCCTGTATTGCTTACATTTCATTTAAGTTGGCGCAAATTGATCCAGAAGCTTGTTTTATTGTGGCGCCTAGTGATCACTTAATTTTAGAACAGGATAATTTTGAAAAAATTAGTTTGCAGGCACTTGACTTTGTTGCCAATATAAAAGCATTAGCTACATTAGGCATAAAACCAACACACCCCAATACGGGGTATGGCTATATACAATATGAAGGACTTGAAGTTGCTAAAGGAGTATTTAAAGTAAAAACATTCACGGAAAAACCTGATTTAGAAATTGCAAAATCCTTTTTAGCGAGTGGCGATTTTTTATGGAATGCAGGTATTTTTGCTTGGAAAGTGTCCACCATACTCACTGCTTTTGAAAAAAATCAACCAGAGATGTATGAGTTGTTTGATCAAGAAAAACAGCACTTTAATACACCTGAGGAAGCAAAGGCCATTCAAAAAATTTACCCACAGTGTACTAATATTTCCATTGATATTGCGATCATGGAAAAAGCCGATAATGTGTTTGTGATTCCATCTAGTTTTGGGTGGAGCGATTTAGGTACATGGAATAGTGCGTATGATAATATTGAAAAGGATTATTTTGGCAATGCGGTAGCCTCTGATAATGTGATTGTAATTGATGCCACCAAATGTATGATCAATGCCCCTAAGGACAAATTGGTGGTGGTGCAAGGTTTGGATGATTTTATTATTGTAGACACCAAGGATGTACTACTCATTTGCAGCAAAGAAAAAGAACAATCCATTAAAGAATATGTAGCCGAAGTAAAGAGACATAAAGGAGATAAATACATTTAACCTACTATTAACCTATCTTAGCGAAACATAAAATTGCTTCATTAAAATACCCCCATGGCAACCATTATCAGCGGAACAGGCAGTTACATACCGAGCATCATAAAAACAAACCTAGCATTCGCTGAGAATACTTTTTATGGAGAGGATGGCGTGTTAATTAAAACACCCAACGCTGAAATAGTTGAAAAATTTAAAGACATCACTGGGATATACGAGCGCAGATATGCAGAAGAAAACATGAATACTTCTGAAATGGCAAGTAAAGCGGCCGAATTAGCGATTCAAGATGCTGGCATTGATCCGGAGACGATTGATCAAATTATTGTGGCACATAATTTTGGGGATGTATTACCAGGCACTATTCAAACTGACACGATTCCTGCAATTGCTTCAAGAGTAAAGCATCAGCTAGGCATTAAAAATCCAAATTGTGTCGCTTATGATATTTTATTTGGTTGCCCTGGATGGATACAAGGGGTGATACAAGCGGATTCATTTATCAAGTCTGGTATGGCTAAGCGCTGTTTGGTGATTGGTGCTGAAACCTTAAGCAGAGTAGTAGATAGTCATGACCGAGATAGTATGATTTTTAGCGATGGCGCTGGTGCATGTATTGTGGAGGATGATGCAAATACCACCAGTGGCATTTTAGCATCCAGCGTACAAAGTCATTGTGTAGACGAGGCCTACTTTTTATACTTGGGGAAATCATATCATCCAGAAGGGGATGAAGCCACAAGATATATAAAAATGAAGGGAAGAAAAGTGTATGAATACGCGATTAAAAATGTCCCTTTGGCGATGAAGGAATGCATTGAAAAAGCTGGGGTAGCTATAAATGATGTAAAAAAATTCTTTTTACATCAGGCCAATGAAAAAATGGATGAAGGCTTTATTAAGGCCTTATATAAATTATATGATATCAAGACTGCGCCTGAAAATATTATGCCCATGAGTATTCATGATTTGGGTAATAGTTCAGTAGCTACCATCCCTACCTTGTACGATTTAGTAAAAAAAGGGAAATACAAGGAACACCAACTACATAAAGGGGATATTGTCATTTTTGCATCCGTGGGTGCAGGTATGAATATCAATGCAATTTGCTATCGCGTATAAGTAACAACTAGTAGCCTCTTACATTTTTGCCTTCCATATAGTTGACAAATGCTTTATTACAAACCTTGTTACCGCCTGGCGTTGGATAATTTCCGGTAAAATACCAATCCCCTGTATTTGTTGGACAACACAAATGTAGATCTTCCACAGTTTGATAAATTACTTCCACAGGAATGGTAAAATTTTCCGGGGTAATTAACTGCGCAATTTTATCTGAAATTTCCTCCGGTGTAAATGGCTTATATAATTGACGCACTACATTTTCAGTATGCAACTCCCCTTTGGCTTCTAGGGATTTTATTTTTTGTAATACATCGACAATCACATTTGACTTGCCTGTTTCATTTAGCAAAGCCATCACTGCTCTAAATGCAATGAAATCGCCCATTTTACTCATGTCAATACCATAACAATCAGGGTACCTGATTTGCGGAGCGGAGGAAACAACAATGATTTTTTTAGGGGATAAGCGCGCTAGCATTTTAATGATACTCTCTTTTAAGGTCGTACCACGAACAATACTATCATCAATGACCACCAAGGTATCTTCATCTTTACGAACGGTGCCATAAGTAATATCATATACATGTTGTACCATTTCATTTCTGTTGGCATCATCTGTAATGAAAGTTCTTAATTTAACATCCTTAATCGCAATTTTTTCCTGTCTTATTCTTCGATTCACCATGGCTTCCAGTTTTTCTGGATCCACCTCATTTCCCCAACTCAAAATACGCTCCACCTTAATTTTATTTAAGTACTTCTCCATGCCTTTTACCAAGCCATAAAAAGCAACTTCAGCGGTATTAGGTATATAAGAGAAAATGGTATTTTTCAAATCCTTTTCAATACGATCCAACACCCTTACACTTAAATGATTCCCCAAAGCAATTCTTTCGCGATAAATTTTTTCATCGCTACCTCTTGAAAAATAGATACGCTCAAACGAGCAAGCCCTTCTTTCCTTTGGTTCAATTATTTGTTCAATGGTATATTTGCCATGATCATCCACAATTAATGCCATACCCGGCATCAACTCCAACACTTCATTTTCAGCTACATTAAAAGTAGTTCGGATGGCAGCACGCTCACTCGCAGCTACAATTACTTCATCATCAATATAATAATAGGCAGGTCGTATGCCATGTGCATCACGCATTATAAAGCTATAGCCATTACCCAGCAAACCTCCCACGGTAAATCCACCGTCAAATAAAGGAACTGCATTTTTTAATACATTAACAATATTGGGATTGTTGGGATTGACTTGTTCTTCCTTTTCTAAAAAATGATGTATTACTTCCATCATCGCTGCTAAATCACTTTGTTTTTCAAAACTTCCTGGCGTTACATTGATGTGTTGGTATAATTCCTCTGTATTGACTAAATTAAAATTCCCTGCAAGCGCTAAATTTTTAGCAGGAACCAAATTCCTTTTTATAAAGGGATGGCAAAATTCAATGTTATTTTTTCCTTGTGTACCATACCTTAAATGCCCCAGTAATATTTCACCCATAAAAGGCAAATGCCCTTTCATTAATCCAGGATGTTTGGTGATTTCTGGCTGAAATTTTTCAAGCTCTTGAATTTCTAAACTAATTTTATAAAATAAATCAGCAATAGGTTGTTGAGCGTTACTTCGAAGACGATATAAAAAAGGATTCCCAGGTTCAATATTTAATTTTAAAGTAGCCAAGCCTGCGCCATCCTGCCCACGGTTATGCTGCTTTTCCATTAGCAAATACAGCTTGTTTAAGCCGTAGGTTACCGATCCTCTTTGTTGAAGATAATAAGAAAAGGGCTTTCTTAAACGAATGTAAGCGAGGCCACATTCGTGTTTGATCTCATCACTCATGATGTATAAATATTAATACACTTTTTCTGTTACCATTGCATCCGCCACTTTTGTCCAATCCTTTAATTCAGGACAAGTGCGGTATTCTCCATCTAAATAAATATAATAATTTGGGATATGCTCTTTAAACCAGCTTTCCATTTGCTTTACTTTTTTCTGCTCTAACGCACGCTGGGAAACACGGTTATAATCTTCTCTTAGGTTTTCTTTATGGGGCGATGTTCTTTCTCTAAAATAAATTAATCGTACAGTTTGTCTTCCACGATCATCTTGGTATACTTGCGGATCGGAAATATCTCCTGGCTTTAAATTTTTTAGCATGACCACCATGTCCTTATCTAACTGATCAATATTTACGTAGGAAGATCCATCACCGCCTGTTACTGCACCACCGCTAAATTTACTTCCATCATCATCACTGTATTTGTTAACGGCTTCTCCAAAACTCATTTTATTCGCAAGAATTTCCTTTTTGACACTATCCAACAAATGTTTGGCAATATCGATTTCATCCTTGGTAATAGGTGGTATTCTAAGAATATGTTTAACAACAGCGTCATCCCCAGAACGTGAAATAAGTTGGATAATATGATATCCAAATTTTGATTTAATGGGTGCTGAAATTTGACCTTCTTTTAAACGAAATGACCCTGCCATAAATGCGGGGTCCCAAGTTTTTTCGTTTCTGTTGATATTAAATTGCCCTAAGTTTTCTTTAGAACTTGGATCTTCAGAATATAATTTAACCAATTGGTCAAACTTGTTAATACCAGATTCAATTTGTCGTCTATAATCGGATAACTGTTTGATAACATATTCTTCAATATCGCGATTTGCCTTAGGATGTAATATAATTTCTGCAATACTTACTTCACTTTCGTATAATAGCAAACTGTCCACTGGAATTTTATTGTAAAAAGCCCTAACCTCAAAAGGGGTAATTTTAATTTTTTCAACAATTTTTTCTTGCATGTTTTCAGACAACTTCTGCTCCTTAATCTGAATTCTAAAGTCCTCTTTTAACTGAATAATACTTCTACCAGCAACTTCCTCCAACACTTCTTTTGATCCGAATTGTTGCATAAATTGCCTAATACGCATGTCAATTGCATTTTCAACTTCTTCTTCTGTTACTAAAAGCGAATCCTTTTCAGCTTGTAATACCAAGGCCTTACGAATCAATTGCTGTTCAACTATTTGACAAGAATTTGGTAAGATTATATTTTCCTCACCCTGTGCTTGCCTTTTCATGTCAAGCATTGTATTCTCAATATCAGATCTTAAAATAAATTTATCTCCGACAGTTCCAACAATTTTATCGGCTAATACTTTTTTTACTTGCGCGTTAACATGAACCGACATGGATAAAAAAAAGAAACAAAAAACAATACTGACTATTTTCATCTAAATAATATTAATGTTTAAAGGTCTGATTCATGGTCGGTTTTCCCAAAAATCAAATCTTAATTATTTTATAAAGTACGCTTCACTTCTTCTTCCTCAAACGCTTCTACAATATCGCCTACTTTTAAGTCGATAAAGTTTTTGATGGTCAATCCACATTCCATATTAGAAACGACATCTTTCACATCATCTTTGAAACGCTTTAAGCTTCCTAATTCAGCAGCTTGTCCTTCTCCTTTAGGATATTCAACAATACCATCACGAATGATTCTGATTTTGCTATTTCTACTTAATTTTCCATCTAATACAAAACATCCTGCCACGGTCGCTTTATCAAACTTGTACACTTCGCGTACTTCCACATTGGCAACAATTTTTTCTTGAATTTTAGGCTCCAACATACCTTCCATTGCGCTCTTAATTTCATCAATAGCGTTGTAGATAATAGAGTATAATTTAATTTCTACGCCCTCTGCTTCTGCCAATTTATTGGCTTGCATACTTGGACGTACATTAAATCCAATAATAATTGCATCCGATGCTGCTGACAATAACACATCCGACTCGGAAATTTGACCTACCCCTTTCAATACCACGCGAATGGCAATTTCAGTAGTAGATAATTTTTGTAATGAATCACTCAAGGCCTCCACTGATCCATCCACGTCACCTTTAATGATAATATTCAATTCCTTGAAATTTCCTAAAGCCAAACGACGACCAATTTCATCCAATGTAATATGTTTTCTAGTCCTTAAGCCTTGCTCTCTTAACAATTGAGATCGCTTCGTTGCTAATTCTTTTGCTTCAGACTCATCATCAAATACTTTAAATTTCTCACCCGCCTGAGGCGCACCATTTAAACCTAATATAACCACTGGTGTGGAAGGAGGCGCAATCTCGATACGTTGGTTACGCTCATTAAACATTGCTTTAACACGACCATAATATTGTCCTGATAAAATTAAATCACCTTGCTTCAAGGTGCCATTTTGAACTAATATAGTAGCCACATAACCACGTCCTTTATCTAAAGATGCTTCAATGATTGTTCCTGTTGCTTCCTTATTTGGATTTGCTTTCAGATCTAATAAATCAGATTCTAAAATAATTTTTTCTAATAAGGTATCTACGTTCAAACCTTGTTTAGCAGATAATTCTTGGTTTTGGAATTTACCACCCCAAGCTTCCACTAAAATATTCATTTGAGATAATTGCTCATATATCTTTTGTGGATTTGCACCATCTTTATCAATTTTATTCACCGCAAAAATCATTGGAACACTAGCCGCTTGTGAGTGACTAATGGCTTCCTTCGTTTGCGGCATCACTGCATCATCCGCAGCAACAACAATAATCGCAATATCAGTAACTTTCGCACCACGCGCACGCATTGCAGTAAAGGCTTCGTGACCAGGCGTATCCAAGAAAGTAATTGCTTTACCATTCGGTAAGGTTACTTCATACGCACCAATATGTTGTGTAATTCCTCCTGCCTCACCAGCAACCACATTTGCATTACGTATATAATCCAGTAAAGATGTTTTACCATGATCGACGTGTCCCATGATGGTTACAATCGGCGGACGCTCCACTAAATTCGCTAGATCTTCTGCTTCTTCTTCCTCATCTAATTCTTCCACATCTTCCAATCCAACAAATTCAACTTCAAATCCAAATTCACTTGCTACTAGTTCAATAACCTCTGCATCTAAACGTTGGTTAATGGAAACCATGATACCCAAGTTCATACACTTGCTGATGATATCTGCAAAGCTTACATCCATTAAACTTGACAACTCACTTACTGTAACAAATTCTGTTACTTGTAATTTGTTATCGCTTACTTCGCTTTGTTCATTTTCAGCAGCTTCTTCTCTTTTTGCGCGACGATATTTAGATTTCAAACTTTTACCGCGACCACCTTGGCCTGATAATTTAGCTTGTGTTTCCTTGATCTTATCTTGAATTGCTTTTTGACCAATTTCTTTTTGCTCAGCCGTTTGAGGTGCATTACGATTACCACCTGGTCTTGCGCCGCCACCTGGTCTTGCACCACCACCCGGTCTGTTACCACCACCTTGTCCTTGATAGCCACCGCCTGGACGGTTACCACCTTGTCCTTGATAGCCGCTGCCTGGACGATTTCCGCCTTGTTGGCCAACACCTTGTTGTCCACCACCTTGTTGCGGACGACCCGTTGGGGTAGGAATACGCTTACGAACACGCTTTTCCTCTTGAGTCATTGGTTTTGGTCTGGTATCACTATTTACAGGTAAATCAATTTTACCCATAACTTTTGGACCTTCTAACTTATCAGCTCTAATATTTTCAATTTTTCCATGCACGTTTTCTGGTGAAATGGAATGATCCACCGGTGCCTCTTTTTTAGGCGCTACTGCTTCTTTTTTTGCAGGCGCTTTTGTTGGAGCTACTGCCTTCTCTTCTGGGGCTTTTGGTTCATCCGCTTTTTTAGAAGATTTTTTAGGTCTTGTAGAAGAATCAATTTGAGATAAATCTATTTTATTGATCACCTTAGGTGCTTCAACTTCTTGCGCTTTGATGTTTGAATTCGTAGCTTCTTCAGGAGCAACTTCTGTTGCTTCCTTTTTCGCTTTTGCTGCTTTAGGCTTTGCTTCTTTTTCAGCAACTGCTTCTTTGGCTTTTGGCGCTTCTGGTACTTCTTCTACCACTGCCTTTTTAGCAACTGCTTCTTCGGGTTTTTTTGCTTTATCAGTGATTGCATTTTTAGGCAATTCAACATGATCTGCTTTATCCCTAGCAACCTTGTCGCCTTGGAATTCAGCTTGCAAAGCATAATACTGATCCTCAGTTAATTTAGCCGCTGGCTTAAGGTCATCCTTAGGGAAACCTTTTTTGGAAAGGAATTCAATCAAGGTATCTTGACCGATGTTAAATTCCTTAGCAGCTGCTAACAATCTTGGTAATTTCAATTCTGACATTCTGTTGTTTTTTGCCCCTTTTTTTTAGGAACGAGTAACCTAATACAAATATACTTTCAAAAATCAAGGTTATTCACCTTTATCAAACTCTTCTTGTAAAATTCGACGAACATCCGCGATGGTCTCTTTTTCCAAATCTGTTCTTCTTTCTAGCTCATCCGCACTTAATTTAATAACGCTACGGGCTGTATCACAACCCACACGCTTAAATTCATCAATAATCCAGGTTTCAATCTCATCGCTAAATTCATCTAAATCAATATCAAATTCATCCACAATCTCCTCGTCCTCACGATAAACATCTAATTCATAGCCAGTTAATTCGGCTGCCAATTTGATATTTACCCCACGACGACCAATCGCTAATGAAACCTGATCCGCAGGTAAATAAACTTCGACACGCTTGGTATCGTTGTCAATATTCATGTAGCTGATTTTAGCAGGCGTTAAAGAACGTTGAATTAATAATTGTGTGTTCGTCGTAAAATTAATGACATCGATATTTTCATTTTTCAACTCTCTTACAATTCCATGAATACGGCTTCCTTTCATACCCACACAAGCACCCACTGGATCAATTCTATCATCAAATGATTCAACGGCAACTTTTGCACGCTCCCCTGGTTCACGTACAATTTTCTTAATGGTAATTAAACCATCAAAAATTTCCGGCACTTCAATTTCTAATAATTTAGCAAGGAACAATGGACTTGTTCTTGATAAAATAATAACGGGTGAATTATTTTTCATATCCACTCTTGCAACTACGGCACGAATGTTTTCGCCTTTCTTAAAAAAGTCCTGTGGAATTTGTTCTGTTTTTGGAAGAATCAATTCGTTACCTTCTTCATCTAGTAACAAAACTTCTTTTTTCCAAACCTGATAAATTTCTGCATTGATAATTTCACCAATACGATCTGAATATTTTTTAACTAATACATTCTTCTTCAAATCATTAATACGAGAAGCTAAAGTTTGTTTCGCAGCCAAAATTGCTCTACGACCAAAATCTAAAATATCTACTTCTTCATATAAGTCCTCACCTATCTCAAAGTCAGGCTCTATCTTGATTGCGTAAGAATAAGGTACTTCCTCTAAAGGGTTGTCCACATCATCATCTGGTCTAATTTGACGACGACGGATAATTTCCAAATCTCCTTTTTCGGCGTTCACGATTACATCAAAATTTTCGTCACTACCGTACTTTTTTCTGATTAAAGTTTTAAACACATCTTCAACCACTTTCATCATCGTTGGGCGATCTATATTTTCAGCATCTTTAAACTCCTGAAAAGCTTCGATCAAATTTATACTTGCCATAACATAATTTTTTTTCAAGCATGTAGCTTGATGATTTGTTAAAATTGAACTTGAACTATTGTTGATTTAATATTTTCATATGGTATTTGCATTTGCTGTTGCAATGCTTTTTTTCCTTTTCCGTCGGTCCACTCCAAAGTAATTTCCTGCTCACCCACTTCTAATAACTGCCCTTCCTTTTCCAAGCCATCATTCATAGTAACCAACACCTTACGACCTTTATTTTTTTGGTATTGTCGTTGTAATAATAATGGTTCATCTACCCCAGGTGATGAAACTTCTAATGAAAAATCACCTTCCGGAAACCAAGCTTCTTCCTCGATGGCTTTGTACAATTTTCGGTTAAAAAAAGTACATCTTTCAATGGGCAAGCCGTTATCGCCATCCAAAAACACTTTAATATTGTTGGTCGGCTTCACTTTAATTTGAACACAAAAGTAGCTTTGATCCTCTGCTAACAAAGGGTCAATCACTGCTTTTACCTTATCAATTAATACACTTGCTTCCATAATTAAAAAAGAAGAAGGGAACGATTTCGTTCCCTTCGATAGCTTTTACACTACACCAAAGGTAATAAAACGTGATGAAATATCCCAAAAATATTAAGAGACCCCTTATTTTTGCAGTATGAGTAAGCTGATTTTTTACGGGATAATGATCTATTTCCTTTACAAATTGATTTTCAATGTGGTTGTACCAGTGAGCAAAGGGGTAAAAACAGTGAGGCAAACCATGGAACAAGCTAGGGATGCTGCAGCCAAGCAACAAGCCAATGCAAATACAAGGTCGAATAGTACTTTTAACAGCAACCCCAAGCCTGCTAGCCCACCAATTGAAGCAGAATATATTGATTTTGAGGAAGTTAAGAAGAAATAGGCCCTCACATTAACTTCACCTGGTTTACGTCTCCATGGATATTTGGACCCATTTTGTGGCTTATTATTACCTACAAGTAAGCTTGAATTTCATTTTCTAGCATCATACCGGTTTTTAGGTGAAGCACTTTCAACCCTACCGAGGCAGCAGCTAAAATATTG
>ENA-OUVC01002293-OUVC01002293.1-marine-metagenome-genome-assembly--contig:-NODE-2293-length-10854-cov-2.763942_pt1 | contig 10854 bp, 6 predicted proteins | sample MGYA00248622_ERZ508571 | MGnify/ENA primary metagenome ERZ508571 (study PRJEB26236, sample SAMN06267175) | marine metagenome | isolation source: Columbia River Estuary | place: USA:Columbia River Estuary... | reverse complement strand
TACATCTTCTTCGATGGCGGCTTCGACGATCTCCCGAACGGATCGGTTGTGTCCGAGATGGATGATCTCGGCACCCTGACTTTGCAGGATCCGTCGCATGATGTTAATGGCCGCATCGTGGCCATCAAAAAGACTGGCGGCTGTGATCAGCCGTACTTTGGGTGCGCTTGAATTCATAATTGACGCACAAAATTACCAAAAACTAACAACTGTTATTGGAAATACCGCATGGATTCGGGCCTGTCCGCTACTTTTGTAGCATGCACCCCATGACTCAGGCCGTCAGCCAGTTATACAAAAAATGGTCGGGCCACGAACCCGACTCCATCGACCTGCTACCTGAAAGTGGTAGCGACCGTCGTTATTTCCGTTTACATGGCCAGGGAAAGTCTGTGATCGGCACCTATGGGGAGAACATCCGCGAGAACGAGGCCTTCCTATATTTCACGGAACATTTCAATAAAAAAGGACTCCCGGTTCCACAGTTTTTGGCTGTTGCCGAGGACAAACGAGCTTATCTGCAGTCTGACTTGGGCGACACCTCCCTTTTAAGCGTATTGGAAAAAGAAGGAGAGACGCCAACTGTTTATGCGTTGTTTCAACAAACGGTTCAGTCACTGGCCCGCCTGCAAGTAAAAGCCGATGCCGGATTGGATTATAGTCGCTGTCTTACCAACCAGGAGTTTGGAAAACAGGCCATCCTCGCCGATCTCTTGTATTTCAAGTATTATTTTCTGGATGCGTTGCGCAAGCCGTACGACAAACAAAAACTGATCGACGACTTCGACGCCTTGAGCAATTACCTCACGCATACCGAATACAAATATTTTCTTTTCCGCGATTTTCAAAGCCGCAATGTGCTGGTGCACGATCAAAAAGTATGGTTCATCGATTACCAGGGTGGCATGAAAGGAGCGCCTCAGTACGATCTAGCTTCGCTGCTTTGGCAAGCGAAAGCGAACCTTTCGGCCGAATGGAAGGAGAAATTATTGACGGATTATTTAGATGCATTGGATCGGGAGATTGGAAAATCCGTCAACCGAAGCGTTTTCAGAAGTCAGTACAATGGATATGTGCTGATCCGTTTGCTACAGGTACTGGGTGCTTATGGATTTCGGGGACTGTTCGAACGAAAGGCCCATTTCTTGACCAGCATCCCCCTGGCACTTTCGAATCTAAAAACCTATCTAGCCAAGCAATCCGTCGGAATTGCCCTGCCTGAATTTGAAAAAGTCTTACAGGTCTGTATATCCGACGAGATCGTTCAGCGATTTACACCTACCCAGGCAACTGAGTCAACTCCGTTGGTCGTTAAGATCTGCAGTTTTTCGTATCGAGGCGAGTCGCCCAAAGACACGTCCTCCAATGGCGGTGGATTTGTATTCGATTGTCGAGGCATCGTGAATCCCGGTCGCGTCGAACACATGAAAACACAGACCGGCCGCGACAAGCCCGTGAAGGATTTTCTGGAACAACAAACCCTCATGCCCGATTTTCTGAATAGTGTGTATGACCTCGTAGACATTACCGTGGAAGAATACATCAAACGTGGCTTTGAGAGCTTGATGGTGAGTTTTGGTTGTACCGGCGGACAGCATCGCAGTGTATATGCAGCCTATGCACTGGCTCGTCACCTGCGCAATAAATTCAAGGTGAATGTCGAGTTACGACACCTGGTACAAGACGAGAAGAATTGGATCAACGAATTGCCCAACCCAGCATGAAGGCGATGATCTTTTCAGCGGGATTGGGAACGCGGTTCAAACCGTGGACCGACCATCACCCCAAGGCATTGGCGCAAGTGGGAGATAAATCACTGCTGCAACGCAACATCGAATACCTACAACAATACGGCATCACCAACGTGGTGGTGAATGTGCATCATTTTGCCGATCAAATTGAAGCAGCCATCCAACATGCCAATGGATGGGGCAGCCACATTCAAATCAGCGATGAGCGGAATGAAGTATTGGAAACCGGCGGCGGTTTGCTGAAAGCCGAAACCATATTGGGCAATACCGATCGCTTCCTCACCTGCAACGTTGACATTCTTACCGATCTTGATATTTCCAAGTTGCTGGCATTTCATTTGGAACATAAGCCATTAATCAGTTTTGGCGTGACTGATCGTCCCTCCTCCCGGCAGCTGCTTTTCAATCGGTCCATGCAATTGTGTGGATGGAAGAACAACAGCACCGGCGAGGTCAGAATGTCGAGAGACCAATCTGACCTGATCGCTCGGTCTTATAGCTGCGTCGTCATCTTTGAGCCGACTATTTTCGAGTTGATGCGGTCTGCCGGGTTCACTGGCAAATTCTCGTTGACCGATGTGTATTTGCGTCTCGCAACCGAACACACCATCTTGGGTTACGATCACTCCGGCGATCGGTTCATTGATGTTGGGAAACCGGAAGCAGTGAAAATCGCCGAGGCGATTTTCAGTTAACAGCTCAACGCCTGCCTAAAGTCAGGCATATTCAAAGTTCAGAGCGTATCAGAGATAATTCATCCTCGATTTAACAAAAATGAAACTCTGATAACTCTAAAATATTTATGCCCAAATCAGACAACATCTAAATTGCACCTACCTAAACTAAAATCCCAAACGTCCATCTCCCATCTAAAATCTTCTCAATCATGATCAAACGCCACGTTCTCACCATCCTTACATTGATTTCAATTGCTACGAACGCCCAGAACTACGATCACCGGGCAGCGTTCAATCCCCAGTTCTATCCCTATCCCGGCAGTCCGGTACGGAGTAGCAGTGGCGAACCCGGTCCGGCGTATTGGCAGAACCGAGCCGATTACAGCATTCAGTGCAAATTGGATACGGCCACGCACGTGGTCAGTGGCGAGGTGACGATGACCTTTACGAATAACAGTCCCGATGCGCTTCGCTTTCTCTGGCTGCAAATGGATCAGAATATTTACAAACCGGATTCCCGCGGATCAGCGACGACCACCCAGACCGGCGGACGTTGGGCCAATGGTGCCTTTACCGATGGGTATACCATCAGCAACCTGCGGGCGGAACAGAATCTACTCAAATACGCGGTGAAAGCCCCCATCACTACGGATACGCGGATGCAGATCCCTTTGGAGCAACCCTTGAAACCGGGCGAGAAGATCAAGATCGCATTGAGCTATCAATTTGAAATTCCCGAATACGGAACAGACCGAATGGGGCGGCTCAAGACCAAGAATGGATGGGTTTATGAAGTGGCGCAGTGGTATCCGCGTTTTTGCGTCTATGATGACATCCAAGGATGGAACACCATGCCTTATTTGGGAGCGGGCGAGTTCTATCTCGAATACGGAGATGTAGATTTTAGCATCACCACACCTGCTGACCTGATTGTAGTCGGCTCGGGAGAGCTGATGAATCCCAAAGAATGTTACACGACTGAACAGATGAAGCGCTGGGAAAAGGCTGCGACCAGTGATCAAACGGTCATGATCCGCAACGAGAAAGAGATCGAAGACAGAGCCTCGCGTCCAATCGGTGCTTCCGTTACTTGGCGGTTTAAGATCCAGAATACCCGTGATGTGGCCTGGGCTGCGTCGAAGGCTTTTGTTTTAGATGCAGCACGCATCAAACTCCCCAGCGGAAAAAAATGCATGGCGGTGAGTGCCTATCCCGCAGAAAGCGTCAAAAAAGATGGATGGCAATTGTCGACCGAAATGGTAAAAGGCTCCATCGAGCATTATTCATCGAAATGGTTTGAGTTCCCTTACCCAGTGGCTACCAATGTGGCGGGTATTGTAGGTGGAATGGAATATCCCGGCATCGTATTCTGCAGCTGGGAATCGACAGGTACCGGACTTTGGGGCGTAACGGATCATGAATTCGGGCACACCTGGTTCCCCATGATCGTAGGCAGTAATGAACGCAAGTATGCGTGGATGGATGAAGGTTTCAATACGTTCATCAACGACTTGTCGACCACAGCGTTCAAGAATGGTGAATACAAAGAACAATCTGTATTCAGCGACCCCAATTCCTCCTTCTTGGTTAAGTATGTGTTTAGCGATAAAATGGATGGACTGTACAACATTCCGGATGTGATCCAACAGGACAATCTAGGCATTACGGCTTACATGAAGCCAGCCCAAATGTTGCATGCTTTGCGCAACGAAATCTTGGGTGAAGAGCGCTTCGATCGTGCATTCAAGGAGTATGTGCGTCGTTGGGCTTTCAAACATCCTACGCCTTGGGATTTCTTCCACACGATGGAAAATGTAGCGGGCGAAGACCTGAGCTGGTTCTGGCGAGGCTGGATATTGAATGCATGGAAGCTGGACATGACGGTTAAATCTGTGAAGGCAATCGATGAAAACCCTGAGGCCGGATCCTCCATTACCATTACCAATAAGGAACAGATGGTTATGCCCGCAACGGTTGAGGTCAAAGAATCGAACGGGAAATCACACCGCATCAAATTGCCCGTAGAAGTTTGGCAGCGCGGTGCGGAGTGGACTTTCCGTGTTCCTACTACCAGCGAGATCACGGAAGTGGTGATCGATCCGGATCGGAAACTGCCGGACTATGATCGGACGAATAATGGGTGGAAGAAACGATGAGGAGATGAGGGGATGAGGAGATGAGGGTTTAGGTTGATCAATGCCGATACGTGGTATTTGTTTCAGCCTAAAGTTTGGCGACCTTGCTTCAATGTATACGTACCCCTTTGAAAAACTTCAGGCTTGGCACGGCGCACATAAAATGGTCGTTAGACTATATGAAATAACGGCAAAATTTCCGGCTGAGGAGCGCTATGGATTAACACAGCAGCTCAGGCGAGCAGCCGTATCCGTTTCCTCTAACCTTTCAGAAGGCAGTGGTCGATTCTCTGCAAAAGATCAAGGCCATTTCTATAGCATGGCATATTCCAGTTTAATGGAAGCCCTAAATCAAATACTGATCGCAAAAGACCTTGGCTGGGTAAGCCTAGACGCATATGAGGAACTCAGAGGGCACATGGAAGGACTGTCGGCGGTCATTACTGCCTTAAGAAAGTCTATCTTAAGCAAGCAGCCACCACCCTAACCGCCACTCCATAAGGCTCTTCCTCTCATCCCCTTATCTTCTCATCTCCTCATCGAACGTGTACTTTCCCTTCCGCCAACTTCACCCCACTTGCATTTCCAACCACTACATAGTAGATGCCGCGACTACCGCGTTCCAAATTGATTGGAATTAATGTGTAGGAACCAGTGATGGCGAATTTCCGATCAAAGACCAATGATCCTTTTGAATCATAGATCGTGATGCGGCGTTGCGTGTTGACGCCACCGGAATTGTAATACGAAACCTGGAAGTTTCCGTCGTTCGGTGAAGGGAAGATGAACAGCTTGTCACTAACCAATGCCGTGATGTTTACAACAGCAGAACTCGCCGAACAAACCAATCCACCCGACCAAGATTCCCGAACGGTGGTCTGATACGAACCAACCTGTGTAATGTCAACCTGCAAACTATTGCCTGTAACAGAAACAGCAGAACCATTCAGCGACCAAGTATAACTGTACGTGCCGCCGGTGGGTGCCGAAGGCGTTGCGGTCAAGGTCGTAACCTGTCCGGGCAACAATCCGGTCAATGGCGAAGCTGCCAGGCTTACGGAAGGTTGTTGACGGACCGTCAACGTGGCCGCAGCCGATGCCGCTTGTGCAGGACAAGTGGCATTCGACAACAAACAGCGATACTGAGACCCACTGAGCGACATCGCTACATTCGAGATCGAATAACTCGATGCATTGGCACCGGAAATATTGGACCAGCTCGTTCCTCCATTCGTACTCAGCTGCCATTGATAACTGATGGTCGCCACACTCGTGCCATTTACATTGAAGGTGACACTTGAACCGGAACAAATCTCTTGGCTGCTTGGGGAGGTGGCCACTACAGCAGGCGCATGAACGGTCAAGGTGGCTGCATTGGAAACAGCATTCGGCGTACAAGCGCCACTGACCACACAACGATATTGATTGCCGGTCAATCCAACAGCTGCAGCCGTGATCGTTAATTGAGCGGTATTCACACCACTGTAAGGAGCCCCGTTGGTCAAGTTGACAAATCCGGCACCGGTGTTCACCTGCCACTGATACGTAGCTCCGGTTCCGGAGCCAGTGATCAAGAAACTCGTGTTCGAACCCACACAAATGGTTTGAGATATGGGTTGAGTACCAATCGCGGGCAGACTGTTAACGGTCAGGGTAGCTGTACTGGAGAAAGCGGGCGTATTGCAAGTGGGATTGGAAACCAGACAACGATACTGATATCCATTCATGGCAGTTGTAACCGCACTTAGATTCAATGTGGCCGTAGTGGCTCCGCTATAAATTCCGCCATTGCTCAAATTCGAGAAGCCGGCTCCTTCATTGATCTGCCACTGATAAATAACATCGGATCCAGTAGCTGCAACTGTAAAGCTGGTGTTTGACCCATCGCAAACCGTGATCGAGGACGGATTGGAAGTGACCAAGGTAGCACCGACCACCGTGAGTGTAGCGCAATCCGATACGGCAGCAGGACTACAAGTCCCACTAGCCACACAACGATACGCATAACCATTCATGCCGACCGTGACGTTGCTGACAGTATAAGACCCACTGTTGGCACCGGGAATGTTGGTCCACGTACCGGCACAACCCGACACACTTTGCTGCCACTGATAGAGCAATCCGGTTCCTGTTGCCGTTGCCGTAAATGTATTCGAGGATCCCGCACATAGCGTGGCTGATTGCGGTGAACTGTTGAATAATGGCAAGGTATTCACCGTCAGGGAAGCCGCCGAGGAAGTCGCGTTTCCACATGAACTGCTTGCTATGCAACGATAGAGATTTCCGCTAGCTGATGCAGTAACGTTGGCTAAGACATAGCTGGATGCATTCGCACCGGAAATAGCGGTATAGGTTGCGCCGCCATCGGTACTCACCTGCCATTGATAACTGCTCGCGCCAATGGCTGTTATGCTAAACGTCGCGTTTGATCCTTCACAGATCGTTTGATTGCTGGGTTGTGCGGTAATGCTGAGTGCGTTGGTCACGGAGAGCGTTGCCGCCGAAGACGTGTTCGTCGTTGGCGGACAGGTACCCGTTACCACACAACGATATTGGTTGCCGTTCATCCCCAAGGTGATGCCGACCACCAAATAGGAACCGGAGTTTGCTCCAGGAATATTCGACCAGTTGGCTCCTCCATCTGTACTCGTTTGCCATTGATAGCTCAGCGTACCGCCGGCAGCAGTAACCGAGAAACCTTGCGTGGCGCCTGCACAAACTGTGGCGGACTGGGGTTGCTGCGAGATGGTCGTAGAAGCGCTGACCGTTAAAGTAGCAGCGTTGGAGTTGGTGGATCCGCAAGGTGTAGATACCACACAACGATATTGATTGCCATTCATCAACGAAGTGGCAGTTGCAATGTTAAAGACAGAAGACGTTGCTCCACCGATGTTGCTCCAGGTTACTCCTCCGTCGGTACTCATCTGCCATTGATAGGAACCAGTAGCCGTCAAGGAGAAACTAGCGGCTGCACCGGAGCAGACAGATTGTGGGTTGGGTTGTGAGGAAATGACCGGACCAACACCCGATTGGATGGTAAAGGTGATCGTACGCGTTTGATTGGCCGCACCGGAAGCCACACCAGTCACCGTTACATTGTAGTTGCCCGGCGGCAGTGTATTGGTTCCGTTGAGTGTAACGTTAACCGCACTGCCCGGATTGATCGGGTTGGCAGAAAAACTAACGCTGGTACCAAGGGGATTGCCGGTAGCCGACAAGCTAATCGGGTTGGTGAATCCACCAGCCACGATGGTTGCCAATGTGGCCGACATTGAATTCGGCGCGGGACAGGAAGCAACTACCGGTGCTGGAGTAGAGAATGTATACCCGGAAGGTGCAGGCACCGTTGCAGAGAAAATTCCACGTCCGTGTGTAGCTGCCGCAATCAATCGATCCGAGGCCCGATACTTGATCATATCGGTACGCACGTTCGGGAAGGTATTGTTGGCATTCCAGATCGTAGTGGCTCCACTGAGCAGATCCGTTTCCCAAACACCGGTCTCTGTAGCAATGAAGGCCTTGGTATCGGTATCGGGATGGAACAAGGCCCAACGCACAGGCATATTGGGTAGGTTGCCGTCAGAAGCAGCCCAAGTAGCGCCTCCATTATTACTTACCCAAACATTGTTAACGCCATAATTGGAATAAATGGCCATCAGGTTTTGATCGGAAGATCCGGTCACTACACAGTTCACATATCCAGTTGCACCGGTTGGCGTAATCACCGTTGTGGTGGGCGCGGCGGTATGTGCATCATCGGCACGCACGACTCGACCAGCACCCATGCCAAAAAAAACTCGATTGGCTGTGTAGGGTGATACATGCACAGCGGATACATTTTGTCCGGCAAAATCGCCCATCGGAACCACCGTGGTGGTATTGCCCGTCTGCGGATTTTCCCAACGTAAAAATGTACCGGCATTGTTACACGCGTAGAGACGATTGTTGAGGTTATCGTAATCCCAAGGATTCACGAATCGACCGGTGCTTTGACTATTCACCGGCGTGCTCCAAGATTGACCATTGTTGGAACTCCGACGATAAACATTGTATACGTAGGATCCGAATTGATATTGGGGCTCATCCTGATCGATGGCTGTATAGCAACCATCTCCACCGGTGACTTCCACAGAGCTATCCAGCCCAACGTGATTGAGCCGATGTACGCCATTGTCTTGGGCGCCGGCCAGGAAATAGTTTGTTTCCAAAGGATGCACGGCCAATCCGTAGAATTGCTTTAAGCGCAGCCCTTTGTTGCGGTCGCGAATGAGCGACCCGCGGTTGGCAGAGAAGTGTACCCCTCCATCGCAGGTAAACATCAACTTATTGCCGCCGTCCCACCACTGAATGTTGTGCTGATCGGCATGAACGTATTGACCGGACGTACCCGCCCAGATGGAGATCTTGCTCCAGGACGTTCCTCCGTCGATGGTTCTGAAGTTATCCAATCCTCCAACGATGATCTCTTGATCGTTGTTGGGATTAAAAGCAACGGAAAGTCCGTACCAGGCTTGTCCGGTTGCCCAACCGGTGGTAGGTTGTCCGGTAGTAGCCACCCAATTGTCGCCGCCATCGGTAGTTTTCCAGATGGTGGGCACCTGATAGCTTCCATTCGAGGGAAGGGCGACCAGCGTGCTTCCTTTAATACCCAATTCGACGCGTTGATTGAAACTGGTGAATGGCGTGGTAGGGTTTGACCAACCACTGGATGAGGTGGCTGTTTCAGGAGAATCGGTGTAGGCATAGCCGGAGGCCGAGAAAATTCCGGATGTTACATGCAGACGTCCGGGACCACCGGTGGTACTGATCTCGATGTCAGCAATACTGGTTCCCACACCGGCCGGTGTGATGCCGGTCCAGGTGGCACCTCCATCGGTTGAACGTTGCAATCCCTGTCCACGGGTACCGAGGTATACATTTCCTTGATGATCGCATACGATCTTGGTTCCATTGGGAAAACCGGACGTGCTGGTCAGGTAATTCCAGGTGTTTCCTCCATCGGTGCTTTTAAATACGCCGATACCCGCCACGGCATCTGCGTTGCCGAACGATTCACCGGTTGCGAAATACATGTTGGTCTGAAATCCGGGGCGAGGATCCTGACAGATGGAAGCAATGGCCAGATTGCTAAGGAAATCATTGACCAGTGTCCAGGTGGCTGGCGCCACGGTGATATCGGTGGTCTTCCACAATCCGCCGGACACACTGCCCACCCAAACGGTCTTGCGGGTAGGATCGAGCGAATCGACGATGGCCGCGCGAATACGTCCGGCTGTTTGATCTTGGTTTGGACGGCTGTTGCCGTTGGGGCCGTTGATATCACCGTTGGGACCACGTTCAGACCAGCTCAATGCATTGATCCGACCTACCGACGAAATCTTCGAAGATTCGGTCGACAATTTGGCTTGCCAGAGTTCCGCAAAAGGCACCTTACCAGTCGACGGATCCTTGGTTCGCTCTATTTCGAAGGCGATTGCATCCCCCGGACGATCGTATCCATCCTGTCCGTCAGTGGGCTGCAGCTTTTGTGTGTAGGGCAAGAAAAGTCCGAGCGCAACGATCAACGACAGATTCTGATTCATCAGGTATTCCAGATGTCACCGTGAACATGCCTGGTGGTTCGCAATTGTTTATTGATTCTAAGTTTCCCTTTGAACGTTTCCTAGAAGCCTTTGGAACTGATGATCAAGCACAACGTGATGAGTACCTGCAGCAGCACACTAAGGATTTGTTGAAGCATGTCGAAGCGCTCGCAAAGCGTGGCTATCACAAGTCTCAGGGCTCACCTGATTTTGTGGTGCTCTTTGTTCCCTTTGAAACCTTGCTATCAGAGGCTTTGCGCCTTGATCCGATGTTTCTGGAAAAGGCTTTCAAAGTCGGAGTTACCGTCGCAACTCCAACATCAATGATGGCGCTGCTTCGTACAATCGGTTACATCTTTACACGCAATAAGTTGGCAGAAAATGCGGACGAGATTCAAAAAGTTGCAAGCACATTCTTGAAGAACATCACCTTGCTTCACACCAAGATTGTGGCGGTGGGTAAGGCGATCTCATCAACATCTAAGGCCTATGAAGATTTGGTGCCAACAGCTGAAAAGACTGTCCTGGCCCCTGCTCGACGGATTCATAACTTGGGAGTTGCCGGGGATAAAGATAAGTTGGCAATTGAGTATCCTGAAGCCCCTGGCGATGTTCGCGAACTGAAAAACGCTGAACTAGAAACTGGCGATGATTACATTGATGCAGAAGAGGTAGATGAGAAATGAGCACACTTCAGAAGATTCAAATC
>ENA-OUVC01002289-OUVC01002289.1-marine-metagenome-genome-assembly--contig:-NODE-2289-length-10861-cov-2.925631_pt1 | contig 10861 bp, 18 predicted proteins | sample MGYA00248622_ERZ508571 | MGnify/ENA primary metagenome ERZ508571 (study PRJEB26236, sample SAMN06267175) | marine metagenome | isolation source: Columbia River Estuary | place: USA:Columbia River... | reverse complement strand
CACAGATGCCAATCTGAAAGAATATGAGTACAACACAAATCAAGCCCCGGTTGGCCACCAAATACAAGCAGGAGGTGGTGCCCGCCCTGGTAAAGAAATTCGGATACGGTAGCGTGATGCAAGCGCCCAAACTCGAAAAGATCTGCGTGAACCGCGGTGTGAACGGAGCCGTATCGGACAAGAAGATGATCGACATCGCGATTGACGAGCTATCTCAGATCACCGGTCAGAAAGCCGTAGCTACCATGTCGAAAAAAGACATCTCTAACTTCAAACTCCGGAAGAATATGCCCATCGGAGCCCGCGTTACTTTGCGTGGCGAAAAGATGTTTGAATTTCTCGATCGTTTGGTTTCGGTAGCACTTCCCCGTGTGCGTGACTTCAAAGGGATCAACGAAAAAGCTTTTGATGGTCGCGGAAACTATACACTGGGTGTAACCGAGCAAATCATCTTCCCCGAAATCGACATCGACAAAGTGAGCAAGATCACCGGTATGGACATTACGTTCGTAACTACGGCCAACACCGACGAAGAAGCCTATGAGCTGTTGAAGGAGTTGGGTATGCCATTCCGAAACAACAAAACAACTAACTAAACAGATAAACTGAACGATTATGGCTAAAACTTCCGTCAAAGCCCGTCAAGTAAAGCGTGAGCGCATGGTTGAGCATTATGCTGCCAAGCGTGAAGCGCTCAAGCAAGCCGGCGATTGGAAAGCCCTTGATGAATTGCCCAAAAATTCATCCAAAGTGCGCCTGAAGAACCGTTGTCAGCTCACGGGTCGCCCCAAAGGATATGTCCGTTTCTTCGGCATCTCCCGTATTGCCCTTCGAGACATGGCACTCAATGGCAAGATCCCCGGACTGAAAAAAGCCAGCTGGTAAACTGAATCAACAATCAATCCAAACCATCCGGTGAAAAAGCCGGATACCAGGAGGAAAATATATGGTAACTGATCCTATCGCAGACTTTCTGACCCGCATCCGGAACGCTCAAATGGCCGGCCATCGCGTGGTGGACATTCCCGCTTCCAATTTGAAAAAGCGGATGACCGAGATCTTGTACAATCAAGGATACATCCTGAAGTACAAGTTCGAGGACGACAGTAAACAAGGCATCATCAAGATCGCTTTGAAGTACGATCCATCCACCAAGCAGCCTGCCATCCAAAGCATGCAGCGTGTAAGCCGTCCCGGCCTTCGTCAGTACGCTAAACCCGATGAATTTCGTCGCGTGAAAAACGGACTGGGCGTAGCCATCGTCTCTACTTCGAAAGGAGTAATGACCGACAAGGACGCCAAAGCCCAGAACGTTGGCGGCGAAGTACTTTGCTACATCTATTGATGCAGCCGTGTTCGGATCATCCCTCCGGGATCCGAACTTGATCAACCAGCCTGGTTATTAAGAGCGCTATACGGCATCTGAACCCAGGAAGGCTACCGGAGATAAACATTGAAAACGACAATCATTTGTTATGTCACGTATAGGAAAAAAAGCGATCTCGATCCCCGAAGGAGTAACCATCACTGTCGGTAAAGACAACGTGGTTTCCGTCAAAGGGAAAAAAGGCGAACTCAAACAAGCCATTGATCGCGACATCACCGTTGAGGTGAAAGACGGCCAGATCAATCTGACCCGCCCCACCGATCAAATTCGTCACCGCGCCATGCACGGTTTGTACCGTTCATTGCTCTCCAACTTGGTGAAAGGGGTGACGGAAGGCTATCAACGCAAACTCGAATTGATCGGGGTTGGTTTCAAAGCCGCCAATACCGGAAACCTGTTGGATCTTTCCCTCGGTTTCTCGCACAACATTGTCTTCGAAATTCCGAAGGAAATAACAGTGGCCACTGCTCAGGAAAAGGGACAGAATCCCATCATCACCTTGGATGGCATCGATAAGCAATTGATCGGTCAAGTTGCCGCCAAACTCCGTGGCTTGCGCAAACCAGAGCCGTACAAAGGCAAGGGTGTTCGCTACGTAGGTGAGGTTGTACGTAAGAAAGCCGGTAAAGCCGCAGGTAAATAAATCTAACTAAGTCAAGGACGCGAGTCCGATAAAATAGAACCGATGAACCCGAAAGTTAAATCACAGAAGAAGCAAAACATCCGCTACCGCATTCGCCGCAAGGTGACCGGTACGGCTACGCAACCCCGGCTGGCGATCTTCCGCAGCAATGCTGAGATCTATGCACAGTTGATTGACGACACCAAAGGACAAACCCTTTGTGCCGCTTCTTCCCTTGACAAAGACATCGCTGCTCAGAAAGGCACAAAGTCCGAGAAGAGCAAATTAGTGGGTGCTGCCATCGCACGCAAATCCACTGAACTGGGCATTCAAACCGTTTCATTTGATCGTGGAGGAAATCTCTACCACGGTCGCGTGAAAGCAGTTGCCGATGGAGCCCGGGAAGGCGGTCTGAAATTTTAATTACACGAATCAACACAAACCGAATACATGTCAAAGCATACGCTGAACCGGGTTAAAGCCGGTGATCTGGAACTGAAAGACAAAGTGGTTGCCATCAACCGCGTGGTTAAGACCACCAAGGGCGGTCGCACCTTCAGCTTCTCCGCGCTGGTCGTGGTGGGCAACGAAAATGGTGTGGTTGGTCACGGACTGGGCAAGGCCAAAGAAGTTCAGGAAGCGATCACCAAAGGCATTGAGGATGCCAAGAAAAACCTATACCGCTTCCCTATTGTCAAGAAATCGATTCCTCACGAGCAGGATGGTAAGTTTGGTGGCGCACGTGTTTTCTTGCGTCCCGCGTCGAACGGAACCGGTGTTATCGCTGGAGGTGCTATGCGTGCCGTTTTGGAGTGCGTCGGTGTACACGATGTTTTGGCGAAATCAAAAGGTTCGTCGAATCCGCACAACTTGGTAAAAGCGACTTTTGAGGCGTTGCATCAGTTGCGTGACGTGAATGAAGTTGCACGTCAACGCGGTATTGCCATAACGAAGGTTTTTAACGGTTGATAGCGATACATCATGGCTAAGATTAAAATCACACAAGTGCGTAGTACGATCAATCGTCCCGCACGCCAAAAGGCCACGATGGCCGCTTTGGGCATCCGTAAAATGAACCACTCTGTTGTACACGAAGCAACCCCCCAGATTCTGGGAATGGTACGCAAAGTAGAACACTTGGTTCAGGTACAAGAAGTTGAACAAGCCTAAACGCATTAGAGCATGAACTTGAATGAATTAAAACCCGCAGCAGGCTCGGTTCGCAATAACAAGCGCTTGGGTCGCGGTCAAGGATCGGGTCGCGGTGGTACTTCCACACGTGGTCACAAAGGTGCCAAGTCACGTTCCGGCTATTCGACCAAGATTGGTTTTGAAGGTGGCCAGATGCCGCTTCAGCGTCGTGTTCCGAAGTTTGGATTTACGAATCCAAATCGGGTAGAATACCGTGCAATCAATTTGGACGTGTTGCAAACCCTTTCTGTTGAAAAAGGATTGGAGCGTATTGACGCTGCAGTATTGATTCAGAACGGCTTGGCTTCCAAGAATGATTTGATTAAAATCTTGGGCCGTGGAGAATTCACGGCTAAGATTTCCATCTCGGCCCATAAGTTCAGTGCTTCAGCCGTCAAGGCAATTGAAGCAGCTGGCGGAACCATTGAGCAAGCTTAATTAAGATTCCATGAAGCGTTTGATCGATACCTTCCGCAACATTTGGAGCATCCAAGAACTGCGCGACAAAATTTTGTTGACGTTGGGTCTGCTGTTGGTCTACCGTTTGGGGTCCAACGTGGTGTTGCCCGGCATTGATCCGACTTCGTTGACCAATTTGCAAAGCCAAGCAAGCGAAGGCTTGATAGGTATTTTGAATGCCTTCTCTGGAGGTGCCTTTGCCAATGCTTCTGTACTGGCCTTGGGCATCATGCCGTACATCTCAGCATCGATTTTGTTGCAATTGCTGGGCTTGGCCGTGCCATCCATTCAGAAAATGCAGAAGGACGGAGAGAGTGGTCGCCGCAAGTTAAATCAAATCACGCGCTACGTTACAATTGCTGTAGCCCTTTTGCAAGCGCCCGGATACATCACCAATTTGATGTACCAAGGTGTAGAACTTACTTTGCCTACCTCAACGTTTTGGACGCTTGCGTTGATTACCCTTACGGCGGGAACCATTTTCGCCATGTGGTTGGGTGAGCGTATCACGGACAAAGGAATTGGCAACGGCATTAGCTTGTTGATTATGATCGGTATCATTGCTCAATTGCCTCAGTCGTTCTTGCAAGAGTACGTGAAGCAGGTGAGCGAGGCAGGTGGAGGCATCGTTGTTTTCCTTCTGGAGTTGGTTGCATTGTATTTGGTCATTTTGTTTGCGATTGCGATCACTCAGGCGGTGCGTCAAGTACCGTTGGAGTATGCCAAGCGCGTAGCTGGTGCATCGGGTGATTCTGCCCCACGTTCCATTGGTCGCAGTTACTTGCCAATTCGCGTGAATACCGCTGGTGTAATGCCGATCATCTTTGCTCAGGCCTTGATGTTCATACCCATTACGGTACTTCAGTACAGCGGTGCGGGCACGGACACGATGCCTTGGTTGGTGGATATTTTTGGGAACATTCAAGGTTTCTGGTACAACTTTATCTTTGCCGCGTTGATCCTGGTCTTCACCTTCTTCTACACCGCCATCCAATTCAATACGAGCCAGATTGCAGAAGACTTGCGCAGAAGCGGTGGTTTTGTTCCCGGAGTTAAACCTGGAGCAGATACTGCTGAATACTTGGATCAGATTCTATCTAGAATCACTCTTCCGGGTGCCATTGCTCTTGCATTCTTGGCGATTCTTCCTTCCCTTGCGAACATCGCAAACCTGACTCCTCAGTGGGCTAATTTCTACGGTGGAACCAGTTTGTTGATCATGGTGGGGGTTATCTTGGATACCTTGATGCAGGTCGAAAGTTATTTGTTGAACAGTCACTACGACGGCCTTATGGAAGGTAGTCGTATGAAGGGTCGTTCCACGAACGCAAACTAAGACATGGCAAAGCAAGGAGCAATTGAGCAGGACGGCGTGATTACGGAGAATCTCTCCAATGCCATGTTCCGTGTGGAGCTTGAAAATGGTCACATGGTGACGGCGCATATTTCTGGAAAGATGCGCATGCACTACATTAAGTTATTGCCGGGTGATCGGGTTAAGTTGGAGTTGTCTCCATACGACCTGTCTAAGGCACGAATTGTTTATCGTTATTAATTGCCGACTGAGATATGAAAATCAGAGCATCCCTGAAGAAGCGCAGCCCGGAGTGCAAAATTGTTCGCCGCAAGGGCCGTTTGTATGTCATTAACAAGAAAAATCCGAAGCTGAAACAGCGTCAAGGATAATTTAATTAACCAACGAAATGGCGAGAATAGCTGGTATCGACCTTCCGAAGAATAAGCGCGGAGAAATTGGTCTAATGTATATCTATGGAATCGGCCGCAGCCGGTCCCGGGAAATCCTGACTGCTGCAGGCGTCGATTACGACACTAAAGTAGGTAATTGGTCCGATGACCAGTTGCAGGAAATTCGCACGGTAATTTCTGATAGCTTTAAAGTAGAAGGCGAATTGCGCTCGGAAACGCAAATGAACATCAAGCGTTTGATGGACATTGGTTGTTACCGCGGCATCCGCCACCGTTCTGGTTTGCCCCTTCGCGGTCAGCATACCAAGAACAACAGTCGTACGCGCAAAGGAAAGCGCAAGACTGTAGCGAATAAGAAGAAAGCGACCAAGTAATCCCTGATCCTCATGGCAAAGTCAACAAAAACGGTCAAGAAGCGTAAAGTGAAGGTGGAAGCCTTCGGTGAAGCCCACGTGACGAGCACCTTCAACAACATCATCATTTCCTTGACAAATCTGCAAGGACAGGTGATTTCCTGGTCCAGCGCCGGGAAAATGGGATTCCGTGGCTCTAAGAAGAACACACCCTACGCAGCCCAGACCGCTGCGGAAAATGCTGCGAGCCCTGCCATGGAGGCCGGATTGCGCAAGGTGAAAGTATACGTTAAAGGTCCCGGTAATGGTCGTGAAAGCGCTATTCGTTCCTTGAATAATGCTGGAATTGAAGTAACTGAAATCATTGACGTTACCCCCATCCCCCACAACGGCTGTCGTCCTCCGAAGCGTCGCCGCGTATAATCATTAATTAGAAGAGTTAAGAGTTATGGCACGATACAGAGGCCCATTGACGAAAATCGCCCGTCGTTTTGGCGAACCTATTTTTGGACCGGACCGCGCTTTGGAAAAGCGCAATTACCCTCCAGGTCAACACGGTTTTGCCAAGAAGCGCGGCAAGAAAAGTGAATACTCCGTTCAGTTGGCTGAAAAGCAGAAGGCTAAATACACTTATGGTATTTTGGAGCGTCAGTTCCGTACCTTATTTGAAAAAGCCCACCGCTCAAAAGGTGTTACTGGTGAAGTTCTTTTGCAATTGTGTGAGTCCCGCTTGGACAACGTGGTGTACCGTTTGGGTTTTTCGCGTACCCGCCGTGGCGCACGCCAATTGGTTTCTCACCGCCACATTTTGGTGAATGGCGAATTACTTAATATTCCGTCCTACCAGGTAAAACCCGGTGATGCGATTTCTGTTCGTGAGAAGTCCAAATCCATGGAGGTTATTGCCGATTCCTTGTCCGGTCGACGCGGTGAGTACTCTTGGTTGCAGTGGAACGACGCTACGCATATGGGAACCTTTACAGGAGTTCCTTCGCGTGATTTGATCCCTGAGAACATCAAAGAGCAATTGATCGTCGAATTGTATTCTAAATAAACGATTATGGCCATTCTTTCCTTTCAAAAGCCCGAAAAGGTCATCGTCAACGCTGCAACCGAAACCGAAGGTCAATTCGAGTTTCGTCCCCTGGAGCCTGGCTTTGGTCTAACGATTGGCAATGCTCTTCGCCGGGTTTTGTTAAGTTCGCTCGAAGGTTATGCGTTTACTTCGGTTCGCATTTCCGGAGTGGATCACGAGTTCTCGACACTGAAGGGTGTTGTTGAAGACGTGACCGAGATCGTTCTGAATCTTAAGCAAGTTCGTCTGAAGCGTCAAATCGACGCCAGCGAAGGCGAAACGGTTAAAGTGAGTATTTCCGGTCAAGAGCAGTTCACTGCTGGTGACTTGGGTAAATTCACGGCAGCGTTTCAGGTGCTGAATCCGGAGTTGATCATCTGCCGCATGGAAGCCAGCGTAAAAATCGAGATGGAATTGACCATTGAGAAAGGGCGTGGATACGTGGGAGCAGAGGAAAATAAGCGATTGGAAGCCATCAAGGGAACCATCGCTTTGGACTCCATTTACACTCCGATTAAGAACGTTAAGTACAGCGTTGAAAACTACCGGGTTGAACAGAAAACAGACTTTGAAAAGTTGGTTTTTGATGTTCAAACCGACGGAAGTATTCATCCGCAGCACGCAGTTACGGAAGCGGCGAACATTCTGATTGAGCATTTTTCGTTGTTCACAGATGAGCGCATCAAGTCAGAAGAGAAGGTTGTTGTAGAAACGGAGTCGTTTGACGAAGAGATTCTGCACATGCGTCAACTGTTGAAGACGAAATTGACCGATCTTGATTTGAGCGTGCGTGCTTTGAATTGTTTGAAAGCGGCTGAGGTTGAGACCTTGGCAGACTTGGTAACCTATACCAAGCAAGACTTGATGAAGTTCAGAAACTTCGGCAAGAAAAGTTTAACCGAATTGGATGAGTTGGTGGAAACCAAAGGTCTGGTGTTCGGTATGGATGTTACGAAATACAAATTGGAAAAAGAGTAATGAGACACGGTAAGAAATTCAATCACTTGGGCCGCACAGCATCGCACCGCAAGGCGTTGTTGAGCAACTTAGCGAATTCATTGATCGAGCACAAGCGAATCAACACTACTTTGGCCAAGGCCAAAGAGTTGAAGAAGTATGTTGAGCCCTTGGTGACTAAGTCAAAGGTGGACAGTACCCACAACCGCCGTACTGTTTTTGCCTACTTGAAGAGCAAAGAAGCGGTTACGGAGTTGTTCCGCGAGGTTGCTGTGAAGGTTGGTGATCGCCCCGGTGGTTACACCCGCATCATTAAGACGGGCACTCGTTTAGGCGACAACGCCGAAATGGCCATGATTGAGTTGGTAGACTTCAACGAAGTTTACGGTGCAGACAAGGTTGCTGCGAAGGGCACACGCCGCGGTCGCAAGAAGGCTGATGCAGCAGTTGCTGAGGCCGTTGTTGTGGCTCCGGCAGTAGAAGCAGTTGCAGTTGAAGAAACGCCTGTTTCGGAGGCTCCTGTTGTTGACGAGGCTGCTTCAAGCGAAGATTCAGAAACCAAAGAATGATTCATTGGTTGTTCATTTTAAGAAAAGGATAAGGTGTTCCCTTATCCTTTTTTTATGCAACAATCGGTCGTAAATTAAGGGACAGAATGAAAGGACAATCCGCACTTTTGGTTTTGGCAGACGGAACCGTTTTTCACGGTAAGAGCACGGGCTTGGACGGTACCGCTTGGGGTGAAATTTGCTTCAATACGGGCATGACGGGGTACCAAGAGGTATTTACCGACCCCAGTTACTTGGGCCAGTTGATGGTCACGGCAACGTCGCACATCGGGAATTACGGGGTGCACGATGATGAAGGAGAAAGCAATCGGGTTCAAATTTCAGGATTGATCTGTAAATCCTTCAGCAGCGTGCAAACACGCCCCGGAAAGACCAGGACTTTGGCAGAACTTTTTGCTGAACAAGGAAAAGTGGCCATTTCGGATGTGGATACTCGGGCATTGGTTCGCCACATTCGTCAGGCGGGCACCATGAATGCCATTGTTTCCACGGAGATTGAGGACGTGGCGGAACTTTTAGCGCGTTTGGATAAAGTCCCCTCCATGGATGGATTGGAATTATTGCCCCAGGTTAGCACCAGTGAGGTGCGTAGAGCACATGCAGAACGTGCCGAGTACCGAATTGCTGCGCTGGATTTTGGGATCAAGGAGAACATGATCCGACGCCTCAACGCGGAGGGAATTTCCGTTGATTTGTTCCCTTACAACACCCCTTATTCGGTTCTTTCAGCTGATTCGCCGGATGGTTTCTTCTTGTCCAATGGGCCAGGAGATCCTGCAGCATCACCGCAGGTTGTAGAAACGGTGCGGGAGATTGTAGAAAGCGGAAAGCCTGTTTTTGGGATTTGCTTGGGTCACCAGATGATTGCTTTGGCGTCAGGCCTCAAAACGTACAAAATGCACAACGGCCACCGAGGCATCAACCATCCCGTTAAAAATGTATTAACCGGTAAAGGGGAGATTACTTCACAGAACCATGGTTTTGCCGTTTCGATGGAGGATGTTGTTGCAAGTCCTACGGTTGAATTGACGCATGTTCATTTGAACGACGGAACGGTTGCGGGAATTCGCAGAACAGATAAACCTGTATTCAGCGTGCAGTACCATCCCGAAGCGGCTCCGGGACCGCACGATTCCCGCTATTTGTTTACGCAGTTTGCATCTTTAATGAATCAACAACACTAAGCCATGGCTTTAATTGCAGCGGTGCACGCGCGCCAAATTTTGGACTCTCGAGGAAACCCGACGGTTGAGGTGGATGTCGTAACGGAAAATGGTGCCTTTGGACGTGCGGCGGTGCCCTCGGGAGCTTCTACCGGTGCGCACGAAGCGGTTGAATTACGCGACGGCGATGCACAGGTTTATTTGGGACGAGGCGTGTTAAAAGCAGTCGACAACGTCAACAGTGTACTGGCTGAAGCGATTGAGGGAATGTCTGTTTTTGACCAGCCGGCATTGGATGCCGCCTTGTTGGAGTTGGACGGTACGGAGAATAAGTCCAAATTGGGTGCCAATGCTTTGTTGGCGGTGAGTCTTGCGGTGGCCAAGGCTGCTGCAGAAGAGGCCGGAATGCCCTTGTTCAACTACGTCGGAGGTTCCAATGCGCGTACCTTGCCGGTGCCCATGATGAACATCCTCAACGGAGGTGCGCATGCAGATAATGCCATTGATTTCCAGGAATTCATGGTTATGCCGGTTGGGGCGGAGAGTTTTTCGCATGCATTGCGCATGGGTACTGAAATTTTCCACCATTTGAAAGGTGTTTTAAAGGCCAAAGGCTACAGTACCAACGTGGGGGATGAAGGGGGTTTTGCGCCAAACATCCGGTCCAATGAAGAAGCGATTGAAACGGTGTTGATGGCCATTGAGAAGGCCGGATACAAACCCGGTGACGACGTCTTGATTGCCATGGATGCGGCCATGACGGAGTTGTACGACGAGAAAACCGGACTCTACACCTTCAAGAAGAGCAGCGGCGAACAGATGTCTTCATCGGACGTGGTCAATTACTGGTCCGACTGGTGCGATCGTTACCCAATTTTGAGTATTGAAGACGGTTTGGCGGAGGACGATTGGTCCGGCTGGAAGCAACTCACGGAGAAATTGGGATCTAAGGTTCAATTGGTTGGGGACGACCTATTTGTCACCAACGAAACGCGCTTGGCGCGAGGCATTCAGGAAGGAATCGCGAATTCAATTTTGATCAAGGTCAACCAAATTGGAACCCTTACGGAGACCATCAATACGGTTCAACGCGCACAACGGAATGCGTATACCAGCATCATGAGCCATCGTTCGGGTGAAACCGAAGACACCACCATTGCAGATTTGGCCGTTGCCTTGGGTACGGGTCAAATCAAGACGGGATCCGCAAGTCGATCCGACCGCATGGCTAAATACAACCAGTTGCTTCGCATTGAAGAAATGTTGGGCAATCAGGCTATTTTTCCAGGAAGAAATTTGCGTTAATCCCCTTGTTTTTAAACACCTTTTAATCCAAAATACCATGGACCGCTTAAAAGAGCACTTTGCATCCAAGATT
>ENA-OUVC01002288-OUVC01002288.1-marine-metagenome-genome-assembly--contig:-NODE-2288-length-10863-cov-1.928148_pt1 | contig 10863 bp, 10 predicted proteins | sample MGYA00248622_ERZ508571 | MGnify/ENA primary metagenome ERZ508571 (study PRJEB26236, sample SAMN06267175) | marine metagenome | isolation source: Columbia River Estuary | place: USA:Columbia River... | reverse complement strand
TCGGCCATGCCGGCGAGAACGCCGAGATCGTGGGTGACGAGGATCGTTGCGGTGCCGCGCTCCTCAGTGAGGCGGCGGAGTAGATCGAGCACCTGCGCCTGAATGGTGACGTCGAGCGCCGTGGTTGGCTCGTCGGCGATGAGCACGCGTGGCTCAAGGGCGAGGGCCATGGCGATCATCACGCGCTGGCGCATGCCGCCCGACAACTCGTGCGGATACTGGTCGAGCCGGCGCGGCGCATCCGTGACCTGCACCTGTTCGAGTAGCGCGAGCGCTCGGGCTCGCGCCGCATCGGCGGATATCTTGAGGTGGTGAATGATCGACTCGGCGATCTGCTCGCCGACGGTCATGTGCGGAGTCAGCGACGTCATCGGATCCTGGAAGATCATCGACAACTTCACGCCACGAAACTGATTGAGCTCCGCGATGCCGCGACCGATCAGCGGTTCGGTGCCGAGCCGTGCCTGACCGCTGACACGTGCGTTGGCGGCCAGCAAACCCATCACCGCGAGAAACGACTGACTCTTGCCAGCGCCCGACTCGCCCACGACGCCCACGCACTCGCCGCGCCGGATCTCGAGCGCGAAGTCGTTGACCGCCGACAAAGGCCCATCCGGCGTGTCGAACACGACGGAGAGTTGTTCGATGTCGAGCGCCACCGGCGCTTCGTCTTGACTCATGATCCCTGCCTATCGGTCGCGCGGGTCGAGCGCATCGCGCAAGGCATCGCCAACCAAGTTAAAGGCCAGAACCACGATAACCAGTGATCCTGCAGTGATTAAGAAGAAGCTTGGCATCACTGTTACGAAGCGAGTTGCATTCGATAACAGGATTCCCCAAGTTGAAGCCGGTGGCTGAACGCCAAGGCCAAGGAATGAGAAGACCGCTTCTGCCGCTAAATACCCGGGGAGTGAAAGTGAAACCACAACGATTACTGGCGCCCAAAGATTTGGAACAAGTTCTTTCAAGATGATACGACGACGTGATGCGCCCATCGCTTGCGCCGCAGTTACAAATTCACGTTCGCGCAGTGAAAGAACTTGCGAACGAATCAAACGTGAGAAGCCCGGCCAACCAAAGAAAGATAAAAATACAATTAAAAAGATAACGCGAGCGCCGTTGCCTTCAGCAATTCCGGCTTGTTCAATGCGATCTACCATCGGCTCGCTCAGTGCAACGATCATAAAGAAGGCAGGAAATGCCAAAAGGAAATCTGTGAAACGACCTAAGTAACCATCTACTCGACCACGGAAATAACCGCCAATGATTCCAACGAAGAAACCAATAGTTAGCGCAGTTGTAGTTGTAAGAATGGCAACCATAAATGAAATGCGTGAGCCGTAAAGAAGTTGGGCAAGTAAATCGCGGCCTGTACCTGGAATTAATCCGAGTGGGTGCTGCAGGCTAAATCCGGCATCTGGTCCGCGTGGAATTCCGCTGCTATCAAGATTTTCCAGGTTTAAGTCAGTTGGATTGATACCGAGAATTCGACAAACGATCGGCGCGAATAGCGACATGCTGAGTAAGAAAATACTGATCCCGGCAGCGACCATGCCTACTTTGTTGCGCTTAAAGCGGCTCCATGCGATCTGGCGCGGGCTGCGACCTGAGATCGTTGTTGTTTCAACTTCGGCATTCAAAGACATGCGGGCTACTCTATACTTGGCGGTAGGAATTAGTCACTTCGTATAGATATTTAAATCTGGAGGCAACATGTCATTCACAATTAAATCTAAGCTCGCGCTCACCATAGCCCTCGCGCTCACACTCAGCGCATGCGGTGGAGGCGATGAGGTTGCACAGGTTGATGATCAGAGTCTTGTAACTGAGGTTGAAGAAGCCCCTCAGGCCTCAGGTGGCTTTGATGCCCCAGTGGTAACCCCAGATAAAGTTAGTTACACCCTTTCTTCCCCTGCCAATTTCACACCCGGCAAGTTCGCATCTGGCATGTTACCTGGTCAGATTAATGAGCGCTTTGATCTCAACGTCACCAACGGTTCTGCCGCAGAACTGGATCTAGCAACTTTAATTGTTAAGGGTTCAACAACAACTGGCGACTGTGTAGATATTTTCGATGGCGATAATCAAATGGAGGGCGCACCAACTACTCCACTTGCCGCTGGCGCTTCAGCTAAATTCTCTTGGGGACTTTCTTGCCCAGGCAAGAGTGGCGAAGACATTTCCGTTCTTCTCTCAAATGCAAACATTACCTTGATCGAAGTTACTGGAAAGCTTTCCTAATTCTTTCGCTTTAAGTAAGCAAAGAACGGAATTGGCACAAGCACGCCAATAGCCATTAGCAGCACCCATTGCTGTTCTAGATGAGCGCCAATCATGATTCCGGCTAACGCTGGACCTGCGATTCCGGAAATGCCCCATTGCAAACTAATCAAAGCGCTGGCGCGACCACGAATATGTTCCGGGGTTAACTCCTGCATTAGTGCAGGACTAGTTGGCGCATGGACCATCTCACCAAAGGCAAATATTAATTGGCTAACGCAAAGTGCGATGCCTGCCATAAACATGGAAAGGTAGGGAGAAACACCGACTGCCAGCCAGGAAAGACCCCAGATAAATCCAACAGAAACCAGCGCTGTGTATTTGGAATATCGCTCTAGGATTCTTAGAACGAGTGGCTGAAAAGCAACTATCGCAAAAGTATTTACACCAAAGATTATTCCCAGCCAGTTTGGTGCTAAGTCCAAATATTGAGTTGCATAGACCGGCAGACCAGATTGCAGCGGGCCATATCCGAAGGTCAGCAAAATGATTCCGGCAAAGGTAAGAATCGTTAATTTGCGGTTGGCAAAGAGTTCGCGATAACTGCCAGATTGTGGCTCGTTCTCTTTTGCCACATATCGCCCAGCGGCAGGGGTATGTAAACCAAAAATAATAAAGAGAAAAATCAGATAGGTAACGCCATCTATTAAATACATAACTTGATATGAGAAAAGTGAATTCTCGCGAATGATCACTGATGACAAGAGGCCGCCAACGCCCAGGCCTAGATTCATCAACATAAAGTTAAAGCCAAAGATTTTCGAGCGAATTTCCACTGGGGTAAGGCGAGTCAACATAACCATCTGCGCTGGCCAAATACATTGATTTCCAATTGCAAATAAGGTCATCACTATTACAGCTGATGGCTTGGTGGATACAAAGGCAAAACCAAATCCAGATGTGGCTGAAACAACTAGTCCGATAATCATCACAATTTTTGGACCAATGCGATCTACAAGTGCGCCCAATGGACCAGAAACTGCAATTCCAGCAAAGGCGCCCCACGCCATAAGCAGACCACCGAAGGAAGTTGTGAATCCACGCATCTCGTGGAGATAGACCATCAAAAGTGAAAGAGTCATTCCGCGACCAATGGCGCTCAAAGCAATTCCGGCAACGATGCGGCGAGAATGCGGATTGAGAATAGAGGTGAACTCTTTATAGGGCATTTTCATGGCGCGCATTCGGTCAGTCTATATCTGAGACAATAGATCTTGTGTCCACCGAATTTTCATTTCAAATCAATCACAGCGCCGAAAACTCATTAGCGCGCGTTGGCACAATCTCCACACCGCACGGTGATATTCAAACTCCAGCATTTATTCCAGTTGGTACAAAAGCCACAGTTAAAGCAGTTCTGCCAAGTGCGATGAAAGATCTGGGATCACAAGCACTTCTAGCAAATGCTTATCACCTCTATTTGCAACCTGGTCCAGATGTATTAGATGAGGCCGGCGGACTAGCAAAATTTATGAATTGGCAAGGCCCAACATTTACCGATAGTGGTGGATTTCAAGTTCTCTCACTCGGTGTTGGGTTCAAAAAAGTCTTAGCAATGGATGCCACCACCTTTAGATCAGATCAAGTAATTGCTGGAAATAAAGAACGCCTGGCTCATGTTGATGATGACGGCGTTACCTTTAAATCTCACCTAGATGGATCTATGCACCGCTTTAGCGCCGAAATATCTATGCAGATTCAACATAAAATTGGCGCAGATATCATCTTCGCCTTCGATGAGTGCACCACTTTGCATAACACTCGCCCCTATCAAGAACTTGCCATGGAGCGCACCTATGACTGGGCGATACGTTGTCTAGATGAACACAAGCGCCTGAGCGATGCGCGCAGCGATAAGCCTTATCAGGCTTTATTCGGAGTCATTCAAGGTGCGCAATATGAAGATTTGCGAAAGAAGGCAGCTGGCGATTTGGGTTCTATGTCATCTTCCGGCATCGAATTCGATGGCTTCGGAATTGGCGGCGCACTTGATAAAGATTCACTGGGCACAATCGTTGGTTGGGTAAATCAAACTTTGCCCGAAGATAAACCTAAACATTTGCTCGGAATTGGCGCACCTGAAGATCTATTTGTTGGCGTTGAAAATGGCGTAGATACCTTCGACTGCGTCCTGGCATCTCGAATCGCGCGATCTAGCGCCGTCTATACGATGCAGGGACGCTTTAACGTTTCTAATGCGCCATACATCAGAGATTTCAACCCAATTGATTCCGAATGTGATTGCTACACCTGTGCCAATTTCACACGCGCTTACTTGTGCCATCTATTTCGTGGCAAAGAAATGGTTGCGGCAACCCTTGCCACAATTCACAACGAGCGATTCGTGGTGCGCTTAGTTGACCAGATGCGCCAAGCCTTAATCGATGGCAACTTCAAAGAGATGAAGGACGAATTCTTAGGCCGCTACAAGCACCGTTCTGGGCAATCTAGCGATTAACCTCTGCCCCACTTAGCAATAAAATCTGCCGTTCTCATCTCGTAAATGTTTTCCGGTCCATCAATTTCATCCATCTGCTGACCTTTATATTCAAAACCAAAATAATTTATTACCGCTATCGATGCTAGGTTATCGGGGCTGACTGTGTATCGAAAGGTCTTCACATCAGGAAAAGTTTGCGCCCAGCGCCACATTCCCAGTAGCGCCTCTTTGGCAAACCCTTGCCTCTGATATTCACTTTCAATACCAAGGCCGATTTCAAGCATTCCTTGCGAATCTGGTGCGCCATGAAAACTGGTACTGCCAATTATTTCTTGCTTTTCTTTTAAAACAATCCAACGAACGAACCATTTATTGCAAGCCGGATCTGCCTTTACTTGGGGAACTCGCCAAGCCAGTGGCCCTTGAAAATCTATTAGAACACGCAGCGGGTTGCTAAAACCTCTGCCAGAGATGGCAGGTGCGTCATCGCGATCTTCAAAAAGTGTTATTAAATCAGGTGCTGCTATGTGATGAAGTTCTAGCCGTGGTGTTTGAATGACTGGTTCGTGCTGAGGCAACTACTTAGCTCCAGCTTTAGGTAGATGCCAATCGTATTTAATCGAAAGTTCACGAACTAAAATTACGCAGATACTTGCCAATATAACTGAAATGATTTCATTGACTGAAAAATAATGGCAGCTTACATAAACGAGTGAACCAGCAAGACATGAGGTTCCAATAGTTTCGCGGTGCAGTAGAACTGGCTCAACTTGGCACAAGACATCGCGCAACAACCCCCCGGTCACTGCACCGATTAGACCAAGAACTACCGCAGCTGCAAATGGTGCGCCCTGAGTAAGTGCGAACTGCGCCCCTGATACCGAGCAGACTGCCAGACCAATTGTGTCCAGCGTTAGAACAAATCTGCCTACGGGCTTATTTCGTTTAATACCTAAAGTGATTACAACCGCGAGTAAAACTCCCACGAACAACCAGCCGTGCAATACCCATGGCGGACGTTCTCCGAGCAAGAGATTTCGGAGCGTGCCACCTGCCAGGGAAGCAGTTGCTGCAATAAAAGCAATACCGCCGTAATCCAAACCTTTATCTGAAGCAATGCGCGCGCCAACTAGCGCGAAGGCAAATGTGCCAGCTAAATCAAGAATATTTACGAGTAGATCTAAATCCATGGCTTGAGTATAAAGGCGTGAATTAGAAATTACTTAAGTGAGGCGAAGGCTTCTTCCAGTACGCCGAGGGCATCTTTAAGAAGCTCATCGGAGATAACGATCGGTGGCAAGAAGCGGATGACGTTGCCATATGTTCCAGCGGTCAAGATCAGAACACCCTTGCTCTGACAATATTTAATAATTGTGGCCATTGCAGCTGGATTTGGCGTGGTGGTACCTGGTTCTACAAGTTCAATCGCTTGCATTGCACCACGTCCGCGTACTTCACCGATAATCGAATACTTGGCAGCGAGAGCGTTAAGGCAATCGCTAAGAATCTTTCCAATATGGCGGGCGCGATCGACCAATTTATCTTCTTCAATGGTTTGAATTGCGCCAAGGGCTGCAGCACATGCAATTGGATTTCCGCCATATGTTCCACCCAGACCGCCAACATGAGATGAATCCATGATTTCAGCGCGTGCGGTGACTGCAGCAAGTGGCAATCCGCCAGCGATTCCCTTGGCAGTAACGATCATATCTGGGACAACGTTTTCATCTTCGCAAGCAAACATGTGGCCGGTGCGGGCAAAACCTGTTTGAACTTCATCTGCAATAAAAACAATTCCGTGTTCGGTTGCGAATTTTGATAGCCCGGGTAAGAAGCCCTTTGGTGGAATTATAAATCCACCTTCACCTTGAATTGGTTCAATAATTATTGCCGCAACATTATGTGCGCCAACTTCTTTTTCGATCTTAGATGTAACAAGATCAAGAAAATCCTGTGCCATCGTTACTTTATTTCCCTCATAGTGGAAGGAGTAAGGCATTGGCATGCGATAGATCTCGTTTGCAAAAGGACCAAAGCCATCTTTGTAAGGCAAGTTCTTAGCAGTTAGCGCCATCGTTAAATTTGTGCGGCCGTGATAAGCATGTTCAAAGACAACGATCGCTGGACGCTTTGTGGCATGGCGCGCAATCTTGATGGCATTTTCAACTGCTTCTGCGCCAGAGTTTTGCAGAATTGATTTCTTCTTATGTGTTCCTGGGGTAATTCGATTTAGCGCTTCGCATACTTCTACATAGCCAAGATAAGGCGCTGTGGTGAAGTTGGTATGTGTGAATGCTTGCGCTGCTTCAACCACGCGAGCAACCACGCGGGGGGCAGCATTTCCAACGTTTACAACGCCAATGCCTGCGCCAAGATCAATAATTCGGTTGCCATCGACATCTTGCAAAATTGCGCCTTCACCGCGTTCGATAAATGCGGGAATGGCCATGCCTAGCCCTGCTGAAACCGCTTCCTTGCGGCGCGCAATTAATTCAAGTGATTTGGGACCAGGAATTTCGGTTGCCAAGTGACGAGATTGCGGGAGAGGAACTTTTGCTGTCATGGCTAAATTATAGAGCCTTCTTTTTAACTTCTGCGCCGCGACAAGTTAGGCTCAGCAAGTGAAGATCAATTCTGAACTCCGCAAGAGCGCTCCACTGCTCGATGCTTACCTTGCTTACTTTGAAGGCGATCACACTCCATTCACGATTCCTGGTCATAAGCAACGCGCATCACAGATTGATCCTGCGCTCGGGGCTGTTGTTGATACAGATATTCCTCTCTATGGCGGCTTGGATGAAATCAAGTTAACTAATCAAATTTTAAGCAAGGCTGAATCAATTGCAGCTGACTTCTGGGGCGCAGATTTTGCGCGCTTTTCAACTGGTGGATCAACTCATGCCAACCAAGCGGTAATCCTGGCACTCGGTAGACCCGGTGACAAAGTTGCGTTGAGCCGCACAGCACATCGTTCGGTTCTGAGTGCTCTCGTATTGGCAGGACTTGAACCAATTTGGTTATCTCCTGAAATAGATACTGCAACCGGAATTCCCACTGGGATCGCGCTATCAGAATTCGAAAGAGTCCTTGATCAAAAACCAATAGCGCTATTGCTCACCGAACCTGGTTACTTGGGAACAATCTCTGACATCGCACCACTGATTGCCAGCGCTCACGCAAACTCAATTCCAGTAATCGTCGATGCTGCGTGGGGTGGACATTTCGGTTTTCATGATGCCTATCCAAAACACGTCATGCAACTTGGCGCCGATGCTTTAATCACAAGTGTTCATAAAGCGTTGCCGGGTTACAGCGCATCCGCCCTCTTACTAGCCCGCACCACATTGCTTAGCGCCAATCGCCTGGAACAAAGCTTTGAAACTACCCACACCACATCTCCTGCTGGTGCGCCGCTGGCATCAATTGATGCAGTCCGTGCGCTGTTGCAGACCCGTGGGCCAGAGCTATTAGGTGCGCTCCTAAATAATGTGACCGAATTTAAACTGGCCGTGCAAGCCAACTTTGATCTACCAATTTTCTTAAACACCAGCGATTTCCCTATTGGGCGCTTTGATCCAGCCAAAGTTGTATTGCGCGCTAATCAATTAGGCGCATCTGGCGTTGAGATCGAACGTGCGCTAATTGAACGCGGCATAAGAGTTGAGATGGCCGATCGCGACACCATCGTATTTCTAGCAACACTTGCCGACACCATGGCTGATTTCCAAAAGCTGGCAATGACCCTTGTTCCTATTTTGAAATCCCTACAGAGCACCCCTCGCCCAAGTGCGACCGCGCTAAGTTGGTCGGTTGTGCCGCAAGTAAAGATCTCGATGCGCGAGGCTTATTTCGCCGATACTCAAATGGTTACGGCCAGTGATGCAATTGGGCGCGTATCCGCAGATTTGATCGCACCTTATCCTCCAGGTGTTGCCGTTATAGCACCCGGTGAACTATTAACTGAGCAGATTGTCAGCGGGTTAGTCACTTCCCAAAAGGCTGGTGTTCGTATTGCCTATGCAACTGATCCAACACTTGCTCGCTTTAGAGTCGTTAACCCTCGTTAGCAAATTTCTTTAACGCACCACCAGAAAGTCTAAAAACAGTCCACTCATCCATGGGCACTGCGCCAAGTGATTTATAGAAATCAATCGATGGTTCATTCCAATCAAGGACCCACCATTGAAAGCGTTCATATCCGCGTTCGATACAAAGTTGCGCCAAGGTTTTCATAAATCCTTTACCGATTCCATGGCCGCGATATTCGGGCTGCACAAACAAATCCTCTAGATAAATTCCGGGCTTACCAAGCCAAGTTGAGTAATTTAAGAACCAGAGGGCAATACCAACGATCTTGCCATCGACCTCGGCAACGTGGCAGAAGGCAACTGGTGAATCGTTAAAGAGTGATTGCTCAATTTGCGCAACGGTGGCAACCATTTCATCTGGCGCTTTTTCATATACGGCTAGTTCGTAAATTAAACGATGAATATCTTTCGCATCAGTTGGAATAGCCAATCGAATCTGCATTGCCCGAGTTTAGGGCAAAAGAAAAACGGCCAGGTTTCCCTGGCCGTTCTCCCCTCGTGTTTAGGTTAAGAATTAACCGATTTTTGCAATCTGCTCGTCGGCTTTCTTTTTGAAATTGCCATCAAGAACTGCGAAACCGAGTGCCTCGCCTTTGTCCTTCGCACATGCTGGCGAAAGAACGAAATTAGCAAGAGCTTTTACAGCGGCTCCACGTGTCTTATCTGCATAAGCAGTGTCAACTAGCATGTAAGAGACGATACCTAGTGTGTATGCGCCTGCTTCCTTAGTTGCATAGTCGAATGAAACGATTCCGTTTGCATCCATTGCACCTTGGGCTAGGAAAGCTGAAGTAGATACAGAAGTAGGTTCAACCGCGTTACCAGATGGGTTGATTACGTGTGCAACCTTTAGCTTATTTCCGACTGCGTAGTTAACCTCAGCGAAAGTGATTGAGTAAGGAGTCTTTCCAGCTTGCTGGGCAACACCTTGGGAATAGTTAGCGCCTACAACACGACCCAAGTTTTCAGCTGAGTTGATATTGCCTGGGAATGAAGTTGTGAACACTGAAGACTTTGCCTTTGTCCATACAGCTGGGGCGGACTTGTTTAGGTAGTTTGTAAAGTTTTCAGTTGTTCCTGAAGAATCTAGACGATATACAACCTTGATTGTCTTGCTAGGAAGTGTGTAACGGGTTGATGTCGCAATTTTCTTTGAAATAACTGGCTGACCATTTGAATCTTTAACAAGAGCACCGTTCTTTGTCTTGTAAACAATCTTGTCGTATGCGCGGTTGTTATCTTTCACAATCGCTGGGTCATCCCAACGTGTGATTGTTCCGGCGAAGATGCCAGCAATTGTTGTTGCTGAAAGTGAAAGGGTGTTACGTGAAGGCAAGTTGTGCAAGATACCGATTGGCGCTGCTACAACTGGTGCGTGAATGATAGTTGAACGCTTTGATGCTGCTGTGTGTGCTGCATCTGAGAACCAGAAATCTCCAACTGACTTGTCAGAGTTTGAACGGCCAGTACCTGAACCAAGAGAAGCGTAAGTAAATGAGTGGCCTGAAGCTGTGGCGAATGGAGCTTTACATGCTTCGATAAGTAGTGCTGGGAATGATGCGCCAGAACCGCTTAGATCTACTGCGTGAGCTGGTGTCGATGCGACAAGCCCAAAAACGAGTGCAACTGCTGCAGATTTTGCGAGCATTGAAACTTTCATTAATTTTCCCCTTATGAGATATAGGTGACGTGCTAGGAGAAAACTAGGTACCTGCGGTTAACTAAGCGTGCCTCGCTGGCTAACGTTAGTTAACGCTTAGATGAACAACAGGTTACGGCTATCCGAATCGGCCGGTTACGTAATTTTCTGTTCGCTGGTCTTTTGGCTTAGAAAAGATCTCGCTGGTTGTCGCGACTTCGATCATTTCGCCAGGTCCGCCATCAGATAAAAAGAATGCTGTGTAATCCGAAACGCGGGCTGCCTGCTGCATATTGTGAGTGACAATAATTATTGTCATCGAATCAGATAGTTCGCGAATGGTCTCTTCGATGCGCAGAGTTGATCCTGGATCTAGTGCTGAACATGGCTCATCCATCAAAAGAACTTCTGGGCTT
>ENA-OUVC01002287-OUVC01002287.1-marine-metagenome-genome-assembly--contig:-NODE-2287-length-10863-cov-2.868626_pt1 | contig 10863 bp, 10 predicted proteins | sample MGYA00248622_ERZ508571 | MGnify/ENA primary metagenome ERZ508571 (study PRJEB26236, sample SAMN06267175) | marine metagenome | isolation source: Columbia River Estuary | place: USA:Columbia River... | reverse complement strand
TGTCCTTGTTCAATCCGAGCAAGGGCTGCTTCAATTAAAACCGTTGTCTTGCCGGTACCTGGTCCACCTTGAACAACAAGTGGAGATCCGCTCTATACCGCAGATGAACTTGAAAGAATTTTAGGATCCATAGCTCCAGGCTTACATCTTGCCGATGAGGTTAGATTTAGCGCCCGAATTTCAAATCAATTGTCGTGTCCAGTCGTGAATCTAAAGCTAGTAGATCGATTTGGAGAAAGAATTTGCGAATACGACTCCATCGAGGCTGGCAGTAGGGAATGTATTTTGGATATTCGGCAAAAAGTCACGAGTGATGATGTAAAAGTTGGGTCTGCGCGCTTTAATTTTGAATTAACTGGTGCAATCCGTAATTCGAAAGGCGCGGAGATCTCTGTTTTCACAAAGGGTGTGACCTTGGAGATTCCAATCAATTAGCTAGTAATAATGGAATTTATTGGTGAGTAGCGACAATGTTTATTAGACTGTCGTCATGCCTCAATACAAAGTAGCGATAGTCGGAGCCGGTCCTGCCGGTTATTTCGCTGCCCAGGCTCTCCAAAACTTACAAACCGATGACCTTTCCTTCGCAATCGACATGATTGAGCGCCTGCCAACACCTTGGGGCTTAGTTCGAAGTGGTGTGGCACCTGATCATCCAAAGATTAAGACTGTTTCTAAAGTCTTTGAAAAGGTAGCTACGGCTGAAGGTTTTAGCCTCTACGGAAATGTTGAGCTAGGTACAGATGTCTCAATCGATGTGCTGAAAGCAAAGTACGACGCTGTTGTTATCGCTACGGGATCTGCAACTGGAAAGAAACTTGGTATACCTGGCGAAGATCTGCCTGGCTCTATTTCCGCGGCCCAGTTTGTGCCTTGGTATAACGGTCACCCTGATTTTGCAGACTTCAACCCAGAGTTAGATTGCGAAACTGCAGTTGTAATTGGTGCGGGAAATGTTGCTATGGATGTTGCCCGTATGTTGGCACTAGAGCCTGCAGAGTTAGATGAAACCGATACTGCGCTTCATGCAATTGATGCACTCCGGGAATCAAATATTCGCAAAGTTGTAATTAGTGCACGTCGTGGTCCTGAACATGCAGCATTTACTTCACCGGAACTTCGCGATCTTCCAAAGCTAGAACACACAAATGTCTTAATGCAGCCAGCAGATATCGCCGCAGCACTTGAGCGCGCTGGAGTAGAACCAGAGAAAGAAGTCCGCAATAACCTAGAAGCGATGCGTTTAATTTCAGAGCTAGAACAAGGAAAACATGCTCGCACTTTGGAGTTTCAATTCCTCTGCACCCCTACGCAATTCCGCGGAAACGGCAAAGTCGAAGAAGTTGTATTTACAACAAGCGCCGGCGAAGAGAAAATTGTTAAGTGTGGCTTAGTTATTACCGCTATTGGTTATGAAGCTGAACCAATTGCCGGAATCCCATATGAAAAAGGTAAAGTTTTAAACACCGATGGCCGTGTAGGAGAAAGTGTTTATGTCGTTGGTTGGGCAAAGCGTGGACCGTCAGGTGTTATTGGCACGAATAAATCTGATGCTGCCGATGTGATGAAATTACTTGCCGAAGAGTTAACTACTCCGAAGAACGCGGGTGATATCACTGATGTAATTACACATAACAAAGTTGTCACCCAAGCTCATTGGCAGGCAATCAATGAGGCTGAAGTTGCGGCTGGGGAGCCGCTAGGTAAGCCGCGGCGCAAGGCCGTTGATCGCGAGGAACTCTTAAGACTCGGTAGGCTCTAGTACGTGCGATTTATCAACCAGCCAATCTATGACCTGACATATGACGATGTCTTTATGGTGCCAAGTCATTCAGAACTCACTAGCCGGTTAGAGGTAGATCTTTCTTCACACGACGGCAGTGGAACAACTATCCCGCTTGTTGTTGCAAATATGACTGCGATAGCTGGTCGCCGAATGGCCGAGACTATGGCAAGACGTGGTGGCCTAGTAGTTATTCCACAAGATATTCCAATTCCTGTTGTTGCAGAAGTTATTGCATCGGTTAAAGCTCGCCACACATTCTTTGAAACTCCCATCACTTTGACTCTCAAAGAGTCTGTGGCAAATGCTGCATCCCTTATCCATAAGCGCTCACATGGGGCAATCATCATCGTCGATGGCAAGAAGCCCGTTGGCATTGTGACTGAAGATGATTTAGCTGGCGTTGATCGCTTTACTCAGCTGAGCCAAGTGATGACTCAAGAGCTGACCACAATGCCTGATTCACTTGATCCACGCCAAGCATTTGAATTCCTCAATGAGCGCCTTCGCACTGTGGCACCCGTCGTTTCAGCAAATGGCGAACTCGTTGGAATTATCACCAAGGTAGGCGCACTTCGTGCCACTTTATATACACCGGCTGTAGATAAGAATAACAAGCTACGTATTGCAGCAGCTGTTGGAATCAATGGCGATGTAGCCGATAAGGCAGCAAAGCTCGTTGCAGCAGGTGCTGATGTGCTCGTTGTAGATACCGCACACGGTCATCAGAAGAAGATGATCGAAGCGTTGCAGGCTATTAAGAAGCTGAACCTGAATGTTCCTATCGTTGCTGGAAACGTTGTGACAGCAGATGGCGTTCGTGACTTAGTCGCAGCAGGTGCCACAATTATTAAGGTTGGTGTTGGTCCGGGAGCAATGTGTACAACACGTATGCAGACTGGCGTTGGTCGCCCACAATTTTCTGCAGTGCTGGAGTGCGCAGCGGAGGCCAAGAAGTTAGGCGCACATGTCTGGGCAGATGGCGGAGTACGTCATCCTCGCGATGTTGCACTGGCGCTCGCAGCAGGTGCATCACAGGTCATGATTGGTTCTTGGTTTGCGGGAACTTATGAATCACCTGGTGATTTGATGCGCGATAGTTCAGGACGCGCCTATAAGGAATCTTTCGGTATGGCATCAAAGCGCGCAGTCAGTGCTCGCACATCACAAGAGGATGCCTTTGATCGCGCACGCAAAGCGCTCTTCGAAGAAGGAATCTCTTCATCACGAATGTTCCTTGATCCAAACCGTCCTGGTGTTGAAGATTTAATTGATGAAATCATTTCTGGACTTCGTTCATCATGCACCTATGCAGGAGCAAGTAATCTTGCAGAGTTTGCAGAGCGCGCAGTTGTTGGAATTCAATCTGCATCAGGTTATGCAGAGGGACGACCACTGAGCCAAAGTTGGCGCGGATAAGCACTCAAATTACGCTGATTCAGGGCAGTTTTTCACCATCGTTAAAATCCTGTAGTATTCGGATTCGCAATACACAATTCAATAAGCGTGCGTAGCTCAACGGATAGAGCATCTGACTACGGATCAGAAGGTTAGGGGTTCGAATCCCTTCGCGCGCACGAGATGAGCCTTTCGGTGCCTTTCACACCGGAAGGCTTTTCTTTTTTATAGCAAGGAACTACTTACAGATTTCAGCTGCCTTTTCCATGGCGTAATCCGCGTTTGACCCTGTCTCATCAAGTAATTTCGCTGCTTCAGTCTCGATGCAACTTTGGTTATCACCTGAGCTCGCTGGCTCTTCTTTATCTCCGCCAGTACACCCCACGAGTGAGAGTGCAAGGAGGATGCTGATGGCTACGGGTACTGGTCTCATGGCTTAATGGTAGGCGCCCGCCCATGGGTTGCAACTTAAATTTACGCTTGCGCCTTCGGTAAAGCGGGCAAAATTCATATAGCGCACTCGCCATTTCTCAGGCAGAATCTCGGAATGAGAAGCGGCCGCATCCTTGCTCTAGGTCTGACCTTAACCATTGTGTTAACAGGCTGCGGTGAAAGTTCCAAGTTATATCCAGCCTCCAAAGCAGATGGAGTTTTCTTTTCTGTTCCCAAGAATTGGAATGGCTTGAGCACTGCAGCACTTAATAAATATGAAAAAGGCGCAGATGAAGATGAATCAGATTCTCGTCAGTCTTTGGTCAGATGGCAGGTTGCATACTCAACTGATCCAAAGATAAAAGTTTCACAAGTATTTACCTTAAAGCCTCCATCATCGCCACTAGTTTTTGCACGAGTTCGAGACTTAACGGGTACTGAAGCAAACGATTTTTCCTATAACTCTCTACGCAATGTGATTACCCCCATCACGCAATTAGCTGATGGGGTTGATTTAGGAGTTCCTGACTTTAAGATTCTTGAAGATGGTGAGGTTGTGGAGAAGGGTGCCCGCGGCATTCAAACCATCTATAGCTTCTCCATCGATGGCGTGGAACAGACGCTCAACCAGACCTCATTAATGTCTAATGATCGTTCAACTCTCTATATCTTCGTTGTTCGATGCGCGACAACGTGCTACACAAAGAATAAGAAAGTGATTGAAGAGATTGTGACCTCATACACAGTACAGGGAGCCAAATGAGTCAGATAGAAAAAGTAACGAGTCGTCCGCGCGATACTGACCGAAAGACTCGCATCCATCTCTCATTTTATGACCGCATCAAATTCTTCCTTCTCTTTGGCATCACATTCCTAGTTCTGACGTGGTCAAACCTTGCGGAAAACCCAATCCTTGGTGTTGAAGATGCACTGAGAGAGACTGCGCGTTCTAAATCTTGGCTCATAGTTCTAGCTGTCATTGAAATCATTCGCCAGATTCACTTCCTTATTGCAGAGCTTCTTGCGCCCTATCACGGCATTTGGACAAAGTATTTTGCATTTGTAGATCGCCAAGTTCATAGACTCAGCGACTGGACTCGTTTTCGCCTCTCTCGCATTGTTAAATGGGCGCTGGTTATCTTCCTTCTTGCCGTCATCCTTGGCGCTATATATGACGAACCACCAATCAAAGCTTTGTTCTTAGCACCAAAAGCATTCATCACAGCTCTGCCATTTTTAGGACAACTTCTCTTTGCTGTCTTCTTTGTCATCATTCAATTCGGTGCAATCTTCTGGTTCTTAAGCCGCGGAGGTGTTGATACATACTTCCCTGATGACATCAGAACTCGATTTAGTGATGTGTGGGGACAAGATCATGTTCTCAATCGCATCCGTGAAAATCTTCTCTTCCTAGAAACACCAGAGGAGATTGAAAAGCACGGTGGATATGTGCCAGGCGGAATTCTTTTGTGGGGCCCTCCCGGAACCGGAAAGACTTTGATGGCTGAATCAATGGCTGGTGAGACTGGTAAGCCATTCGTCTTTGTTGATCCTGGTGCATTTACCAATATGTTCTTTGGTGTGGGAGTGCTGAAGGTAAAGAGCCTCTTCCGTAAATTACGAAAGCTTGCCCTTCGCTACGGCGGCGTTGTTGTCTTCTTCGATGAGGCAGATTCACTCGGTAATCGTGGAATTGTCTCTGCAGGTGGACCTCAGAGAAATTCCACAATGGATGCCACATCAATATTTAAGAGCAATTGCCACGGAGGCACATACCTCTCTGAATCTGCTGTCTCTGCAATTGCACGTGAGAAGTTTGTGATGGGCGGCGCCGCAGGTGGCGGCGGTGGAGGAATGGGAACACTTCAGGCACTTCTGACAGAGCTCTCTGGCTTAAAGAAGCCTCGTGGTTTCTTTAACAGAGTCGTGCGCCGAACACTTGGCATGCGTCCGAAGAATCCACCGAAGTATCGAATCCTTGTTGTGATGGCTACCAATATGCCTGAAGCCCTCGATGAAGCGCTCCTGCGTCCTGGACGTATTGATCGTATGTATCGCGTTGGATATCCAAGTAAGGCCGGTCGCGTGCGCACCTACGAAGGCTATTTATCAAAAGTCTCGCACTCACTGTCTGCTGAAGAAATCGACAAGATTGCAACGATTACTCCCTATGCAACTGGTGCAACGATAAAAGACACCATCAATGAAGCTCTCATCATGGCTATCCGCAACGGTCGCACATCGATTGAGTGGTCAGATGTTGTTAAAGCAAAGCAACAGAAAGAACTTGGGCCTTCTGAAGATGTTGAATACATCGAACGTGAGCGCCATGCAATTGCTGTTCACGAAGCTTGCCATGCGGTCATGGCTCATCGCACTCGTCAACATATGTCTATTGATCTTGCAACCATTGAAAAAGGTTCTGACTATCTTGGAATGGTTGCAAGTATTCCGCCCGATGATCAATTCACGCGCTGGAAGAGTGAATACCAGTCAGATATTTTGGTATCTCTTGCATCCCTTGCTGGAGAACGCATGTTCTTTAAAGATGATAATTCATCAGGTGTTTCAGGCGATCTTGAGAGTGCAACGACTATTGCCTCACTCATGGAAGGTCATTGGGGCATGGGCTCCACAATTTCATCTCACGTGAGTAATCGCCGTTTTGAGATGGGCTCTCCAGGTGGAGGAAAAGGAAAAGAAGATACAGAGAAGCAGATGCGTATGGCCTTAAGTGATCGTATTGAAGAGAACTTAAGCCAGCTGTTGATTCAAGCTGAAGCGATATTGCGCGAAAATCGCAATCAAATTCTGGCGCTAGCGCATGCTCTAGAGACATATAAAACACTCTCTGGTGAGGATGTGGCAGCTGTTATCGACTGCACACAAGGCTCGATCGTTGATGGACGCCCCTATCTCAACCCTGCATTTCTTGCTGAGATTGAGAAGTATCACGAGGCATCTGTCATAGCCCATCAGGAGCATCGAGTTCCTGATGTGCATTTACCAGTGATTGGATCTGCCAGTATCGTTACCCAGTGAGCAAAATCTTCCTCTTTGTGGCAATCGATGTGCGCCCAGGGAAATACGATGAATTTGTCTCTGCTCTCTCACAGCACATCTCTGTGATTCGCACCGAAAGTGGTTGCGAATTCATAGATATCTATCGCGATGTAGATAAAGAGAATGTCGTCAATGTCTGGGAAATCTGGTCTGATCGCCCGTCATGGGATGCTCATATGGTCAATGCCAACAGCAAGGCATGGCAGGCGATTGCTAAAGATTTAGTATTTGGTGAAACAATCACAGTTATGGACCCACTCTCATGAGCCAATTCACTCTCTCCATTGACTGCGGTGGCCTCTTTATTAAGAGCTGTGTTCTTGATGAATCAGGAACTATGCATGCAGCGCCAACGCGCGTGCAGACTCCATACCCGCTTTCACCCCAACGCTTTCTCGATACCGTTGAGTCCATTGCAAAGTCTCTTCCTAAAGCAGCACGTGTAACTGTTGGCTTGCCTGGAATGATTCGTAACGGTGTCGTTGTTGCAACTCCTCACTACATCAATGATGCAGGTCCGCACACACGTATGAACCCAGAGCTCAAAGAGCAGTGGTGGGGTTTTGACGCAGAAGCTGCTGTCGCTGAACGTTTGGGAATGCCAGCTAAGGTATTAAACGATGCCGAAGTACACGGTGCAGGTGTAGTTACTGGTTCAGGACTTGAAATCGTTCTTACTCTCGGAACTGGCCTCGGATTTTCTGTATTCCACGGCGGAAAGCTTTCTCCACACTTTGAACTTTCACATGCAACAACCCGCCGCAATACTACGTATGACACTTGGATTGGCGATCGCGAACGCCACCGTATGGGGAATACATTCTGGTCACGTCGTGTGCGCTTGATGGTTTCAGAACTTCGCCCAGTCTTCCTTTGGGATCGCCTCTATATAGGTGGCGGTAATTCACACAGCATTCAACAGCGCGATCTGAACTTGATGGGCGATGACGTTGTGATTGTTCCGAACTCTGCCGGAGTTGCTGGCGGAGTTCGTGCGTGGCAGCTTTAATCCGTTATATAGCCAGCTTTAATCCGTTATATAGATTGTGCCATCTGCTTCACGCACTGAAACACGCTCAAGTGGATATGAGGCAGGACCACGAAGGCGTGCGCCATCTTTAGGATCAAAGAGTGCACCATGACAGGGACAGAGAAGGCCTTCACTCTCTTGCTTCACCGTGCAGCCATTATGTGTGCAGGTGGCATTCATCCCAATCAATCCATCTGAACTGCGAGCAACGAAATAGGTAGTGGTATAGCCATAACGATTCTTGGCAGTGAAAGATTTTGTTGAGTTATTAGGAACTTCAGAAGAATTGGCAACAGGGATGTCGATTTTATTTACAGTCGCTGGCGCAGTTGATTTAGTAGGTGTGGCAGACGGAGATGGTGTTGGAGTCTGTGATGCAGATGGTGTTGGAGTCGGAATTGTCTTTCCTGAATCCCACGCAAGAACAGTCTTGCCTTTCGACTTCGTCTTGATACAGGTATAGAGCTTGCCCTTATAGGTAGTTTTTTGGCCTAGGACTCGGCACTTCACTGGCGGGGTCGTGGCAGCCAGCGCGGGAAGGGCGATTGTGGCCAATGTGGAGATGAATCCCAAGCTCAGGATTCTTCGAGAGATAGCGTTCACAAGCCTAAAGGTAGCGGTGGAAAGTTAACGGTAGGTGTATTTCGCATGCAATAAGTGCGGCAACTATTTTTATTAACTTCACGCTCCATTTTCTATCTGGTCTCATCGGAGATACAAACTCTGCCTCACAACCTCGAGCGGAACTCATCCCGACTCGAATGACTAGAGAAATGGATCAGTATGAAACTTCGCTACAAAGTAGCTGCGGTGCTCGCGATAGCAACATTGGTTGCTGGAACAGCTGCAGCAAACTCAGTGCTCGCAAAGCCTGAGTACATGACTGCTTCTACAGATGCAGCAACAATCAAGCCACTTGCTTACGTGGGTGACACTCTCTCCGGCCATACTCTTCGAGGTATTCCAGATGGAATGGGCGCAATGCGCAATGCAGATGGAACAATCACACTTCTTACAGTTCACGAAGTGCCTTCATATGGAGCAATTGGAGCACTTGCAAAGGCTGCCGATAAGGGCAAGCCAATTCAAGGAACATCAATTACTAAGCTCACACTGAACAAGGCAGGCGATCGAGTCCTTAGTGCTTCAGACTTTGTTTCATCATGGAGCTTCTATAACTACAACACAGGGCAATACCAAGCATCTCCAGTAGGGGCTGCCCCAAAGACACAGACACTCGGTATGGATAACTTCATCAGCCGTTTCTGTTCAGCAACTCTCGTCCAACCAGGCGCACTCTCATTCAAGGATGGTTCAACAACTCTTGGATATGACGGCGCAGTATTCCTATCTGGTGAAGAAGATGGCGATAGCGGTTATGGCCGTGGTTTCGCATTCGACATGGATGGAAACGGAATTAACCTTCCACGTATGGGTCTTGCATCATGGGAGAACTTGATGCCTAACCTCAAGCCAGGCAAGAACACTGTTGTCATGGGCAATGAAGATGGCGATGCTACAGATTCACAGCTCTTTATGTATGTTGGAACAAAGACTGCAACAGGAACTTTTGCTGATAAGGCTGGTCTTACAAACGGAGACCTTCACGTCCTTAACATTCCAAATATTGTCAATGACAACGCATTCCGCGCTACATACGGCAAGAACAAGGCTGTCGATGTGAAGTTCGAAAAGACAATCTGGGATGCTGATATGAAGACTCAGCAGGTAGATCACGCTGCAAAGGGAACAGAATTAGCACGAGTTGAAGATGGCGAATGGGATCCTTCAAATCCAAACGTCTTCTACTTCTTGACTACCGAATCCAATAAGGATCCAGGTGCAACAACTCCAAACCCAGCAACACCGGGTGTTTCACGCGATGGTGGCGGACTATGGAGACTGACATTTGTTGATGGTCAGAAGCCAGAACTTGGTGCAAAGCTTGAACTTCTTCTCGATGGCACAGAAGCTCCATTCTTGAGCAAGCCAGATAACCTGGCTGTTACATCTGATGGCGTTGTCTTGATTCAAGAAGATCCAGGCAAAAATGCACTAGTTGCACGTATCGTGGCCTTCCGTGTCAAGGATTCAAAGCTTGCAACAGTTGCACAGTTCAATCCAGATCACTTCTCAGATGGTGGCTCAAAGTTCATGACCACTGATGAGGAATCTTCAGGAATCATCGATGTCACATCCATGATTGCAAAGCCTGGCGATGCAAAGAAGTACTTCTACTTCAATGCTCAGGTTCACACAGCTGGCGCGTACACATCGCGTCCAGATCTCACCGCTAAGTCAGCTTCCGGAATCTTGAAGTTTAACCAGAAGACTCTCGAAGGTGGCGCTTACTACAGTCTCGTAATCTCTGATTGGAAGACTGTTTTCGGTTCTTAATTCCGGGACAAAAAACTAAATAAATAGATAAGGCCCCGTACTCTTTGAGGGAGAGTGCGGGGCCTTATCTTTTCCTTAATTATGCGCGGATAGCGATTGCGAATTCACGGAAATCTTCAACCAAGAGATCAATCTCCATCTGGCCATGAGCCAATGAGATTAACCATTGCTCATCAAGTCCTGGAGGAGTGATGATTCCGCGGTTGAGTGCAAAGAGCCAGTGTGCTTCTGCAACACCAAAGTCAGTCGCCTTGTAATCACGGTAGTTGCGTACTGGTGTTGTCGACCAAGTAATGCAGCCCTTAACACCGAATCCAACGGTATGTGCAGGAAGTTGATACTCCTCGATAATTTCTGAGATGCGCTCAAGTGCTTGTTGATTAAGCGCTTCAGCAGCAGCCAAAGTTTCGGCGGTACAAATTTTATCGACAGCGCGAATTCCGGCCATGGCAAGCGGGTTGCCGTTAAATGTTCCGAAGTGAGCCATCTTTCCATTTACAACAAAGTCCATATATTTCTGCTTGCCACCAAATGCAGCGAGAGTTAAACCGCCACCAATTGATTTTGCAAGAGTAATCAAATCTGGCTTAACGCCAAGACGTTGTGCGGCACCTTGATGTCCAGCAGTTAGTCCTGTCTTGACCTCATCAAAGATCAAAACAATTCCGTATTGATCGCAGAGTTCGCGTACGCGTTCTAAGTAACCGGCATCTGGAAGAACAATTCCGATATTTTCGAGAACGGGTTCAACGATAAAGCA
>ENA-OUVC01002284-OUVC01002284.1-marine-metagenome-genome-assembly--contig:-NODE-2284-length-10872-cov-2.824641_pt1 | contig 10872 bp, 10 predicted proteins | sample MGYA00248622_ERZ508571 | MGnify/ENA primary metagenome ERZ508571 (study PRJEB26236, sample SAMN06267175) | marine metagenome | isolation source: Columbia River Estuary | place: USA:Columbia River... | reverse complement strand
TGCTTCGAGGGCAAGGCCTTCATCTGTGATGATGACAATGTCTTCGTCTGGGTTAATGACGGATCCGGCGTATTCGGCGTAGCGACCTGCAAGACCAACATTGACTGAACCGTTTAGTTGTCCAGCGGCAAAGTACTGAGATTCGCGTGTATCAATAATCTGAACGCCGGCATCTCGTTTATCAATCAATTGCGTCACTGTGAGTTCGATTGGTTCTTGATGCTCGTCGAGAGTGCCGCGATCCTTTTGATTGAGAACGGCATCGTAAATGAAATAGCCAGGAGCTTCTGGTTGGCCTTCAGTGACGGCGGCAACAAATGTATCTGCATCGGTGTATTGCAATGCGTAGTTGTCTCGGCGCTGTTCACCCATTGTGGACATTGTTTCTGTAGACAGATTTTTTCCGCATGCACTTCCTGCACCATGGGCGGGATACACCCGTGTGGGGTCTGGCAGTGTCAAGAGTTTGTTCTGAATAGATGCAAACAAGAGGTGGCCGAGTTCATCGGCGGTCATGCCAACGCTGACCAAGAGGTCTGGTCGGCCAACATCACCGATGAAGAGTGTGTCGCCAGTGAGAACGCCATACGGCACTGCGTCGGCTGCATGTTCGTACACCACGTACGAGGTGGACTCGGGAGTATGACCAGGAGTGAGACGAGTCTCGATGACAACGTCGCCCAGTACTAAGCGTTCGTTGTCCTCAAGCAAACGAGCAGGGAATTGTGGGCGTGCAGCAGCGCCGTAACAAATGGTGGCGCCAGTGGCTTTTGCTAATTCAAGATGGCCCGACAAAAAGTCTGCGTGGAAATGGGTCTCTAGGACGTAGGCGATGGTGAGGCCTAGTTCTTGCGCTCGATCGAGATATTGCTGAATGTCGCGCTGGGGGTCGACTACTACTGCTGTTCCGGTGGTGGTGTCGCCAACAAGGTAGGAAGCGTGCGAAAGGCATTCCAAGTAAAACTGCTCAAATATCATCATGGTGTCCATTCAATGGGGTGTTTGTATTATACCCTATGGGGTATCACTTGCACTCAGGAGGCAGTTATGAAAATCGAACAAGAGATTCTGGACGGATTAATGAAGCGTTTAGCTCGGGTGGAGGGCCAAGTTCGTGCCGTTCGCACGATGATTGAACAAGGTCGTGAATGCCGCGACGTAATCACTCAAGTATCAGCCGCAAGCACAGCTCTTGATCAAGTGGGCTTTCGTTTGCTCTCGGCCGGACTGCAGCAGTGTTTGCAAGACCCGAAGCAGGCCAAGCGAGATGGTTTCGATTTAGAAGAAGTTGAGAAACTGTTTCTGAAATTGGCGTAACAGTTGTTACGTCGCCAAGTGCAACGAGGTTGAAAAGGATTATTGCTGAATCGCTACGGCAAGGACGCCAACAGCGCACCCAAGAATGCCGATGCCGTACGTGAGAGAGATTCCGATGAGCCACTTCATGGTGGTGTCGTAACGATCTGAAAGTTTTTGAAACTCTTCGCGCAGATTCTGAAACTCTTGACGCAATCCTTGAAACTCCTGACGTAGCCCTTGAAACTCTTGACGTATTCCTTGGAACTCATTGCGTAACTGGGTGAAGTCATCGTGCAGGCGGTCGAAGTCACGCTGAAGACGATCAGTATCGGCGGTGCGAGCGACATCTTGCCAACCTCCTGGTGGAAGATGCTCAATCAAAGTGTTGGCCACTGAATCCCCTAGATACATTCGTAATCCGACCAGCATGTCCAGTCGATTTGTCTCGCTCACCGTCATGGTAAATCCTTCCCTTGTCGATGGCAAGAAATGTGTGTAGAGACCCTGCAATATGGCAATAGCCTGAGCATGTGACCGAGCCAACCTTTAGCCACCTCAATGAATCGGGCCAGGCCCACATGGTGAATGTGGGGGAGAAGGCTGTCACGAACCGTCGGGCTGTTGCTCGTTGCGTGGTCACCATGTTGCCTGCCACCACAGATGCCATCGCGTCTGGCTCGTTGCCAAAGGGTGACGTGTTAGCCACAGCGCGCATCGCGGGCATTCAAGGTGCCAAGCGAACCAGCGACCTCATTCCGTTGTGCCACCCACTCATGTTGTCGGCCGTCTCTGTCGACATCACGGTGCAGTCGGGCAGTGTTGTCATCGAAGCAACTGTTGAGACCAGCGGACAGACCGGAGTCGAGATGGAAGCTCTCACTGCATGTTCCGTCGCTGCACTCACGCTGTACGACATGTGTAAGAGCGCAGACAAGACAATGGAGATCGGCCAATTGACCTTGTGGGAGAAATCTGGTGGCCGCTCGGGAGATTTCCGTAAGTCTTCGTGACCCTTGAATTGGCCTTTTGGGTCGTCTTGGGCACACATTGGGGGCCTGTCAAGCCCTGTGAAAAGTGACCATTTCTGGCTGATTTCGCTATTTTGATGGGTTTTAGCCCCATTTGCGGCCCGTATGGGTGGGGGTAAGTCGCTACCCACACGAATCTTCACTAGGCTTTACAAAGCGTCTTCGGATGCCACTGTCCTTGCATCCAGCCAGGGCATCGACCACGGTCGACAGTTCATGTTCCCTAATCAAGGTCAATGTCGTAAATGAGTCAACTCGTACTTCTCATCGTTGGAGCCCTATGGATGGCAGTTCTTTTGCCTCCTCTTTTGCGCTCCCGATTCGATGGAGGCGCAGTGTCTTCGGTTTCAGATTTCCGTCGCCAGCTGCACACATTGCAACGCTCTCAGGCTCCTGGCACCCAGGCCCCAATGCGCGCAATGGCTCGTCCACTTGCGCCGGCTCCTCGTCTGCAGGCACCACGTGCTGCACAGCGCCCACGCCTCATTGCTTCTGACGGAGTTCTAGAGACAGAGTCTCGCCCTCGCCGTTCACACCACACTTCGGAATTGCCTCGCCATCATTTTGCTGCCGAGACTGCCTTTATGTCGTCGCGTGAAATCGTGCGTCGTCGTCGCGTGAATGTTCTGTACGGAATGGTCGCAGCAAATGCTGTCACCTTGTTCCTTGGTCTCACTACCGGCAGTACCGCAATGTTGTATGCGTTCACTGTCTCATTCCTCAGCCTTGCGGCCTACTGCTACGTACTCGTGCAGATCCGCAACCAGGAATACCTGCGTCGCTATTACGGCGACCGTCGCGCTGCCTAGACCTCAGTCGCCTACGTACTTGCTGTACGGAAAATGTTCTGCATCCTGAACGGACTGTGACGCTTTGCACCCTCACGCCTAGACTTTCCCTTTCATACCAACAGGGGAAATTCAAATGGCATTGTCATGGACAGACGCACAATCAGCAGTACTTGCACCAGGGTCTGGTACTCCTTTTGAGCTGACAGAAGCAGAGATTCGTGGCGTGAAGATGGACATCTTCAAGAACTGCCCTCCCAACTTGGCGCTGGTGTTGCAGAACGCTCGCAACTTCGGCGACAACACATTCATTTTGTATGAAGGTGAAAAGTGGACCTTTGCAAAGACCATGGATCAGGTCGATGGTTTGTCACATGTATTGGTGAACAAATATGGCGTGAAAAAAGGCGACCGAGTTGCTGTTGCTATGCGTAACTTCCCTGAGTGGATCATGGCGTTTGCGGCCATTGTCTCTGTTGGCGCTATCAACGTGTCGTTCAACGCATGGTGGACCGAAGACGAGATGGATTTCGCACTCACTGACTCTGGCGCGAAAGTTTTGATTGGTGATCAGCAACGTATTGATACGGCGCATGCATCGTGCCGCAAGCACGGCATCAAGATGCTGTGTGTTCGCCCAGAACGTGAACTAGGTGCCGATGTTGATGATTGGGGCGTAGAAGTAAAAACTGGCCTCGGTCCAATTGTTGCCGACATTGCACTTGACGACGACTGCACCATCCTTTACACATCTGGCACCACTGGTCGCCCGAAGGGTGCGGTATCTACGCACCGTGCAGTGCTGAGTGCTCTTATGGCGTTCTCGGCGCGTAACGCTGTATTGAAGTTGGCAAGTGACGAACCTGAAGCACCTGCAGACCCATTCCCACCATCATTCATTTTGATTGTTCCGTTGTTTCACGTCACGGGTTGCGTGCCAGTGATGCTCAGCTGTTTTATGGCTGGTCTGAAATTGGTGATCATGTACAAGTGGGATGCCGGTAAAGCATTGCCAATTATTCAAGATGAAAAGATCACAAACTTCGTTGGTGTACCAACACAGTCATTCGACCTTGTGAACCACCCGGACTTTGACAAGTACGACACCAGCAGCTTGCGCGCAGTTGGCGGCGGCGGTGCACCAGCGCCAGCAGCACTTGTAGACAAAGTTGATAAGGCCGTGAAAAAGGGAAGCCCACAACTTGGATACGGCATGACCGAAACCAATGCGTATGGCCCTGGCAACACTGGCAAGTTCTACACAACTCGACCAACAAGTACAGGCCGTGCAACAGCACCAATGCGCGTTGAAATTCGTGACCCAGAAACATTTGAGACGCTTGGGCCAAATGAGATGGGCGAGATCTGCATGTTCGGCCCGATGCTTATTCGTGGATATTGGAATCGCCCTGATGCCACTGCAGAAACAATTGTTGACGGTTGGTTGCGCACTGGTGACGGTGGATACATCGACGATGAAGGTTTCTTGTTCATCAAGGACCGCATTAAAGACATGATCCTTCGTGGTGGCGAAAACATTTATTGCGTTGAAGTAGAAGGCGCTATTTATGAAAATGACGCCGTGCATGAAGTTGCAGTATTTGGTGTGCCGCATGAACGTCTTGGTGAAGAAGTAGCAGTTGCGATTCTTCCGAAGGAAGGCCGTTCGTTGAATGCCGAAGAGTTGTGGCAATTCCTTGATGGCCGCATTGCATCTTTCAAAGTGCCAAACCATGTTGTGATCATGAACGAGCCATTGCCGCGTAACGCTGCTGGCAAGTTCTTGAAGACTGAACTGCGCGATTTAGTGGGCAAGGGTCAACTAAACCCAACAAGCCGTTAGTGGCCCATCAAAGTTTTAGCCAGGCTGTTTTCTTCTCGTTTACGTAACGCAACGTTGACGCGTTGACGTTCCAGAACTTGGTCGAGAGTCTTTGTGGCTTGAGCAATGGTGTGCTCTGAGAAGAACGCTTGCACTTCAGCCTCTAAGGATTCTGAATTCAAAGTTGTGACCGAACTGATCATGCGAACAATGGTGTTGCCAGGGAACTCCTTGTTGGCCTTCACCCAGTTCTTGCGCACGGCAGCCCACGCCACCACGCCGTGATGACGGTTGGCAATGCAGCGATTCAATAGGAACGGCGCGTCTTGTGTCTTTACCGCATCGGTAAATGCAAAAGCAGTTGTTCGTTCCATGAGTTCTTCGCTATTGAATTCGGCCAATGCGTACAGCATGCGGATGCGCTCTTGTGGCGTTGTGGCGTTGGTGTATTTGTTCAGGAACCATTCGTAATCTTGTACATCTCCTGTGGCGGCCACAACATTGGTGGCTGCTGCTACAAGTTCTGGTTCAGTGATGGTGGAGTCAAACAAAATTCCGCGACAGCGCGAAATGGTAACTTCGTCTGAGCCATAGATTCCCATCAGTTGTACGAGGAGCCCACGCAACTTGCTGGTGAGGTCGTCTTCGTCTTGCGCTGGCTGCCATCCGATGTCTTCAAGTGCAGCCCCTACCCAGTTTTCGATGTAGTACTCAAGGATGCTGAAATCATCTGGATCAACAATGCGGAAAATGCTGCGAAGGGAAACAGCTATTGCTTGCCACACAGCAAGTTCGCGTTCCTTTGCAAAAATGGACGACACCATCTCGACGTATGCAGCCCCGTCCATTGCGCCGGCCACAACTGAACTCCATGCATCGTCCACCAAGTTGTATCGCTCGATGGTGGAAAGCGAAGCCACGAGTTCTTTGGAGAGTCGCTCGTTCAGTTCGGGCGAGTATGTGACGCGGAAATAACCGTGACCGCCGGCATTGACAATGACTGGACCCGATGGGTCGGGAAGTGAAACATGAACCGAGTCGCTATCGAGAAGGACCTTAATTTCGGTTCCACCGTTGCGCACATGTATCGGGACTACCCACAGAGTTGGATCGCGTTCGTCATCAAAAGAGAATTGTGATTGTGACAACGTGATGCCCTCTGCATGAGGGGCAACCCAAATTTGTGGAAAGCCCGCTTGCCAGATCCACGAATCCATAAGGCGACGTACTGGCACTACGGGGCCACCGTCAGTTTCGACGATGTGTTCAATGGCATCCCAAAGGTCGTTTGTCTCTGTGTTGCCGTACGAATGCGTACGCAAATAATGGCTAACGCCTGCTTGAAAACGCTCTGGCCCAATGAACTGTTCCAACATGCGCAACAACGCGCCGCCCTTTTGATACGTGAGTACATCGAACATGCCGTCTGCATCAGCAGGCGAGTTCACAGGGAATTCAACCGTACGTGTGTTGTGTAGTGAGTCGACTTCGAATGCTGCAGTGCGGTCGAGACCAAATGTTGTCCAGAGTTTCCATTGCGGAGCGAAAGCATCGCAGGCTGCATATTCCATAAATGTGGCGAATGCTTCGTTGAGCCAAATGCCGTTCCACCAACGCATGGTCACGAGGTCGCCAAACCACATGTGTGCTAATTCGTGTGCAACAACGAGTGCAACAAGTTCTTGTTCGACTTGTGTAGAAGTTGCAGGGTCGACGAGCAGCAAAACTTCGCGGAATGTGATGCAACCCACATTTTCCATTGCGCCTGCAGCAAAGTCGGGGAGTGCAAGTAGGTCTACTTTGTCGCCGGGGTACGGAATGCCGTAATACCTTTCGAACCATTCGAGTGCAAAGACACCCGCGCGCATTCCGAAATCAGTGAGGTGAGATTTCCCTGGTATGTGAATAACGCGTACAGGAGTGTTGCCAACCATGACGGGCTCAGTTGCTTCGAGAGGGCCAACCACAAATGCAACTAGGTACGTCGACATCTTCATGGTGTCTGCAAACCAGATAGTGCTGGTGCCGTCACGGTTTGTTTCGCGTTGAACTTCTTTGCTGTTCGATATCGCCATAAGGCCGTCGGCCACTGTGAGTTTGATGGCGAAAACTGCTTTGAAATCTGGTTCATCGAAACATGGAAAAGCACGACGGCAATCGGTGGATTGCATTTGCGAAGTAGCAATGGTGCGTACACGACCAGATTCGTCTGTAAATGTGGAGCGGTACCAGCCACGCAATTTGTCATTCAGAATTCCACTGAAGGTAAGTGTGATTCTGCTGTCATCAGATAACTCGTATGGCGCTGTGAGGATGAGTCGTTCAGTTTCCTCATGTAATTCGAATGGCACGTCGAGTCCGTTGATGGCTGCGCTGTGAATGTCTAATTCAATGGCGTTCAGCACTATTTCCGTGGCTTTAAAAGCAGTGACTGTGATGCTGACTGAGCCAGTAAAAGTTGCAGCTTCTAGGTCTGGCGTTAGTGATACTTCGTATCGGTACGGCAGAACTGTGCGGGGTAGGCGAAAAGGGTCATCAAGGTGGCTCACCCAATAAAGGCTAGTGGTGCATCGTGTCGTACTACCGTAGAGAGCCGTGCCACGTAGTCATCCATTTACCGCCCATGTTCCAGCCCTCACCAATAAAGACGGCATCCTCTACGACGTTGTCGGCGTCGGCAATGCCTTGGTGGACATGATCGCCATGGTGGACGATGACTTCCTTGGCGCCCACGACATGGTGAAGGGCTCGATGGCCTTAATTGAGACCGATCGCGCAGTGCAGTTGTCGCAGGCTGTTGGTGCGAGCACCCGCACAAGTGGTGGCTCTGGCGCCAACACACTTGCTGGCATTGCAAGCCTTGGTGGCGATGTCGCGTTCATTGGCAAAGTTGCTGACGATGAATTTGGTGCTGTGTTCGCCGATGATATGAAACAGATTGGTGTGGATTTCCGAAGTGGTGGGCCTGATTCTTCAATCCCTACTGGCCGCTGCATCATCGCGGTTACTCCGGATGCGCAGCGCACCATGAACACGTTTCTCGGTATCTCAACTCAATTGTCATTTAGCGACATCTCGTCTGATGTCATCGCTGCTGGTGCAATCTTGTATCTAGAGGGATACCTCTTTGACCGTGATGAAGCAAAAGATGCATTCCGTAAGGCCGCTGCTCTTGCGCATCTGAATGGTCGCGTTGTGGCGCTCACGTTGTCTGATTCGTTTTGCGTAGATCGGCACCGAGCAGATTTCCAGTCATTGGTGAAAAACGACATTGACATTCTTTTTGCAAACGAAGATGAATTGAAGTCTCTCTATGAGACCACCGATTTTGATGAAGCAGTAGAGCTGTTGCGCCGCGATTGCCATATTGCAGCCGTCACTCGCAGTGAAAAAGGTTCCGTCATTGTCACGCGTGACGATGTACACGAAGTTCCTGCAGCGCCTGTTTCGCAGGTTGTGGACACCACCGGTGCTGGCGACTTGTTCGCAGCAGGTTTCCTGCGCGGGCTCACTCAAGGCAAAGACCTCACTAGCTGTGCGCGCATTGGTGCAATCGCTGCAGCCGAAGTGATTTCCCATGTGGGCCCACGCCCATTGGTGTCATTGACGTCATTGTTGCCTGCAGATTTGCAGTAGTGCCCGTAGCCTTAGTTTTATGAGTGAAAAGCCCGAATTGTCAGTTCTTGGTCAAACTGTTCGCCATCCCATTGAGCATGTCGAAGTATTTCCCGCGCCGGCCAATGTGACGATTGTGAAGTTCACAACAGATGAATTGGCATCCATGTGCCCAGTGACGCAACAACCAGACATTTCAACATTGGTGATTGAGTATGTCCCTCAGGAATTTTGCATTGAATCAAAAAGCTTGAAGTTGTATCTGTGGGGCTTTCGTGATCGCGCAGTTTTTGCCGAAGCGCTTGCTGCAGAGATTGCAGAAGAAGTCATGGCTACTGCTCGACCTGAAACCGTGCGCGTTGTTCTTACTCAGCGACCACGTGGCGGTATCGAAGTAGAAGCTGTCGCTGAATTGTTCGACGACAGCATCGTCTACTAGCAGTTATTGCTTGCGTCCGCGTTCCATAATCTTGGCGCGACGTTCTGCAACTTTTTTCGGGTCGAACTGAGCTTTGCGCCATGCGCGACCGTCTTCAGATTCGTGTTCCCATTTCTTTTTCTCTGCTGCATGACGTGCATAGGTAGAACGAATCTGGCGAACTCCGTCTTGTTCATTGCCGATGATGTCTGTAGCAATCTGACGCGTGAACGCCATGAGATCTGCGTGTGGCACCACATGGTTTACTAAACCGAATGCCAGTGCTTCATCGGCCAACATGAAGTTGCCAGTAAAACTCATCTCGCGCGCTCTGCGCACACCAATGGCCTGAGGCAACAACACAGTGAGGCCCCAACCAGGCATCACACCTACACGCGAATGTGTGTCTCCGAATTTTGCGTTTTCTGACGCGATGAGAAAATCACAGTTCAACGCAAGTTCAAAACCGCCTGTGATGGCAACACCATTCACTGCACCAATGAGAGGCTTTTTCACATCGGGGAATGGACCACGAACACCAGTTGCGTTCTTGGAGCCGTCGGCACCAGTGCCCCTGAGGTTGCCCGCGGTATCTCCCAGTTCTTTCAAGTCGAGCCCTGCACAAAAGGCTGGGTCTGTGCCAGTGAGGATGATGACATCAACGGCGTCATCGGCATCGGCCTTCTTCATCAGCTTTGGCAGGAGCTGCAAAACTTCGCTACTGAGCGCGTTTCTTGCTGCCGGGCGGTTCATGGTGATGGTCGCAATGCGATCTGCGACTTCATATAGGACTACGTCTGTGCTCATAAGAAAGACCGTAGCCACCGAAGGGGGATTGGGGCGCATCGGTGTGCGAAACTTGCCCCTATGAGCCTTGTATTAGTGACCGTTACAGACGGTGTTGCCACATTGACCCTGAATAACCCAGAGGAGCGCAATACCTTGACTGCGCCCATGGTGGAAGAAATCACTGCGGCCATGGACCGTATTGAGGGCGACCCCGCCATTGGTGCACTTGTTGTGACTGGCGCGGCACCGGCATTTTGCGCAGGCGCAAACCTTGGCAACCTCGCCACAGCATCTGGCCAGAGTTTGGGCACCATCTACGAAGGGTTCTTGCGTATTGCACGCAGCCCGCTTCCCACCATCGCTGCGGTGAACGGTGCAGCCGTAGGTGCAGGCATGAACCTTGCTTTGGGTTGCGACATTCGTATTGCCGCTAAGCGCGCCAAGTTCGATACTCGCTTCTTGCAGATTGGTATTCACCCAGGTGGTGGACACACATGGATGTTGCGTCGTATTGCCGGGCCACAGGCTGCATTTGCAACCGTGATGTTCGGAGAAATTCTGGATGGCGCAGAAGCAGAACGCATTGGTCTTGTGTGGCGTTGTGTGGAAGACGATCAACTCATGGCAGAAGCACAAAAGATCGCTGCACGTGCGGCCAGCATTCCGCGGCCATTACTTGAGACGGTGAAGCAAACCATTAAAGACATGGCAGACATTGATAATCATCCTGATGCTGTGAAGCGTGAACTTGAACCTCAGTTGTGGAGCACGAAGCAGCCTTGGTTTGCTGAACGCATTGCTGCAATGCAGGCGAAAATTACAAAGAAGTAAATCTGGCGCCAGTGATGGTGTAATAAAAAAGGCCCGAGTCATGACGACCCGGGCCTTTTTCATTGAAAAGGTTTATGGCACCAATGTGATGCGAATCTTTTGTGCAGAGTTTCCACCTGGACCAGATGGTTCTACTTGCACGTCGAAGTCGCTTGCTCCTGGGGCCCATGCAACGTTCTTCGGAGTAAAGCACTTCTCACCGATTGCCCATGTGAGCAACACGGTGGTTGGTTTGCCAGCGTCAAGGACGGTGTCTGAGGCCATGCCTGTGTCGGTCACTGT
>ENA-OUVC01002283-OUVC01002283.1-marine-metagenome-genome-assembly--contig:-NODE-2283-length-10872-cov-6.029829_pt1 | contig 10872 bp, 9 predicted proteins | sample MGYA00248622_ERZ508571 | MGnify/ENA primary metagenome ERZ508571 (study PRJEB26236, sample SAMN06267175) | marine metagenome | isolation source: Columbia River Estuary | place: USA:Columbia River Estuary... | reverse complement strand
AAGAAGCCGATGGCACCTTGGTTCAACGTCAACATGCCAGATCTCGACTTTCAAGACATCTTTTATTACCTCAAGCCTGCTGCTGCGCAGACCGACGAGTGGGACGACTTGCCAGAACAGATGAAGGCAACCTACGAAAAACTTGGCATCCCAGAAGCAGAGCGCAAGTATCTCGCAGGCGTTACTTCGCAGTACGACAGCGAAGTTGTGTATCACCGCAATCGCATCGAGCTTGAAGAGCAAGGCATTTTGTTTTGCGACATGGACACCGCGTTGCGCGAATACCCCGACTTGGTTAAGCAGTATTTCGGTTCGGTTATTCCGATGGGTGACAACAAGTTTTCTGCACTCAATACTTCGGTGTGGTCGGGCGGATCATTTATTTACGTTCCACCAGGCGTCGAGTGCGAGATGCCATTGCAGGCGTACTTCCGCATCAACAGTGATTCGGCTGGCCAGTTTGAGCGCACGCTGATCATTGCTGACGAAGGTTCAAAAGTTCACTACATCGAAGGTTGCTCTGCTCCGGTGTACACCAACAACGCGTTGCACTCTGCAGTTGTCGAAATCATTGTTAAGCCAAGTGCTCACGTGACGTACACAACCATTCAAAACTGGTCGCCCAATGTCTACAACTTGGTCACCAAGCGCGCTCGCGTCGAGACCGAAGGCCACATGGAGTGGATCGACGGCAACATCGGATCGAAACTGACCATGAAATACCCAAGCGTGTACTTGATGGGTCCAAAAGCAACGGGCGAAGTGTTGTCAGTGGCCTACGCAGGTGCTGGCCAACATCAAGATGCCGGTGCAAAGATGATTCACGCTGCTCCAGAGACATCTTCAAAGATTGTTTCGAAGTCAATTTCAAAAGATGGTGGCATCACCACCTATCGCGGTCTCGTTCGTATTGAAGAAGGCGCAACAAATTGCAAGAGTCACGTGCAATGCGATGCGCTCATCTTGGACGAACAATCCGAGAGCAAGACTTTCCCATACATGGAAGTGGGCGAGCGCGACGCACAGGTTGGTCACGAAGCAACTGTTTCAAAGATTGCTGACGAGCAGCTGTTTTATCTCATGAGCCGTGGTCTCACCCAAGAGCAAGCAATGGGCATGGTCGTTAACGGCTTTATCGAGCCAGTAACACGCACATTGCCTATGGAATATGCCGTTGAGTGGAGCCGCCTGATTGAGTTGCAAATGGAAGGCTCGGTTGGCTGAGTTTCAGTCACGCCTTAGGTTTATAGACATGTCAATGCGGACGGAATGCAAGCATTTTGAAAGTCGCACGTATTCGAGCGGCGACACTGTGCGCAAATGCAATCTTGATCTCGCACCTGACGCGCCGTGGCGTTGCCCAGATGAATGCGAAAAATACGACCGCCGAATGGTCGATGTTGCGTGGAAACGCGGCTCGGTGATTCCGTCGGCAACTCCGGTCGCGCCTGCAAGCCTCGACGATGGCACCGCTGCAGCAATCCTCGATGAAGCAGAGTCGATCATTAACGCAGTATTCGGCGAAGTTGTGGCCGACATGAACGACAAGCGCAAAAACAAAAAGAAAAATCGCGACAAAAAAAACCGCGATAAGAAAGACAAGTAGTAAGAAAACTCAAATTATGTCAACAACACTTGCACTCCCCACAGTCGAAGAAGAAGTGTGGCGCTACAGCCGCATTGGCGAACTCGATCTTGCAAATTATCGCAGCGCTACGGCAACAACGACAGTAGAAAACGCCGAAGGTGTTCAGCTTGCTGGCTCTGAAGCGTCAGCGCTCATGGGCGCAGCAATCACGACTGCTCCAGATGTGTTCGCGCAAATGAACACCGACAATGCGGCAGTTATTGCACTCAAGATCGCAAAAGGCAAAGTGCACGCCACCACCGTGGTGATTACGCACACCATTAAAGAATCCGGTGTGGTTGTCTACCCACGTCTTGTCATCGATGCAGCCGAAAATAGCGAGATCACCATTGTGGAACGCTTTGTGTCTGCAGACAATGTTGCGTCACTCGTTGTACCTGTTGTCGAGATACACGCAGCACAGTCGGCGCGAGTCACCTATTTGGCGATCAATGAGCTTGGCAACAAGACATGGCAGATCGGCAATCAGGTTGCAGTGGGCGAGCGCGACAGCAATGTGCGCGTGTTTAGCGTGGCGCTCGGTGGCGACTATGCGCGCATGCGAGCCGAAGTGCGCCTGGTTGGTCAGGGTGCAAATGCACAGCAAACTGCTTTGTATTTTGCAGACGGCACTCAGATGCACGACTTCCGTACGTTGCAGGTGCACGAAGCACCGCGCACACGCAGCGACTTGTTGTTTAAGGGTGCAGTGAAAGACACGGCAAAGAGCGTGTACACAGGCCTCATCAAGATTTCAGAAAACGCAACGAAGACCGAAGCGTTTCAAACCAATCGCAACCTCACGTTGTCGCATGGTGCGTGGGCCGAGAGCGTTCCGAACCTCGAGATCGAGACAAACGATGTCAAGTGCAGCCATGCATCAACCGTTGGTCCTATCGACGACGAACAGCGCTTCTATTTGGAGAGCCGCGGAGTGCCGCCAGAGATTGCTGAACGCTTGGTGGTGTTTGGATTCTTCGATGAAGTTATTGAGCGACTTCCAAAATCAGAATTCATTGAGGGCATTCGCGCCAAAGTAATTGCCAAGTTGGGGAGCAACGCATGAGTGCTGTCAAGGTTTGTGCGCTCGCCGACATTGCATCGGGTCAGGTTCGCAAGTTTGCTGTTGAAGGCCGCAACATTGCTGTCGTGCGCATTGACGACAACGTGTATGCCATTGGTGACAAGTGCAGCCACGCAGATGTATCGCTGTCTGAAGGCGAAGTGTTGTGCGACACCAAAGAGCTCGAGTGTTTTAAGCACGGGAGCGCATTTAGTTTGGTGAACGGCATGCCCAACACGCTTCCTGCCACACAAGCGGTGCCTGTTTATGCAGCGACTGTTGTCGATGGCAACGTCATGATCACAGTGGAGAGTGCACAATGACCACGCTCGAGATTCGCGACTTGCAGGTGTCGGTTGGCGACACACAAATTCTTAACGGCATCACGCTCACCATCAAGTCAGGTGAAGTGCATGCAGTGATGGGCCCTAACGGCGCGGGCAAGTCGACGCTTTCGGCAGCCATCATGGGTAAGCCGGGTTACACAATCACTGGTGGACAGGTGCTGCTCGATGGCAAGGACGTGCTTGCGATGGCAACGTGGGAGCGCGCAGTGGCAGGGTTGCATTTGGTGATGCAGTATCCAACCGAAGTTCCTGGTGTCAAGCTCGACGACGTGCTGAGCGAAGCACTCAAGGCTCGAAGCGGTTCACTTCCAGACCTCACAAAGACAATCGCGACAGAAGCAGCGCGCATTGGTTTTGATACTGAGCTTGTGCACCGTGCAGTCAACGTCGATTTCTCTGGTGGCGAAAAGAAGCGCAACGAGACATTGCAACTCGCAGTGCTGCAACCACGCATTGCAATCATTGACGAGCTCGACTCGGGTCTAGACATCGATGCGCTGCGCGACTGTGCTCAACGTGTTGAAGACGCAACGAAGGAATCAGATTTGGGCGTATTGGTGATTACCCATTACAGCCGCATGTTTGAGCAGCTCAAGCCAGACTTTGTGCATATTTTGGCTAAGGGCCGCATTGTCAAGAGCGGTGGGCCAGAGTTGGCTGACGATCTCGAGCGCGACGGTTATGCCGCTTACTCCTCAATTGACTGATTTGCTAAAAGCAATAAGGAGAGTCAGGTTTTTCTTTCTGTGCGAACGATGCTTGCTCCCGCGAGTAGCGCCAGTATTCCGCACGTAATTGCCGAGCAGGTAATAACAAGTCGGATGGGAAACAATTGTCCAAGACTGCCTGCGATGCCCGTTGAAAGAAGAGTTCCTGCAGTGGTTATAGACGACGATGCAGCAAATACTCTTCCACGTTCGGCCTCAGAAGTATGACGAATGATAATTGGAGTTCCAAAGACGTGAAGGCCAGTGAGTCCGATGCCATTGAGTGCAAACGCAGCCATGGCTGCACCGACATTCGGTGAAAGTCCGTACATAAACATGCCCAATGCAGAAATGATGGCGGAAATTACTAAGGCGTGAGTGTCACGAAATTGTATTTGAATTCGGCTGAGAGTAAATCCGGTTATCAACATGCTCACACCCAAGGCCGAGAAGACAAGCCCATATTGAGAGGCGGTGCCGTGAAGCGTGTCGGTAATAAGGAATACACCAAGTACTTCATTGACACCAGCGGCCATGTTGAATGCAGCAAGCAGAACGATCGATGCAATAAGCACAGGCGCTGTAAATATTCTTTTAAAACCTTGCACGGATTCACGTTTTGAAAAGCTACCCAAGTCGGGCTTTCGCTCGTTGCGAAGAGTTGCGCCAAATACTCCAACTACAAAGAACGTGCCAGCGTCAATCAACAACGCGGTGGATGTTCCAAATTTCTCAACTAAAAAACCGCCTAGTCCCGCACCTAAGACGATTGAAAATGAGCGGTGTGTCTGAATGAATGCATATGTACGAGAGAGTTCGTTGGCTGGCACGAGGACAGGAATAAGCGCTTGCCAGGCTGGGCCAATAATTGATGCTCCAATGGCAAGGATAAATACGAAAACATAAAGTGAAAAGCCATTTGAAAATGCAAGACAAATTGCAACGAGTGTTTGTACTACAGAGACACTTGCGATGAGGCGCCTACTGGCGAACCGGTCAACAATGGAACCGGAGATAGGTGCAAAGATGATGCGAGAGAGAGCAAAGAGCGCGAAGATCGCAGAAATTGCTGCTGGTCCAGATGATTTGACGCGAAACAATAGGGCAATCAGTGCCATCTCGTCGCCCATCTCGGAAATCAATCGAGAGATTGCAATTGCACGAATGTCCCTGGGTCGATGAACGGATTGCTTCATGGCATTCATCTCCCACTAGTTGCGGTGCAAAAAAAGAGGGGCGGTCCTGATGGACCGCCCCTCTCGTACTTCTGAATTACTTCTTTACTTCATGAAACCGATCTTGGTGTAATCACCACTTGAGAACCCGAAGGCACCAAAGTTTGCCAATTTCGCATCAACCTGCCATACGTCTGGACGCTGGTAGTTGATGAGTGAGTGGCCAACTGCCCAGATCTTTTTGTCAATCTGAGTAGCCAAGGTGCAACGCTTAGCAGGATCGAGCTCTGAGTTGGCTTTGGCAAACAAAGCATCAATCTCGGTTGTGCCGATCTTGCCGTAGTTCTGACCACCATCAGTCGCAAAGATTGACTTTGATGACGAGATCGGAAGGGCAGTACCCAGCCAAGTAAATACTGTCATTTCAAAGTTGCCAGGAGTGATGTATTTCGAGAAGAAATCTGCAGATGGAACTATTTGGATTTCAAGTTGAACACCAAGCGGTGAGAGCATCGCTTGCATCAACTGTGCTTCTTGAGCACTCGTTGTAACGCCTGCAGGAATTGTGATCTTTGGCTTGAGTTCCACGCCACCCTTGGTGCGCTTCGTACCCGATTTCACCCAACCAGCCGCATCGAGCAGTGCATCTGCCTTTTGCAAATTGTAGGTGCCATAAATTCCGGCATTGCTCTTGTAGCAACTGAGACCCTTAACGAAGATGTGGTTATCCATTGGAGTTGCTTTCGAGTCAATTGGTCCAATCAGTGCTTGGGTGATGACATTGCGGTCGATACCCATCATGATTGCTTGACGAACTCGTGTGTCGGTCATAAATCCGGTGTTTCCGAAAGTCATGTGACGGTAGTTCGGTGCAACGCTTTGACGGACAGAAACGCCTGGAAGTGTCAAACCACGCTTGTATTGGTTGGCATCTGGGCCAGTGTTGGCAGCATCGACTTCGCCGTTAGCAAGAGCATCAAGTTGTGCAGCGGCGCTGACAACCTTCCACAACATCTTGCTGAGGACAGGCTTGTCGCCCCACCACGTTGTGCTTGGAACTGTCCAAGCTGTACCAGCAGTCAGATCAGTGCCACCCCATTTGAATGGTCCAGCAGTAAGCGTTGGTGCGGCTACCCATGACGTGTTGAACGCAGTTGGTGTTGCTGTCATTGAAGCAGGAAGGAGACCTCCAAAGAGACCTTGCCAGTCTGCATAAATATTCTTGAACTTGACAACGATTTGACTAGCAGAAGCACCTTTCGTGACGCTCGCAATATCTTCGTAGCCAGTTGTGGAAACGACCTCGAATGCCTCATTCGAACCATTCAATGCTTTCCAGTAGCCAACGAAGTCGGCCAAGCTAATTGCTTTTCCGTCACTCCATTTTGCTTTCGGATTAAGTGTGTATGTAATTGTTTGTGGTTTTGTGCTTGTCAACTTGATGTCAGTGAAATAATTCTTATCAATTTGAAAGGCACCCTTTTCGTCGGTGTAGAACGTGCCTGGTAGCAAACCATTCATCAGGTAACTGCAACCAGCGAAGTTGCCGTCTACGTGGTTTGTGTTGTAGTTGTCACAGATTTGAGTGGTTGCCCAAACAAAAGTGCCACCCTGCTTAAGTTTTGATACTGGCTGTGCATTGATGTCTGGAGCACCTGCTGAACTGCCGCCATCTTTGGCAGCAGAAGCAATTCCAGGTGTTACCACTAATGCTCCGAGGATGGCGATTGTTGCGACACCCTTCAAAAGCAATGAGTGACCCTTTGAATGTTGTTTCATTTGTATTTTTCCCCATTTCTGGTTAAGAAGAAGTCGCAGATTCACGACTTTTGGTCAATGTCTTCACTCTAATGTCAAATTTGGGGGTAGTTCACCAGAAGTTCCCCCATAATTGACCTGAAGTTAACTAGTTAACTATTTTCTTCTCTGCTGCAAGGAAGTACAATCTGCGCCGTTTTAGGGCTGTTGTCCTAGTATGGCTCCCTGTGGCGAGATACCTGATCAAGAGAATCCTCAACTTTTTTGTCATGGTGATTATCGCGTCCACCCTCGGATATGTGCTCTCATCTCTTGCATTTAATCCGCGCTCAAACTATGAGGGTGGTAACCCGCCTATTCCTGAGTCAACAATTATCGCCAAACTCAATCATCTTGGCGTAAACCCTGATGTTCCAATTGTTAAGCGGTATGCAACCTGGGTCGGAAATGTCGTCACTGGTGATTTTGGTTTAACGATCGGCGAAAAGAGTGTTAACGAAGAATTTTCGCGGCGTATTTGGGTGAGTTTGCGTTTGCTGCTTCTTGGTTCTGTGCTTGGCTCCGTGTTGGGCGTGGCATTAGGGGTGTTTTCTGCAGTTCGACAGTATGGGATAGGGGATCGAGCGTCGAGTGTCGCTTCATTCGTCTTTCTGTCAATGCCTGTTTTTTTAGTTGCGATTCTCTTGAAGTACGGTGCAATTTCATTTAATCAAAAAATTGGAACAACATTTTTTTACACGATTGGAGAGAGTTCGGCTGACTTTAGTGGTGGCAGTCTGGAGTTGTTTGTAAACCGTCTTCAACATCTCATGTTGCCAACGCTGTCGATCACGCTTGGTGGTATTGCTTTTTATTCTCGGTATCAGCGAAATGCAATGCTTGACGTCCTTGGCAGCGACTTCATCCGTACAGCCAAGGCGAAGGGATTAACAAATCGGCAATCTCTGTTCCGCCATGGATTGCGCGTTGCGATTCTTCCGATGGCCACTTTTTTTGCGTATTCGTTTGGGTTGTTGGTAACCGGTGCTCCGTTCACTGAATCTATTTTTGCTTGGAACGGAATGGGTCAGTGGTTTATCACCGCCGTTCAATCAAATGATGTCAACTCGGTGTCAGCAGTCATTGTTTTCTCTGCAGTGCTCGTTTTACTGTCAGGACTCTTGGCAGATATCACAGTTGCTGCACTTGACCCACGTGTGAGGCTCCGATGAATGCGACTACCGAGACTGTCGAAAAGCGTCTCACGCGAATGGCGCTGGTTCGAAAGCGCTTCGCTCGTAACAAGCTGGCAGTAGCAGGTCTCGTGATCCTTGTTGCGATGTTCGTACTCGCATTTGTGGGGCCATTTTTCGGAAAGCACAGTTGGGATAGTCTCGATTTTTTCAGCCTCCTTCAGCCACCGTCAAAAGAGCACTTTTTCGGCACCTCTCAGATTGGAGGAGATGTCTATGCGCTCACGCTCCGCGGTCTGCAGAAGTCGCTCATCATCGGAATTTTGGTTGCGATTTTCTCAACGGGTTTGGCTGCCATCGCCGGTGGGTTCGCAGGTTTTTACGGTGGCAAAGTTGATCGCTCGGTGATGTGGATTATTGATGCACTCTTGGTGCTCCCATCGTTTCTGATTATCGCTGTGATGTCGCCCTGGTTTAGGGGTCGAACTTGGCTGATTTTCGTGGTGCTGCTAGCCGCATTTGGCTGGATGATTACCGCCCGAATCGTCCGAAGTGCAACGATGAGTCTTCGCGAACGCGACTTTGTTCGCGCAGCTATTTACATGGGTATCCCTGCTCGCAAAATTGTTTTTCGACATCTCCTTCCAAACGTGGCATCAATTCTTATTATCGATGCAACTCTCAACGTGGGTGGAACAATCTTGAGTGAAACCGGTTTGTCATATCTTGGATTTGGTGTTCAACCACCAGACGTGTCGTTGGGAAGTCTCATCGCAGAAGGTACTGCATCGGCCCTTACCTACCCTTGGCTTTTTATGTTTGCAGGTGCAGCCTTGGTGCTTACTGTGCTCGCGGTGAGCTTTGTCGGTGACGGTCTGCGAGACGCCTTTGACCCTGGTTCGGCAATGGGTAAAAAATTATGAGCAATAACTTGATCGAAATTCGCAACCTTTCGGTGAGCTTTCCTAGCGAGGCTGGAGTAGTACAGGCTGTTCGTGATGTTTCATTAGACATTCGCGCCGGCGAAGTTCTCGGAATTGTTGGTGAGTCGGGTTCTGGCAAGACAGTGATGTCGCTAGCAATGATTCGATTGCTTGCTCGGACAGCTTCTGTTTCGGGTTCAATAATTCACGACGATGTCGATTTGTTGCAATTGAGTGATGATGCGATGTCAAAATACCGTGGCAAAGAGATTTCGATGATCTTTCAAGATCCGTTATCAGCGCTTAATCCAGTGCACACGATAGGTCGTCAAATTATTGAAGCTCTGCAAATTCACAGCGAAATGAATAAAAGCGATGCACTCAAGCGCGCGATTGAACTTCTCGAAATTGTCGGAATACCGCGCCCTGCGGAACGCGCACAGTCGTATCCACACGAATTTTCTGGTGGCATGCGTCAGCGCGTGATGATTGCACTAGCAATTGCCAATCGACCGAAAGTAATCCTTGCAGACGAACCAACAACTGCTCTAGACGTAACGGTGCAGGCGCAAATCCTCGATCTTCTGAAGACCGCTCGAGACATGACAGGCGCAGCGGTAGTGCTAGTCACTCATGATCTAGGTGTCGTGGCGGGTCTTGTCGACAGAGTGGCGATTATGTACGCGGGCAAGATTGTCGAAATTGGTCCAGTGGAAGAGGTGTTTGCGCAACCTGCAATGCCATACACGATCGGTCTATTACGTTCGATTCCTCGGATCGACACTGTGGGCTCTAGCCGTCTCACCTCAATTTCGGGTGCACCAGTTTCGCCAATCAATCTGCCAGAAGGTTGTGCTTTTGTTCCTCGTTGCCCGGCGGCGAGCGATGTATGCACAGTAAAGACTCCAGAACTCGTCAGTTTGTCGCCAACCCGAATGACGGCATGTGTTCGACAAGGAGAAATCTTTGCACTGCAAGATGCAGGGAAATTGTTTCAGACCGGTCCAGTTCACGTGGCTCCTGAGATCACAAGCGATGAAGTGACGTTGGAAGTTCGAGGCTTAACAAAGACATTCCCACTGATGAAAGGGGTGCTGCTTCGTCGACAAGCTGGCTCCGTTTATGCAGTGGATGGTGTTGATCTGGTGTTGCGGCGAGGTCGCAGTTTGGCACTTGTTGGCGAGTCTGGATGCGGAAAGACCACCACACTGATTGAAATACTCAACATGGTCGCACCTGAGTCTGGAACCATTTCTATTCTTGGACGCAACGTTGCCGAACTTTCAAGGTCTGAGCGTTTAGGCATGCGCAAAGATCTACAAATTGTTTTCCAAGATCCTTTCGCATCGCTCGACCCACGACTACCAATTGGTGATGCAATTGCTGAACCACTTGGCAACTTTGGTATGTCAAAGGCTGATCAGGAAAATCGGGTGAGGGAATTACTCGAACTTGTCGGTTTAAATCAATCTCAGGCAAGCAAGTATCCGAACGAGTTCTCTGGTGGACAGCGACAAAGAATTGCGATCGCCCGAGCACTCGCGTTGAATCCACAGATAGTTGCCCTTGATGAGCCAGTATCTGCATTAGATGTGAGCGTGCGGGCTGGGGTGCTCAACTTGCTCGCAGAGCTGCAAGAGAAATTGAAATTGAGTTATCTCTTTGTCTCGCATGACTTGGCAGTTGTGCAGCATGTCGCTGACGACATTGCGGTGATGTACCTCGGTTCAATCGTCGAGTCTGGTCCTGTTCGTGATGTCTTTGCTCACCCAAAACATCCGTATACACAGGCGCTGTTATCGGCTGTTCCAATTCCGGATCCCAAAATAGAGCGCACTCGTACTCGCATCATTTTGCAAGGCGAGCTTCCTAGCCCTGCCAATCCACCTTCTGGGTGTCGCTTTCATAACCGCTGTCATGTGCGGTCGACGCTTTCCCCAGAACTAGCCGAAAAATGTTCGGTTGTGCGTCCTGAGATGCTGAAGATTGGCACTGGTGCTGTTGCTTGTCACGCACCGCTTAAGTGACAAACTAGTAACCCATGACATTGGGTTGGGTTGAAAAAGATAATTCGCTGTATCGCAAATTTGAATTTGCCAA